>VOFI01001196.1_pt1 | contig 16000 bp, 21 predicted proteins | sample 5384131 | NCBI WGS metagenome assembly VOFI01 (sample SAMN12384728, study PRJNA508395) | human gut metagenome | isolation source: healthy gut H | host: Homo sapiens
TCTATAATTTGATTTTTTACATCGAAATAATAAGTAAATAGGTTATTAGTTGTTTTGAGAGAAGTTACATTTCCAACTATTTTCCCTTGCTTAAACCTGTTTCTTTGATAAGAATAAGGGGGATATTTCGTAGAACTCACCTTTGTAATTCTCTTCCCTTACAACATTCTTATCAATTTCTCTTTTCAATTCATCAAACATATTTCTCAATGAATTAAAATCATCTTTCAATTTATCAGGTATCATAGTGTTTCCTTTTAATATTAATGTTTGGTGGCTAACCGACCTTTCAGGGGTAGTTAAGCCGCTTGTTAGCAACCTCTTTTCGTTTTATAGATTATTTCAGAATATCCATTTGGAAATGATTTGGTAATACTTTCTAAAGCCCCATCGTCTTGATATTGGAATATATGAATTAAATCATTACCACTATTACCCTCAATATCATATTGTTTGACTTCAATATGTGTCAAAGCATTTTCTTTATAGATATAATTCTCTTCACGGCAACCATACCTACCACATAACTGTGACCGTTTCAGCTTTCCGCCCTCAAAAAAGTAATGGCATACATTCATCAAATGTTTTCCATTATCGTATAGAATACTTTTCACAAGATTGTCTGTATAATACAGGAAAGTGTGATAAAACTGATTTTCAATAGAACAACCAACCTTAACTTCTACGATTTGATTTTGGTTATTAAATCCGTAGATACAAAGATTTTTGGTGCTTTTTATTGTATCAGGACGCTTTACAGGTTTTCCTTGTTTGCAACCATTACGCTGATAGGAATATGGAGTAAGTTCATAAAACTCGCCCTTATACAACTCAGTCCTGACAACATCGTCATCTATTTGTTGCCTTATGGTTTCAAAGTCATTTTTCAATGCTTCAAATTCAGTTCTTATAGTTTCTCCAATCATTTTCATCTTTTTTGGGGTTGCTAATGTTCGGCAGCGTTCCGCTTATCTTCTGTTTCAATCTTGCCTCCAAGTTGTTCAATTTCTTTTCGATATTCATCCACAATTATAGAGTTCCCTATTCCAAGTAAAATTTTATCTCTTGAACAAAATTCCTTGATTTCACTTAGTGGAACAGAAAATTTCTTTTTTTAAGTACAGCATAATTTTAGGCAATTCATTTCCCTTGTCTGCAAGATATATATTGTAAATCTTAGGACTAATGATTGTCAGATAATCATCTAATTCCGTATTCTCAAATTGCACAAACTCGGCAGTTGGTAATATTGCATAACGAAAACAATCCGATTTTGTATCACAAAACACAATGGAATAACCGCCTCTGTTAAGTTGCTTGTTCATAGCTTGGAACAACAAAGGCAAATAGTCACCTCGGCGAATTTTGTCCCAATCCAAAGAATCCTCAAACTTTTTAGTGTTCCATAAGAAACGTTCTATCCCATAATTCTTTAACATCGTAATGGAACGCTTAACCTGCCCTGAATATTCTTCACCAATCCAATCAATAACTGCCATTCTGTGAGAAACTATAGCAAAACAAAGCATAATATCTACTTCACTAAATTCATTGTCTTCAGAGCTTGTATCGTACCATCCCTTTTCAAACATTTTCCTATGTTGAAGGACAAAGGTTCTCTTATCTATATTGAACAACTGAATCATTTCTAAAAATTCATCATAGTGTTCTTTTAATAACACTTTAGCGAATAATTGAAGTTTACTATCCATATTTTAATTTTTAGACCGATAATGTTTGTTGGATAATCGACCTTTGGAAGATTAATCCGTATGCTATCGTTTATTTCAACTTAATTAGTTTTTCATATTGACAAGAAACATCAAGAAGTTTATCTACTAATTCATCTCCAAGCCAACAATCTATTAGATATTTGCCATAACTTGGTGTAAACGAGTAAATATCTTTATCAATCGCATTAATCATATTTTCCAATTCTTTTTGTACATTATGTAATGCACCATCAGGAAGAGAAGTCTTCCTACATTCAAAAGGTTGCGCTAATATTCTTTTTACATCATCAAGTATATTCACACAACAACTTTTTACTGTTTCTTTTCTACTTACCATATTAAACGATAATGTTCGGCGAATAATCGTCCTTTAGGGAGATTGATACGCTTGTTATCTGCCTTTATTCGCTTTGATAAGTTTCAACTACATACAAATCAACATTAGGATAATCATTTGAAACTGTCTCTATAATTGCTTTTACATCATCCCATTTTAATCCTCCTAATCCAGCACCGATTGCAGGTAAGGCTATTGCCGTTACATTATCACCACTGGCTAACTCAAGCATCTGTATCAGTGCCTTTTCGATATACTCTATTTTAGCTCGTGTTCGCCACGTTGCTTGAGTACCAAGGTTATATATATGTCCATTGCCATAATCATAATCAAAAACATCACCGGGGCAAAACTTATTTTCTTTGCACAACTGCTTATATTCAAGATACATATCTGGATATTTGCTTTTGAACTGTACGGCAATGCCTTTACCCATTGCACCGGCACAATTACAACCATGCGCATAACTGCTCACTCCATCAATACGGAATATGTCGCCTTTTTCAATATACCTAATCATTGTTTTTTTCTTTTTTATTGTTAATTATTCTGGGCAGATAATGTTCGGTGAATAATCGACCATTCGGGGAGATTTATTCACGTGTTAGTTGCAAATTTATAACTTTGACAAAAGAATATTTAGCTCCTTTATTTCCTGCTTTTCATCATTATATATCAAAGCATTTCTATACGAATGATTACTTGTACATATCGTTCCTATCTTGGAATTTTCCTGTATGTCAGAGTTGGATACTAATAATCCGTTCAAGATACATTTACCTATATATTCGGAATGTTCCTTAAATAAGGGAATTTGTTGCAATCGTTGGACAATCTCAAAAAGTGCTGTATCTTTTTCCTTTTCTTTGATTGCAGACAAAGGTAAGAGTAAATGAAACAGTACATCTCCATATTTCTCTTTTGTAATCCTCATTAATTCCGAATATGTGAGATACTTCAAGTGAAAGTTGCCACTAACTTCCCCGATTAAAGTGTCATTCAAAAAATAATATGTACAGCAAGGATGAAATTCTATTGTCAATACAATATCGCTGCCGATAGGAAGTGTTAGAGTTCTTGGGTTTTCTATTTCACCTTGATTTTCGGATGTTTTCAAATCAATTTGAGATAGCCAACACCAATATTTCTTGTACTTCTTTTCATCCAACAATGTTGGTACAAGTTCTTCATCCCATACTTCATCAAAATTCGCATCCCTTTCTTCATCAAAGGCTCGAATATGATGATGTAACATTACGTTCCAAAAAAGCGCATTTGAAAACGAATATTCTTTTTCTGATATTACATTCATTTTTATTTCGTTTTTGACCGCAACTAATGGTTGGTAGATAACCGACCTTTGGGGCGGTTGAGCCGCTTGTTAGACACCTTTATTCATTAATAATTTATAGAAATACTCTATGCTTTCTGTGTTATTCCCATATTTCCTCTTTTTTTCAAGTAACGAATTGTACTTATTTTCAACTTCTTCAACTCGCCCCATTTGCTTTAATAGGAACAGTCCTTGATATTCTGTATTGTTTATAATCCAGTTTATATCTTCTGTTTTCTTGAAAAATTTCAAAGACAGATTTATGCTGGTCAAACATTGCTCTTGCCATGTGGGACTTCCTTCTTTTTCCAAAATGTTATTCAAATCCTTCAAATCTTCAAAATAAGGGGGTGACCAGAGGCGAAATCTGGCATTGAAACTTTCCAGCGATTCATTTTCCTCTTTAAGTTCTCTCCAATCCCCAAGTCCGCATAAAGTTACATACTTTTGTTTCAATACCATTTTTATACATTCATCCCGAAAATTATCTTCAAAGTTCCGGTATCCAAAGATTAAGGTTTCTCTGTATAAAACATCAAAATCTTTTAATAGCACTTTATTTTGAACAATAAGCTCGATTGACATAAGAAAACAGCCGTATTTCTTCCTGAAAGTTATATGATATTGCTGTTCTGTGTTTCCATCAGATAGCTTTCGTACAAAGCGACCACCTCGTACATATCGAAAACCATGTGTAACGAAAGGTTTTTCCAACACATTCACTATTTGATTCAATATTTCTTTTTTATCAACCATATAATTTTATTTAGAGGTGTCTAATGTTTGGTGGCTAACTAACCTTTATAGGAATGTTCAGCCGCTTGTTATAATAAGTTTCCAATATCAAAGCCTAATTCTTTTAATACATTTGTTTGTTCTTTTTGGTATTCCAAAGTTCCACTATGGATAAAATCTTTATTTACAATATAGCTATTGGGGAAATCCTTGTAATACCTCATTAGAAAGTCTGGTATAATTTCATAAGTATTAAAACAAAATAAAATCTTACCGGATTTTACTAATCTAATAAACTCCTCTTTACTTTCACATTGATAAAGGTTCCCATCTTCATGAAAAACTCTACATTGATCAAGAAATAATTTCATGTTGAAATTAGCAAAATTAGCTAAATATTGAGGGCGTTGCCACCGTGCAATATCTGTACAGTTTGGAGATGATACGACTTTTTTTCCCATATACCTCGTTTTATAGGAAAAGAGTTACAGCTAAAATAGAGACGATAATGGGTTTGAGCAAATGTCTCTTCATTCAGTTCGCCTTCTAATGATGAAAAAACGCCATAACAGTCGTTTGTCAAAAGTCTTACATAATACAATTCACCACTTCGACCATTAATTTTATAAATTGCCCCCAACTCATATTTTGCCATAATGCTTTGATTTTTATTTATTATAATGTCCGGCAGATAAACCGCCTTCAATGTTTCATCTGTTTGTTAGCAACCTATTTTCTATCAATCTTTTGTAAAAGTTGATTGTAATACTTCTCTAACATTTTGATGTTATTTTTTCTGTCAATTTTTCCACTTTCATTATCTGTGTATGCAAACCACTTAAATAGCAATTCAACAAAAATATGTTTACCAATTTCTGTTAAAGAACTTTCCTTGATAATTGAAGGCATGATTAGGTTTCCTTCATTATCACATGGATTATCACACAAAAGCCCCTTTCCGTATGCGTAGTTTAATAAGTTCTGACAACAGACTTTCGCGTAGTCTTTATCTCTCTGACGGATTTGAGCTTCTATAAGTCCGTCAACATCAAAAATTATTTGGTCACTCATATTCTTTTTAGTTTGTAATGGGTTGTAAATAGCAACTGTTAGGGTTGCTTATTTACTTGTTATCCGCACATTAATTCTCTTCATCATTGCCATAGGCTAATTCTATATCAATAAACTGAATTACCAACTGACATATTTCGCCGCCTTCGTCTATGCCCCAATAAACCGGATACGTACCATCTCCGAACCCTGATTGAAAAATGGGAATATGATACTCCGTCCCCGGCACTTGCCAATTTAACCAGTCTCCGCCTGCACGTTGATATTCTGGATGGAGATAATAGTTTTCTTTGAATAATGCAGCAAAATATCCATCATAAGGATTATCATCGGGATTATCTTTGCGCCATTGTTCATCCCAGTCGCAATAAATACGGTGGATAATTTCATCACATACACATCCTAAACCAGCATCTACACAAAATCCAAAGTAATCACCCTCTTCCAATGTTTCAAGGTTTTCATTCCCAACTAATGCTTCATAGAATCGAACAGCCCGCTTTTCATTGAAGCGCAAACGTACTGCGGCATAACGGTCGCAATCCTCGTCGTCAGATTTGATTACACAAATTTCCGTTTCATATTTACCCGCAGGAGCGTTCTGAAAATATGGACGTTCGTTTCTGTTTGGGAGATATACCAATGGATCTCGTACCAAAAGATTTCCACTCGGCAAATCGCAAGAACCGATATTAATCGTCGTTAACGATTTTCCTGCAATTTCTTCGCACTCAAAATAAGTATTGAGGTCAACAGGGCAGACGGTTTTTTCTTTTACCGATTCCCATTTTTTCATCCAGTTGTTTTCTAATTCTTTCATATTCCTTTTTGATTTTTAGTTGCGGATAATGTTCGGCAACGTTCCGCTTATTCAGTCGGTCTGCTGTTTGTTATCAATGCCTTACCGATTATAAAGTTGATTTAGCATTTTGAAATAATCATTTCCAAACCGTTCAACATAATCATCCATTACGCCGTATATGTTGTTTTTACTATCAACAAGCAAGACCATATATCCATGTTCGTATTCCCCAAAAGGACAAATATCCGAAACATGGAGTAGTTCACAAAATTGGTCGTAGAATAAGTAATGCGGATTATCGTTTAATGTTTTCTTTAGATTAAAATGCACATCCACTTTTGGAAACTGAAATTCCTGATTGTAGAAATAAATAAGGAAATCTATCAACTTTGAAGTCGGTTGGTAGTTTGCTTTTAGAATAATGCCACAAGCTCATTCGGGCTTATGATTACCCGATTTTCCCAGTGGCAATTCGTTTTAAGATATTGTTTCAGTTCCATACTACTTGTTATTTTTTATTTTGCACATTGATAATGTTCGGCGGATAATCGACCATTTAGGGAGATTCTTCCGCTTGTTATGTGCCTTACTTACTATTCCTCATATTTCTCAGCATTTTCAAGCCCTCGTATAAAATCCTCAAAATTTTCTGCTAATGTAGTTATTTTGAAATCTGATTCTTGATCGATATGCACAACTTTTGGTTCTCCGAATGGACCACATTCTCGATAATCCAAGAAAATCATATCATGCCCAGCACTCGGACAGTCACAAATAGCCACACCTATTTCCGGATATCCCCATTCATCAATCATAAACTGACTGCCAATTTCTCCACATAGTGAATAGTCCTTTTCCCTACCTATACCGTAAATGCCAGTTATAGCAATATGGTCTTCAGCCCAATTTGTGGGTGAATCAGTAGGGAAGCATGTATTGAAAGGGATGCCTCCATTATGCTGCTTCATCAGCCATATATAGGAAGCTGGCAACTTGTATCCTAATTCTTTCTCTACATCAGCTATCAATTCATCAGTTGGGGCATCACTGATATACTCCTTGCGGGCATAGTAATTATCATCCCAAAAGTTTGTAAAATCAAAACCTTCAAATTCTTGTTTCATATTCTCATTTTCTTTTTTTGTGGCACATAATGTTTGGTGGCTAACCGACCTTTCAGGGGAGGTTAAGCCGCTTGTTACTAACATTTTATTGTGTCAATTCATTATTAGTTTTACAACAGACCAATGACATTTGCAACAATATATATTGTCGCTATGTTGTTCTATACCTTCTATATCTATCATTGGAAGTTGTAATTTCTTTCCTTTCATCACAATCTCAAACTCATTGAAATGCCAATCTTTAAGTTCTTGTTCTTCTATTGTGAAGCCACAACTCTGTAAAAGTGTTGTAAGCTCTATTATAGGATTGCATATTGATTTGTATTGACACATATTATTTTTTCCTTGTTAGTAATGTTTGGTGGATAATCAACCTTTCAAGGGAGATTTATCCGCTTGTTATTAGTTTATTCATATTGTAAAAAACTCTCGCTCTATGTAAGCAATTATCTCTTGAACAGTACGAATTATACCTTAAAAAAAAGAACCCCTTTGACAATGGGAATACAGCCAACATCAAATTGTCTCATGCATTTTCTAACTTCGGTGAATATAACAACTCAATGAAGTCATCAAGAGGAATTGATTTTGGGTTGATAGTTATCCCTTTTTAAACAATTCCTTTTCTGCAAATTCGTTTTTTCTCCATACAGGAAATAAAAACTTGCTCATTATTTGCCCATCCAGATAAAGCCAACCTTCTTTTATCCTTTAACCCCAAACTTCTTCAAAGTCTGAATTTGTTTTACGAATTAATTTCTTTATCTTCATATCTTTCTGCTGCTGAAAGATTTTCTTATATTTTTAATCCTTCTATTGTTCATTTTTCTACCTAATCGGTAATGTTATGCTATCAGCCGATTTGGCTGTTATTTTCTTTAAGTATCAGACCTCGTCTTCCTCCATCAACAGATCGTCCAACGGGCTTTTGATATTGCTTTTGAAAGTGTCGGCTATGTGGACATACCTTTCTGTCGTCTTGATATTGTTATGTCCCATAAGCTCTTTCACTATCTTGATGTCGGTTCCCTGCTCCAGCAGGTGAGTGGCGAACGAATGGCGCAGCAGGTGCGGATAAATCCGTTTCGTGATTCCCGCTTCCCGGGCCGCTGCCTTCAGCCGTTTCGACACGATACTCTCGGTGAAAGGTTCTCCCGGTCTGTGTTCAAAAAGCCACACTTTCGGTGTGTATAGTCTGTTATATTCCGTCAGCTTTTTTTCATCAACGGTCTTGACAGCAGGGTGTAGCGGTCTTTTTTCCCTTTACCCTGCCGCACCCGTATCAGGGAGCGGGATTCGTTGATGTCGCCGGGTTTCAGTTCCAGCAGTTCGCTGATGCGCAACCCTGCGGAGTAGAGTATGGAGAACATACAGAAGAAACGCAGGTCTGTCACCGTCACGTCGAGTATTTTCTTTATTTCCTCCTTGCTCAACACGTCGGGCAGCGTCTTCTCCCGTTTGGCACGGTTCACCTTGTAACACCGCCGTTCCTGACCGAGAACTTTCTCGTAATAGAACTTGATGGCGTTGATACGCTGGTTTTGCTGGCAGGAGGATATGTTTTTCTTGTGGATGAGATACAACAGGTAGTCGTTTATCTCGCTGGAGGTAACCGTTTCAATCTTACGCCCCTCGAAATATTGTTGGAAATCGCGGAAATAGGAGGTATATACCCTTACGGTATGGTCACTGTAACGCACTTGCTGAAGTTTTTCCAGATAGCCTTCCGGCAGTGGCGGCCGTTTGTCTTCCTCTTTACGGGGTGCGGTTTCCTTGATGGCAGAATAGTCTATAAACGCCATTTTCACATAGCGGTCGAAGAACTCGGCAAGCACGAAATCTTCTGCCGGCAGATAAGCCCTGCCGCCGACAAGCAGTACGTTTTCTTCCTTCGACAGCGACAAGCGGATGTCATTGTCATTACCGAAAGTCACTTCGACAAATTCTCTCCCGTTTCTTATCACCGGAGAAAGTTTGATCTTGGTTTTTGGGGGATATATTTCCATGCCTCACGTTTTGTCGGATATTGAAACCCGTTTTCGCAAATTTATAAAAAAACACGGGTTATCCATGCGCTTTATTGACATTTAACAATAGATCCCGACTACCTGACAATAAGGTGAGGAGCCACGAAAATACCCTCTGCCAAATCCGTCCTTCCCGGCACTCCGTTTCTCCGATTTCCTCTGCCCTGCGCCACAAGCGGCCACTTCTGTGCCCGATGCTTCCATAGCCTTTCCAACTCTTTTTTACGTTCAGCCGGTTCCCCTTACTTTCGTTCCCGCATCGCTATTGGTGCTAACTAAAAACACTCGTAATTATGGACGAAAACGTAAAGAACGACGCTAAACAAGTCATGCTCGTTCAGAATGCCGACGACGGACGACTGCAAGCCGTTACCGGCGTGGATCGGGACGGCAATATCCAGACCGCCGACCCCACGGATCAGAATGTGGCGAGCCTGCTGAACGTGAACACGCAGGATTCAGCCCTCGAAGCCTTCTTCAAAAAGTTCATGGAACAGGCCCAGAACCCCGTCCACACGGGTATCTTCGTCATGACGGAGAATGCCCTGAACAAACTTATCCGCATCGACTTCGACCCGGAGATTCTGGAAAATTACCGTATCGACCCCTCCGAACGGCTTCAGACGCAGGAGCAGCGGCAGTTCGAGCCGCTGGACGTCACGAAGATAGACCTGGCGGATATGGAGAAGAAAGGTATCCGCATGGAGGACATCGAGCCACACCTGAAAGCCATGTCTTACGGACATAAATCCAACGGGCTGGTGGAGATGAACCCCGAACTGGAGAACGGGATGCGTGTTTCCACCAAAGGGCGCGTCGCTCGAAGAGCAGGCGGACGGCTCGCTGCGCGTCGTGCCGCATTACTGGCAGGAACGGCCCGACCTCGACGCCCCCTTCCACGGGGTGCTGCTCGATGAGGAGGCGAAAACGAACCTGATGAACACCCGTCATGCCGGGAAAGTGATCGACCTGGAGCTGGAGCCGGGCAAGCTCACGCCCTGCTACGTGTCGATAGACAAATGGACGAACACGCTGGAACCCATGCCCGTTTCGTTACTCGAAAAAACGTGCCCGCATCAAGGAGGCCGACCTCTCGGAAGGCAAGCAGATGGATTTCTACGGCGGCGGCAAGGTGTTGCTCGAAGGATATACCACCCGCGCGGGTTATAAGCGGGATGCCTATATCCAAATCGACGCGGCCGAACGTAACTATTCCTTTACCTACGACGGTTTGGATCGCAACCGCTACGCCCAGGAGAACAAGGAGATTTACCGCCAGAAGGCCGCCGAGAAAAACGGACGGCAGGAAACGGCCTCGAACGACAGCCCACGCTCACGATTCACCGGACAATCCTCAAAGCCTCCGTGCCCAAAGAGGCTTATGACCAGTGGACGGAAGCGGTGAATGATCCCTCCAAGCGGGCGGATGTCAAGGCTTTCTACATCAAGGGCATGGTCAAGGACGGGCAGGGTGAGCCGTTCAACGCCTGGGTCAAGCCCAACTTCGAGCGTAACAAGATGGACTTCTTCCGCTGGAATCCCGACCGTGCGAAACGGCAGGGAGCGGAGGTCAAACCCGCCGTTGAAAGCCGTACCCAGGTCGCCGTCAATTCCGAGGGCAAGACCGTCGAAGCGGTCAAAGGTGTGAAAGAGCCGCTCAAGCAGGGACAGCAGGAGGCCACCCCGGCGCAGAAGAAAAATTACCGCAGCAGCAAAAAAAAAGAGCAACCCAAAGGTGTCAAGGTATAACGTATGAAATGGTTCTACATGCAGACCGGAGCCATGCCGCTCCTGATCGCAGCGCTGGCCGCCTTAAACCACTGAAAAATCCGAATCATCATGCAAGTTATTATCGCAGAAAAGCCCTCGGTGGCGCGTGAGATCGCCGCCATCGTGGGAGCCACGAACCGTAAAGACGGTTTTATCGAGGGAAACGGCTATGCCGTAACCTGGGCCTTCGGCCACCTGGTCGGGCTGGCAATGCCCCAACAGTATGGCATCGCGGGTTTCCGCCGGGAAAACCTGCCTATCCTGCCATCATCGTTCATCCTCCTGCCCCGGCAGGTTCGGGAGGGTAAAGAGTATAAGGCCGACCCGGGTGTCGTGAAGCAGCTCGGTATTCTCCGGGAATTGTTCGGCATGGCCGAGCGCATCATCGTCGCGACCGACGCGGGGCGTGAAGGGGAGCTGATCTTCCGCTACATCTACCCCTTTCGTGCGGTTATGGATCAGCAGCCTGACCGACCGGGCCATCCGCGAGGGGTTACAACACCTTCGCCCCGGCAACGAATACGACAACCTTTACCTCTCGGCCAAAGCCCGCAGCGAAGCCGACTGGATCGTCGGTATCAACGCCTCGCAAGCGCTTGCCGTGGCTGCCGGGCGGGGTGTCTGGTCGCTCGGACGGGTGCAGACCCCCACGCTGGCGATCATCTGCTCCCGTTACCTGGAGAACAAGGCGTTCAAGCCCGCCGCCTATTTCCGGCTGAAGCTCTCCACGGCAAAGGAGGGCACGGAGTTCACCGTCCTCTCCACGGAGAAATTCGACGGCAGGGAGAAGGCGGAAGCAGCCCGCGCCGAGGTTATCGGCGTCCGAACGGTACGCGTCGTGAACGTGGAGCGCAAGGAGGCCAGGGAACAGCCGCCTCTCTTGTACGACCTGACGACACTCCAAAAAGAGGCCAACAGCCGGTATGGTTTTTCGGCAGAAAAAACGCTCGACATCGCCCAGTCGCTTTACGAGAAGAAGTTCATCACTTATCCCCGTACCGGCTCACGCTATATATCGGAAGATGTGGCCGAGGAGATTCCGGCACTCATCGGGAACATGACACGCTATCCCCGTTTCGCGGAATACGCGAGCAGGATGGATACCGCATCTCTCTCCCGCCGAAGCGTGGACAACGAAAAGATCGCCGACCACCACGCGCTGCTTCCCACCGAGAACCTCCCCTCCGAACTGGATGCCGACCACCGCATCGTCTATGAGATGGTCGCGGGGCGGATGCTCGAAACCTTTTCCGGGGCCTGCGTGAAAGAAAACACTTCCCTTACCCTGCAAAGCGCGGGACATGATTTCACGGCCCGCGGCAGTATCATGGTCGAGACGGGCTGGCGGGCCGTCCTGAATGAACCTGTCGAGGAGAAAGAGGAGGACATGACCCCCCTTCCCGACATCGTGCAAGGCGACGAGCTGCCCGTCAAGGGATGCGTCACGGAACAGAAACAGACCCGGCCGCGCCCCCTTCACACGGAATCGAGCCTGCTGGCGGCGATGGAAACCGCCGGACGCGAACTGTCCGACGAGGCCGAACGCGAGGCGATGAAAGATGCCGGCATCGGCACGCCCGCCACCCGTGCCGCCATCATCGAAACGCTCTTTGCCCGCGAGTATGTCAGGCGAGAGAAAAAGTCGCTTGTACCCACGGACAAGGGACTGGCCGTGTATGCCGTGGTCAGGGACAAGAAGATCGCCGATGTCGCCATGACGGGCGGCTGGGAACTGGCCCTCTCGAAGATCGCCACCGGGGAGATGGACGCCCCGACGTTCCATCGCGGTATCGAGGTCTTCACCTCGCAAATCGCCAAAGAACTGCTGGAAGCAAGAATCGACGGCGCGGAGAGTGACACAGCCTGCCCGCGTTGCGGCAGGCCCGTGGTGTTCTATCCCAAACTCGCCAAGTGTCAGAATCCCGATTGCGGCCTGACCGTATGGAGAACCGTGGGCCGCAAGGAGCTGACCGACAAGCAGCTCGCGGAACTGCTGACCAAAGGCAAAACCGGCACGATCCGGGGATTCGTCAAAAACGGCGGCGGAACGTTCGACGCGGCCCTCACGCTCGATGACCAGTTCAAGACCTCGTTCGTTTTCGAACCGCGCGATACTCCCAGGCAGGGAAAGAGGAACAAACGGAAATAATCGTTACCTTTGCCACTGGAAAAGACCTGTCATAACGAGATACGCTTGTTTGATAAGGATTTTTTCAGTGGTCGGCGCTTCGGGTGGGAACCCGGGGCGCCTTTTCTTCCCCGATTATCAACGACCACTAAAAATTCTTATCATGCCAGACAAGCAACACCATACCCCCACGGGGAATTGTCCTATTACGGACTTTCGTTACTATCCTACCTCAAGGACAGCCACCCGGAACTCATCGCCGAAAGTGAGTTCATCGCCGAGCGGGCCGACAGCGCCGCCCAAGCGTACAGCGAGGCGATCCGTTCGGGCTGCAACCACATCGAGGCCGAAGAAATTGCCCGCGAGGAACTCTGCCGCGGACTGCACTTTTCACCCTACAACACGCTGGTAAACATCCTCTGGAGGGAATTCGAGGCGGAGATTCCCGAGGATACCGCCCGGCAGGCGGCTCTACGCCTGCTGCCCCTCTGCCGCGGAGTGCTGGAGAAGTACGACCTCACGGACGACTTCGCCGACACGCCCGACTACGAACTGTTCTATACCGAACTGACGGGAACCGTCCAAATACTTCTCGAAGATGGCATTCAATAAGAAAACCCACCTCCGCCAGAATATCGACGCGCTGAAGACGGCCTTCACGCTCGACAGGGAACGGCGGGCGCCGACTCCCGAAGAAGAAAGGACACTCGGCGCATACAGCGGCTTCGGCGCCATCAAGGAAGTGCTGGAAAACCCCACCGGGAAACCGGACAAGGACGGCAAACGCTCGTGGCCGAGTTGCACGAGGTCATCAGGGCGAACACCCCGACGAACGGGAATACAAGCGCTACATGGACGGGATCAAGAACTCCGTCCTGACGGCTTTTTACACGCCCCCGAAAGTGGCAGACGCCATCGTGGAGGCGATATGGATCCATACCGAGGCCAAAGTAGGCAAAGACCCCTACGGCAAACCGGCGATGGAGTTCACCCACGCGGAGGGCGTGGACGGCATCGACCGGGAGATGCGGCGTATGCTCTCGGAGGATTTCAACCGGCATTTCAACGAGAGTTATTGCCTGGAACATGCTCCGGAACAGACACCCGGTACACCGGAGCGGGAATTGTCCCGTTCCCGTCAGGCGGAACGCCAGCGTGCCGAAAGACACGAGCCCCGCCTTGCCGGAGAAATCGTCAAGGAGATTATCGCCGACGCCCGTAACCTTCAGCAGCAGCGGGAAGAGGAGGAAAAACGCCGCGTCGTCGCAGAAATGGCGGCGCAGGGCTACCATGTCGATACCGAAACCGGGGAGATTACCCGAATCGAAAACAAACCCGGACAAGTGTTACCGGATTCTGCTGCCACACCCGCCGGAGAACCGACCGGAGAGGATCTGGCCGACTTCGGGGCCTGGTCGAAAGAGCGGGAGAATCGCTTGTGGGAGCAGCACCCGCCGAAACCCGAAGATTTCGGCATGGCAGATACTCCCGTGCAGCACGTGGGCGGAATAACGGAACCGAAACCGCGGGAGGGCTTCGCCGGGTCGCTTTTCGACACGGTGGAAACGGCGGCTGCCGAACCGGTAAATGTGCAGCAGGAACCGTTGCTGACGCTCTACGACCTGTTCGGCTTCAGCGCCGAGGAGCGGCGGCAGGCAGAACTCGGTATATCCAAGAAAAGGAACAGCCGCCGGGGAGCAAAGCGGAAGACGCCCCGGCAACCCTCGTTATTCGCCCCGGCCTCCTCTCCGGAGGAACAGAAGAGCGAAATGCCGAAAACGACGCCACCGGAGCGTGATCCCGAAGACTTGTATGCCTCCCTGAACTGGGAGGACAACCCGCCGATCAACGGCTTTTACGAGATGATGATGTCGCTTACCCCGGAACGGAGGGCGGAACTACGCCGACAAAGCGCCCGGCAGCAGGAAACCCCGGAACAGCGGGAACGGCAGGCGGTACGCCCCCCCGACGGAAGCCCCGAAAGACAGACGGAAACAAGCCGCCGGTACGCCGAGAACGGGCAGCTTGTTCGACACGTCGGAAAATCCGGAGGAGGAAGAACCCGGTAAAGAAACGCCACAGATACGGGAGGTGGATATGAAACCCCGCCCGTTCGAGGGGGAGGTCGCCCCCTATTTCCGCGAGGGGACACTCGTCACGGACGGACAAAACCGGGTCGGCTACCTGCGGGGGATTGAATCCCTGCAACCCATGTTCCACCCGCTGGAACTCACGCCTGCACAACGGACGAAAGCCTCCATGTATATCGAGATACGCGATGCCTATTACCACCTTTATAACAACGAGGCGGAAACGCTGACGGCGAACCCCGCCCTGCGGGAGATGCTCAACCGGCTTTACGACAATTTCACCGAACGCTTCGGACGGCTCAATGACAAACGTAACCTCGACCTGATCAAGATGGACGCGCGGGGGACGGAGATTCTATCGCTGGAGCGTTACATCGACGGCAAGGCACGCAAAGCCGACATCTTCGAGCGTCCCGTGGCCTTCAATCCCGATGAGATCACGCACGCCGACGATGCTTCGGAGGCCCTTGTGGCCAGCCTGAACAAGTACGGCCGGGTGGAACCGCACTACATGGCCTCACTCACGGGAACTACCGTGGAGGGAATACTCGGGGAACTGAAAGGACGTATCTATTACAACCCGGAAACGGACGGCTACGAGGTTGCCGACAAGTTCATCGCCGGCAATGTCATCGGGAAAGCCGAACGGATCGAGGCGTTCCTGCGGGAGAATCCCGACCACGCCCCGGCCCGGGAATCGCTGGAGGCTCTGCGCGAGGCGACGCCCAAACCCATCGCTTTCGACGACCTGGACTTCAACCTGGGCGAACGGTGGATTCCAAAAGGCGTTTACGAGCGTTTCGCCTCCTCGCTCTTCGATACGGAGGTGAAGATCACCTTCGCCTCCAAT
>VOFI01001329.1_pt1 | contig 16000 bp, 23 predicted proteins | sample 5384131 | NCBI WGS metagenome assembly VOFI01 (sample SAMN12384728, study PRJNA508395) | human gut metagenome | isolation source: healthy gut H | host: Homo sapiens
TTTTCGGAACCTCAATGGTTACCTTTACGAATTGGTCGCCTCTTCCTCTGCCGCCAAGTTTTTTCAATACCCTTACCTTTTAATTTAAAAAACATCTCCGGGTTGGGTACCCTCATGCACAGAGTAACTGACATCACCGTCTAAAGTAAGGAACCGTAATTTCAGCTCCCAGTGCAGCCTGGGTAAATGTCAGCGGAATTTCGCACCAAACGTCATTTCCTTTTCGTGTGAAAATAGGGTGAGGACGAACATTTACAACCAATAACAGGTCACCGGCAGGACCACCATTGGTACCTGCATTACCTTGACCGGAAACTTTCAGCATTTGTTCATTGGCAATACCGGCAGGAATGTTAATTTCAATGTTTTCTTTTTGCGTACATGTCCTGTACCGCCGCATTCCTTGCAAGGCTGCTCAATAATTTTACCTTTACCATGACATTTATCGCAGGTACGTGCTGTTTGCACAACGCCAAATGGTGTACGCTGGTTCACACGTACCTGTCCGCTTCCGCCGCAGTTGGAGCAAGTGGTTGCACTGGTTCCCTTCTTCGCACCGGAACCGGAACACTCCTCACAATTTTCTACATGCTGAAACGTAATTGTTTGTTTACAGCCTTTTGCAGCTTCTTCAAAAGAAATATAAATACTGGTTTCTGTATCAGTGCCTCGTCTTGGTGCATTTGGATTTGCTTGTCGACCACCAAATCCTCCAAAGCCACCAAATACACTGTTAAAGATATCACCAAAATCAAAATCACCTTGAAATGGGCTTCCCCTGCTGCACCGCCGCCAAAATTAGGGTCAACTCCTGCATGACCGAATTGGTCATAACGGGCACGTTTTTCTTTGTCTGAAAGCACTTCATATGCTTCATTTACTTCTTTAAAACGTGTTTCTGCCACTTTATCATTTGGATTTAAATCAGGATGATACTGTTTGGCCAATTTACGGTAGGCCTTTTTAATTTCATCCTCAGAGGCGTTTTTGGCACACCCATAACCTCATAATAATCCCTTTTATCAGCCAAACTCATCACTCCTGAAAATACGATTTATGGAATCAATCCATCTACTCGACCTAATATATGTTTATGTGCGCAAACATGCGCATCATACGTGCAATATATGATTCAAAAGCTGTATGTCGAATATTGTCGTTTGATATACAACCTATTTATCATAGTCGAAAAATCGTATAAAGTCAATGTTTTGTCGCATAATTACGTCTTTATTATCAAAGGCGATTCTATGTGATTATTTGTTTTCACCGTCTTTTTTATCGCTGTCTACATCTTTAAAATCAGCGTCATATACCTGACCATCAGCGCCGTTTGCATCGCCTGCCGGAGGAGTGGTATTATCTGCCGGATTTGCCTGACCAGCTTGGTTTTTATACAATTTTTCGGATACAGCATAAACTGCTTTTTGCAAATCTTCTGTGCCCAACTTTATTGCATCTACATTTCCGTCGTAAATGGTTTCTCTTAATGTTGCAATTTTTTGGTTAATATCGTTTTTATCTGCTTCATCAATTTTATCGCCGGCATCTTTGATTACTTTTTCTGCAGAGAAACATAGGTTTTCAGCTTCATTTTTGGCATCAACTTCTTCACGTTTCTTTTTTATCTTCAGCAGCATATTTCTCTGCATCCTGAACTGCTTTCTCTACTTCTTCCTTGCTCATATTTGTGCTGGAAGAAATTGTGATTTTTGCTCTTTTCCTGTAGCCATATCTTTTGCGGATACGTTTACAATACCGTTTGCGTCAATATCAAAAGTAACTTCGATTTGAGGGATTCCGCGAGGAGCAGGAGCAATGCCGTCCAGTTTAAAAGATACCCAATTGTTTGTTATCGCGTGCAAATTCACGTTCACCTTGCAGAACATTAACTTCTACGGAAGTTTGACCGTCAGCTGCAGTGGAGAAAATTTGGCTTTTCTTGGTTGGAATGGTTGTGTTACGCTCAATTACTTTTGTCATAACACCGCCCATGGTTTCAACACCCAAAGAAAGAGGAGCAACGTCTAGCAATAATAGTCCTTGAACCTCACCGCCAAGAACACCTGCTTGTAAAGCAGCACCCATAGCAACACATTCATCAGGGTTAATGCCTTTAAATGGATCTTTGCCTGTTAATTTCTTTACAGCTTCCTGAACAGCAGGAATTCTGGTAGAACCACCAACCAACAACACTTTGCTCAAATCGCCGATTTGAAGACCGGAGTCTTTTAAAGCTTGGCGGACAGGTTCCATAGTAGCCTCAACCAAATCAGCTGTCAATTCATTGAATTTTGCTCTGGAAAGAGATAAATCCAAATGTTTTGGACCTGTAGCATCTGCTGTAATAAATGGCAGATTAATTGCTGCATTGGTCATGCCGGAAAGCTCAATTTTTGCTTTTTCTGCAGCTTCTCTCAATCTTTGCATTGCCATTTTGTCAGCGCTTAAATCAACGCGCTCTGCTTTTTTGAATTCTTCAATCATCCAATCGCAGATACGTTTATCAAAGTCGTCACCACCAAGTTTGTTGTTACCTGCGGTAGCCAAAACTTCTTGAACGCCGTCACCCATTTCAATAATAGAAACGTCGAAGGTACCGCCGCCAAGGTCGTAAACCATAACCTTTTGGTCTTCACCTTTATCAATGCCGTAAGAAAGAGCAGCAGCAGTTGGCTCGTTGATAATACGTTTTACGTCCAAACCTGCAATTTTACCTGCATCTTTTGTTGCTTGACGCTGTGCGTCTGTAAAATATGCAGGAACTGTGATAACCGCTGCGGAAACAGTATCACCCAAATAAGCTTCTGCATCTGCTTTTAATTTTTGCAGAATCATTGCAGAAATTTCTTGTGGTGTATAAGCTTTTCCGTCAATATTTACTTTATGGTTTGTACCCATTTCTCTTTTGATGGATACTACTGTACGCTCAGGGTTTGTGATTGCCTGACGTTTTGCAACTTGGCCAACCATTCTTTCGCCTGTTTTAGAAAATGCAACTACGGAAGGAGTTGTTCTTCCGCCTTCTGCGTTTGGAATTACAACAGGCTCGCCGCCTTCAATTACTGCTACGCAAGAGTTTGTAGTACCTAAGTCAATACCAATTGTTTTTGCCATAATATCAATCCTCCAAAATATATCTTACAAAGTAAAATTCTATAAAAGTAATATTTGTTTTAGTTTGCAACAATTACCGTTGCATGGCGAACAATTTTGTCTCCAATACGGTAACCTTTTCTGTAAACAGTTGCAATTACATTTTCACCCAAAGATTCATCTTCAATATGAGAAACCGCTTGGTGATACTCCGGATTAAACGGTTCACCAACTGTACCCATAACAGCAACACCCATTTTAGATAAAATGTCGTTGAGATTTTTTTGAATCATTTGTACGCCTTTTCTCAAATCTTCGGCAGAACAATCTGCTTGTGCCAAAGCCAATTCCATATTGTCTACCACAGGCAAAAACTGTGCTATCGTATCCGCTGTGGCAGAGTCATAGGTAGCTGCCTTTTCTCTGTCTGTACGTTTGCGGTAATTATCATATTCCGCAAGTACACGCATATATTGGTCTTTTTCTTCTTCTTTGGCTTTTTTTACTTGTTCCAGCTCTGTCTGTAAAGCTTCCAGTGATTCTTGCAATTGTTTGAACTGGTCTTGGCTGACCGTTTCAACTTCCGGAGTTTGCTCTGTTTCTTTTTTGACTTCTTTCTCTTTTTTCGCCAAAACGATTCCTCCTTACTCTGATGAAATCAGATATCTATATTTTATATGATAAAAAGTAATAAACATGTGTAAACGACTATTGTTCCTTCATCAAAGATGTCAGCATTTTACCAACGGAATCAGAGACATACTCTAAATGAGCAATCCATTTTCCGTAATGCATTCTGGTAGGACCAATAATACCAATGGTGCCTGCATGTTCACCGCCTATGGAATAATGCGCAATGATTAAACTGGAATCACTTAATTCGGGTCGATTGGTTTCACTTCCAATGAAAACCTGCGCTTTTGAAATTCTGGGAGCTGAATGTTCTGTCTGTTCCAATCCCTTTGTTAAAAAGCGTGAAACTTCTTGTTCACTCTCCAGAAAATCCATGATACGGCGTACATTCCCAAGCTGAAATTCAGGATAAAATAATAAGTTGGTTTCACCCTTTAAATTAATTTCGGCATGCATACAATCCCTTGCAACTTCCAGAACAGCCAGCAATGCGGATGACATTAACACAGCCATTTCTCCCAAAGATACCCCTACAGATTGAATAAATGCCGGTGTAACCGCACTGACGGGCAAACCCGCAAACTTTTCATTAAAAATGCGGAAAAAGATACGCAGCATTTCTGCTGTGATATCAAAATCGCAACGAAATACACGAGTTTTCATCACACCTGTGGAGGTAATTAAAATTGCCATAGCGGTACGACGGCTGGTTTGCACAAATTGTACACCTTTAATCACTGCTCCGCCGCCGGAAGGCATAGTGGAAACTGCGGCAAATTTAGAAGTATTCGCCAGCAACTGTGATACGCAGCTTAACAATTTATCCGGGTCATAGGCATTGACCATTAACATGCCATCCAGATATTTTTGTTCTTCTTCCGTAATTGCGGCTTCCGGCATCAGACGGTCTATATAAATACGATATCCCTTTTGAGAAGGAATACGTCCGGCAGAAGTATGTGGTTGCTGTAAGTATCCCATTTCTACCAAGTTTGCCATTTCATTGCGTATGGTAGCAGAGGAAACCCCCAGTTCAAGCGCAAGCAATTTAGAACCTACCGGCTCTCCTGTTTCCACATACGTGTTTACAATTGCCGCCAGAATCTTTAATTTTCTTTCGCTGAGTTCCAACCTTCTCACCTCTTTATGTTAGACCTCTTTTTAGCACTCTTATGCATTGAGTGCTAAATCTTTACTTATAATGTATCATTTCAATCTCATAAAGTCAATATTTAAAATGTAAATTAATTATGAATCCCATAAATCTACAACTTTTTCAAGTCGAATTTTGTAATACCATGAGAAGATAATAAACGATAAAAAAATGGAATAAATGTTAGACTTTCTTGACACCTAATTTATGTGATGAGTCGAAGATAATTGGCCGAAATACCGTACTTTTTTGAAAAAATCAATTTCTTTTTTCTCTGTACAAAAACGTCTATTTAAAATTGTATTATTTTTTCTATTTGATAAAAATAGTAGACTTTTTATGACACCTCATAAATTCCTATTAATGGAAATTATTTATTGAATTTATGCTATTTTATATTTTATCACATTGTATTATAAAAAGTCTAAGTTTTGAGACAATCTTATTTGGGATATAAAAAGGAAGGAAAGATAATATGCAAAAAGTAACACGAAAATTGTTGGCAATTATGATAAGTCTATCTATTGTTTTATCTTTGTCTACATCTGTTTTGGCATTTGAAACAGATACAGATAGTAATAATTCTACTCAACAAAGTACAAACAATAACTCTATGTCAAATGATGCGATATCTGAAAATTCAAATGAGAATCATGAAACTGCCGAACATAACATTATTTTGCAAAACAGTTCTGAAATTTCAACAAGATCCAACTCGGTAAATATTACAACATTTGATGACTTAAAAAGTCAAATAGCAGCTGCTGCGGATGGAGTACCTGTGGAACTGAATATAAATCAGACCCTTATAATTACAGAGTCAGTAAGAGTTCCCACAAATGCTAATATTACGTTAACAGGAAAAGGTACACTGAGTTTACCGAAGAAACCCAACGAAAGTCTTTAATTGCCTTTATCGTTGAAGAAGGTGCAACCATGGCAATCGATGGAATTACAATAGATGCAAAAAAATTAAAAAATATCTGAATCAGGGTATAAGGTAGGTGCTATTACAAATCACGGCACATTACTACTAAACAGCGGCGTCATTACCGGCTTTGACATTATTGCCGGTATGAACAGCGGAATTATTACCGTAGACGGTCAAAATGCTTATTTTGAGATGAACGGTGGATCTATAGAAGGAAATATTTTCAAAGAAGCCAGGCAAACACAATATACAGGAGTGGTTCATGTTACACAAGGAGCAACCTTTGTCATGAATGGAGGCTATATTCAAAATAATGATTTTCCGATACCATGAATTCCGGTATGGTCTATGTTAGACCATACTATGGCAACTCTTCTTTTGTGATGAACAATGGTACAATTACAAACAATAAAGTATATGAAGGCAGCGTCTATATAGGCAGTCAACAGCCGGATTACCAGCATGTTGGAACATTCGAAATGAATGGTGGTATAATTTCCAACAATACTGCAAGCTATGGTGCCGGCGGAGTATTTGTATCTATGAATGCAGAAGCCGTGATGAATGATGGACTAATTTCGGGCAATACAGGAGTCAGTGGCGGCGGTGTCGGAGTAATAGATGGATTTGTTCCGTCAGGTGCTATGGACGCAGGCTTTGACATTGATGAATGGGGTACTATATATCATGTTCGGGTGCCTTTACCATGAATGGCGGTACCATAACCCCAAAATACAGCTTTAGAATCAGGTTCCCAAGGCGGAGTTGGCGGTGGTATCTATATTGCTTCGAATAAAGTAACTTTAAATGCGGGAAACATTACTGATAACTATGCAGAACTTCAAGGGAGGAGGCGTATATGTGGCATGTGTCCCTTATGTTCTCCATATGTACAACGCAGTAATTGCCGAAAACACGGCCTCTGTATTAGGCGGAGGAATCTGGTCATGCCCTACAGGAGACGTTACCATTCATGTAAATAACGGCGGAGCTGTATTTGATAATACTGCTTTACAAAATGCAGCCGGTGATGATTTTGTATCCGTTCCAAGAAGTGAAAAACTACATTACAACACTGTCTGAAAGGATGTTGGGTGGTGGTAAAGCTGATTATTACACAGACGGAAAAGTTTTAGAAAACTCCGGTGTCTTAGGACAACCTGATCCATCTGTTCCTCGCTTTGAGCCGGCAAATCCGGGTTTCCCTATTACTGACATTATAAACAGCACAGATTCCTATGCACTAAAAGCAATCACAAATGATGCTGCAAAACAATTGGCAAACGAGAAAGCGTCCTTGTTCATTACAGGCAATCATTCCGAACGCGGCGGTGGTATTGGTACCAACGGCAGCGTAGTCATAGGAACAGAAGATAATTGGAAATTAAATGTTACAAAAATATGGAACCAAGTGCCTGAATCAACTATCAAGACAAAGAAATTTCCATTCGTTTAAAAATAGGAGATTATGAACTGGATACGATTACGCTGAATCAAGAAAACAACTGGACCGGCAGTTTTACCCACTTGCCCAGTCCGGATACTCTCCAGGGAAAAGTAATCACTGTGATAGAAGAAGGCTCTGAATATAATGTCTCTTACAGCGAAATTGTGCGTGATGATGATACAAAAACACTGTATCTCACAGTAACCAATGAACTGAAAACAGGTAACTTAACTGTTTCCAAAACTGTTCTCGGAGAACATGCTGATTTAGAGCAGAATTTTGAATTTACCGTAACGCTTTCCGATACCTCTGTCAATGGAATGTACGGTGATATAGAATTTATAAACGGGACAGCAACATTTGTATTGAAACACGGAGAAAGCAAAACGGCCTATGGATTACCTGCAGGCATTCAATATCAGGTTACAGAACAGGCAGTCGAAGGATATACCCTGAACGCCGTTGGTGACACCGGAACAGTACCGGCTGATGGCACTGCTGTTGCTGAATTTACCAATACAAAAAGACAACGATATTATCACAGATACTCCCGATTCACCTGAAGAAGGACAAATGGATTCTCCAAAAACAGGCGATTCCTCAAATATTCTGTTCTTGCTTCTTCCTCTTGCAATTTTATCAGTGGCTATAGCTGCTATTCTATTCATTAATAAACAAGCGCATAAAAACTAATATATACTTCATCAATTAACATATGGAATAAAATATAGATAACAAGAAGCCGTCGATTTTATAAAATCGACGGCTTTCATTAATTGCAATTCTCTTATACCGTGTATCCCAATATCGTTTTTCCAACATAAAGCCAACAAAATTTTAATAAGTTTCCTTATTGAGGCGAATAAATCACCTTTTTTTCTCTGTATAGTGAAGGATTTTATTCTTTACTATCAAATAAGGAGTGATTTTTGACAAGCGAAACATTTCGTAATCAGGGCTTGTTTCTTAGGAATCAATTCCAAGGAGAAGGCATATTTGAGATTCCTATTGTGAAAAAACAACATGTAAATGTTGAAACGATAACACTTATCGGTTATGATCATGTTAAACCGGAAGAAAAAGAATTTACTCACGCAATGGTACATTTCTTTTTGGACGATTATAAGTTCGAAGTGTTATGGAATAATCCTGAGCCCAGAATAAAAAGTTGGCGCAATATCGGGCAGTGCTAACACCCCAATACAGTTTGTACACTGAAATGCCCATGACTCTGCAACTATACAATACGTTCAGAAACAGATGGGTAGGCGCTTATTTGCAATCTCGGGGCATTACAGTCATACCAACTGTCTGCTGGGGGAACACCACAAAGTTATTGGTTCTGCTTTGACGGTTTGGAAACGGGCTCTATTGTCGCTGTCTCCACATTAGGTGTACGTACTGAAAAGGAACTGTTCATGCACGGATATCAGGAAATGATAAAACGTGTAAACCCGGAAGCAGTCATTTGTTACGGTAATCCTTTTGACGAAATGGAAGGAAATATCATTGCCGTAGATTATGCCAAAACAAACAATTTATCCAAATGGGCAGACTACATTTGCGGTGAAAAAGAGATACCTTTTAACAGCAACTTGATTGTAAAACGGTATGGTTATGTGCTGAACGAAAAAGGCATGGGCAGAGCTTCTGGACAATGGAAACCTAAAAAAGAAGATGATAAACGCTTTCTGGGTAAACCGGGAGAAACCAAAACAACTACCAAAAAGAATGTGGTGATACTTATATTACCCGTATTGGAAAGAATGGACGAGCAACCAGTGAACGTCATAACTCAACACATGGAAATCCAAAAGAGCATGTTAACCCACACGAACATGATGTGATTTGGCAAGAAAATGGAGCTCAACCTTAGGTCCCGGCCGACCGGTCAGTGAAAAAAATAAGTATATTAATTTCGGAGGTGTTATAAAAATGAGTAATCAGTATGAACCAAAATTTGAAGACTTGGACGATTTTCTGGATTCTTTGCTGCGTGGCAGAGAAATCGTAATTGAATATCATGGAAAACAATACGGTATCTTTTATCTTGAAAAAGGTTTTTATGTGGCACAATCTTACCATGATGAAACAGGAAAATTATATCGAACTCCGGACGAAGCACTGGAATACACTATTGACGGTACCAAGCTAAGGGACATTATTACAGTTGTAAATGTTGTTCAAAGAAACTTTTGATTGCCTAGCAAACCCAGAATAAAAATTTTTAGAAATAAGGCGTAACAAAAATGAATTATATTAAATTTTCAAAATTTGAGGATTTAGACGACTTCCGCGATTCTTTGCTGCGCGGCAGGGAGATTGTATTTAAATACAACGGAAAAGAATACGGTATCTTTCTTTTTTGATGATGGCATTCATGTTGCACAATCTTACCACGATGAGACCAAAAAAGTATATCAAACACCGGACGAAGCGCTGGAATACACCATTGACGGCGTCAAAATCAAAGATATCATCACCACTGTAGAGATTGTTCATAGAGGTATTTAAGAATACGATTTAAAAAGATAGAATCACGCCTTGCTATAAAATCTTTATGAGTCGGAAATCATCTATGAAATTTTATACGCCAATTTATCACGCTTGTATTTTATACGAACAAATAAACAAGGGAAGCCGGAGTGTTACACGTTCAGCTTCCCTTGTTTATTTGTTATATATGATTCTGACAATAAATGAACCTTTTTATAGAGATGCCAGCTCCAATTCTTCTACCGCTTGGTCCAGAAATACTTTTCCGTCTAAATGATCCAGCTCATGGCATAAACACTTAGCCATTTCACCTTCTCCTGTAATGGTAATCTCTTCCCCATACTCGTTCAGTGCCTGCACTATTACTGTTTGAGGTCGAACGGTCTTTGCCACTCTATTTGGAAAACTGAGGCAGCCTTCCATACATTCTTGTTCACCTTCAGATTTGATTATCTTTGGATTTACCAATTTTAAATACTGGTCACAATAGTCAATGACAACCAGCCTTCTTAAAATACCAATTTGATTTGCAGCCAGCGCTGCACCGCTTTCCGTATTATGCAGAGTGTCCATCATATCATCAAGAAGTTGTCGTACTCTGTCATTCACTTCTTCCACTTCCCTGCAAGATTTTTTCTTAACACAGGGTCATCATTATATCTTAATTCCCGAATTGCCATACTTCTCTCCTTTTTTTCTGAATCATATATCATTCTTAGGCACTCTATTAAATTAGAATACAATCCATCATTCAATTCAGCCAATAGACGGAAAAGGGGGTTGTATTTTTAATAAGGAATCCCAGCTTACCTATATCTATTTGCTGTTTATACTTTTTTCATATACTATATACATAATTCTGATAGAAAGTCAACCATACACAATAGGCTATCACAACATTTTTTACAAATAGGAATAAAGAAAACAGCTGCCTGATAAAGCAGCTGTTTTTTGTTATTTGGTTAATTGATAAACATTGGAATCTTCCGTAAAGTTTTGTACATTATAAAGCAGCAACACATCTGTAATGCCATTTTGCTCCATATAGTCCATAGTACTTTGTCTGTATGCGCGTAAATCAATCATATGCACTTCTTCATAATCATTTACGGCAAACGGAGCAAAACTGTTTGCATAGGAATCTTTAACAATTAACAATTTCTTGCCATTCTTATTACCTGTGGTAATCTTTGTAATGGCCTGATTTCCGTTTAAGAAAGCGGAATATTTATCTTTTTCATTTAAATATTTCTCTTCAATTAAAAATTGAGGTCTCCGTTACTTTATCTCCTGCACGGTACTCCACTTCCAAGGGATATTCATTCGATTTTTATAATACATAATGGTTTCAGGCTGTACGGTATAAAGATTTGCCTTTGAGTAAAGTGGTACCCTAAAAACTGGTCGCTCAACACCTCAGACTGATACCAAGATAATGGTTTTGTTCAATTCCCATCTCTTTACAAAATTCTTGATAAGCATAGTATACGCCCAGGGACGTCCAGTGATGGTCTGTCTTATAAAAGATATCTTCATCTTTATGAGCACTGAGCGCATCTGTTACGTCTATAAATCCCGGCAAAGCTTCCTTCATTTGTGCTATTAGCTCTTGCTGATCCACTTCGGGCGCAAACAGCGGCAGTTTATCTTTCAAAATATCGTTGGCTGTGGGAACAATCATAGCCTTTACTTCGATGCCGAATCTATTCTGCACTTTTTGTGAAAATTCTTTGGCTGCCGTCAGATTACCTTGAAATCTGCCATTATCATAAGACCAGAATTGTTCTATTAAATATCCGTCTTTTGCAAAATAGACTCCACCGGAATCTTTTTCTGTGCTCCCAACTCTACCAGTGATTTTAGTCCTACCCACTGGTCACGGAACATAAAATGGTCGGATATGTAGGTTTCAAAATCCGTCGTCCAAATTTGTTTTGTTTCACGCCCGGTTTCATCTACTGTGGGAGTGCCTACAAACAAACTTTCCCATGTTAGCTTAGGAAACTCTGCCAACACACGATTCTCATTTTCAGAAAAATCCTTTTGGGCATTGCCGCGTTTACAATGGCGATTGTAGCTACAATAAGTACAAATACAATGGTCATAACTCTTGCACGTATTTTCATACAATCACCTCCTAGAATCTAAAATATAAGAACGGGTTGTATGTACTGTTTACCAAAAATGCAACCGAAATCACAAATATTGCGATGATAAAAACATTCTCGATAATCATAGCAGCCCATGTTTTGGTTTGTACCAAAGACATAATTTTTCTGCCTAATTTTGCAGGCAAAGGTGTGCTTGCAACAATCAAAATTAAAATTAGTACAAGATTGGATAGCAACAAATACAATGACATATTGTCAACCAACTGCAAACCACCAAAACCAAACATACCTTGTAAATACTCCCAACCCTTTGTCATATCGTCAAAGCCAAAAATGACCCAACCGATTACAACAAAAAACAGGGTATAAACATGAGAGAAAAAATGCCGGAATTTTCTTCAAAACTTTTAGTAGGAACAGCTTTTCAATGATGAGCAGAACGCCGTAATACCCGCCCCAAATTAAAAAGTTCCAGCTGGCTCCGTGCCAGAAGCCCGTACAAAACCACACAATAAGCAAATTAAAAATTTGACGTATCAAACCTTTTCTGTTACCGCCAAGCGGAATATATACGTATTCTCTAAACCAAGTTCCCAGTGAGATATGCCATCTGCGCCAAAATTCTGTAATGCTTTTTGAGATATAAGGATAATCAAAGTTTTCGAGAAATTTAAAACCAAGCATTTGTCCAAGACCAATGGCCATGTCGGAATAAGCAGAAAAATCAAAATAAATTTGGAACGTAAATGCCAAAGCTCCAACCCAGGTCCCAACTACACTCATGCTAGAAACTTCCATGGCTGAAAGCTGCGTCCAAACCTGACCAATGGTGTTGGCCAATAAAACCTTTTTGGCCAATCCCGTAACAAATCGCTTAATTCCATAGGCAAACATGTCCGTACTTTTCGCGGCGGTTATCCAATTGGTCCGCAATGGTAGTATAACGTACAATCGGGCCTGCCACCAATTGAGGGAATAAGGCAACATAGGCGCCAAACGACACAAAGTTTTTTTGTGCAGCCGCATCACCGCGGTAAACATCAATGACATAGGACATCATTTGGAAAGTATAAAAAATGAAATACCAATGGGAAGTGTTAAATTGAGCAGTGGAATGGACGTCCCAAACCGCATTGATATTGCCAATAAAAAGTCGGTATATTTAAAAAATCCAAGTATACCTAAGTTTAAAACAACTGAACTGGCTAAAATCCATTTTGCGGACGTTTTTGCCTTTGTACTTTTTGCACCAAAGCACCGTACACAAAATTCAAAATTGTAGAAAACAACATCAACACTACATAGAATGGTTCTCCCCACGCGTAAAATACCAAGCTCGCAATAAACAAAATAAAATTTCTTATTTTTCTGGGCGAGATAAAGTAAATACCAAAAACAATAGGGAGAAATACAAACATGAAGTTTAAACTGCTAAAAAACCATGTTATTTTTCTCCGTTTCACCTATTATCATTTCTATGATCTAATTTTCATATGTTTTTTATTATACAACAGTTTATAGAACTTTCACAATGAAATTCTGCAAATACTATGATAAAATTTTCACAATTATTTTATGCAAAAATAATCGAAATTTTATATGTTATACAAACAAAATTTTTTGTATCAACTACTGGTATTCCAGTTCTTTTTCAGTACTACATCTAGATATCAACCTATGTCTATGTTCAACGTTAAAAAATGAGATATGGGATTCTACAGAGACAAAAGATACACCATACCTCATTTTCACTTCACGGTCGGATACTGTGCCACACCCGGCAATGGTGAACATGACACATAACACAAAAACAACAGAAGCCATTTGATTCTCATATTGTTTCCTCCCCAAAACAGTATGAGTCAATATAATAACGTTTACACAAAAAAGGAGAATGAAACATTCTCTTTCCTTACTATGCACCTATAATAGATAAAATAAGCTGATTGGATACCAAAAAACCCTTTGGTGTCAGCGCAAAACCGTTCTTTTCATATGAACCAAACCTGCAGCTTCATACCGCTGTGCCCGTTTGATATAAGATTGCGGAAGTGGTTCCTGAAATTTATGATACCAAATTTCATTCGTCAAACCATCTGTTAACCGCAGCGCCAACATTACAAATTCTTCTTTATCTCCGCCCTGTCCGTCCATAATTGGTGGGTTTCCTTTCAGAAATGAGTAAAGATTCCTATCATAATAAAAATCTTTCTCCTTTGAGAAAAGAGTGAGCAGACGGTCCCTATTCCTAAGTATTCCTTTCCCTGCCAATATTTTGTGTTATGCTTGCTGATTTGCAACATTCCGTTTGCATCCTTTTGGGCAAAATTAGAAATTTCATATTGATGGTATCCTCTGCTCTCCAATTCCTCTACCATACATAGATAAAAATCTCCCATTTGGTCATCATCCGGCAAAGGAGCGTATTTTGTTGCTGACCGTATGGCGTGTTCGGCTCTATTTTCAGCAAATAAGCAGAAATATGGCTTGCTCCTGCATTATGACAAAAACGCAATAGACTCTTTTAAACTCTGTTCCGTCTGTTTTTGAATTCCTACCATTAAATCCATAGATACATTTGTAATTCCAGCCCTATGCGCAGCTTTGACCGCCATCTCAGCCTGCTTTGCTGTGTGTGTTCTGCCCAATAAATCCAGCTCTTCCGCATGTGCGGACTGCATTCCAATTGATATGCGATTGACTCCTTTTTTGTGCAAGTGCATCGAGCAAATCTTCCAACTGTCCCGAAGGATTCACCTCTACTGTGATTTCTGCCTGCTCCAGCCCAAAACAGTTTCTTTGCCTCATCTATGATACTACATAAACGGTTTGCCCCCAAAGTACTGGGGGTTCCACCTCCAAAATAAAGCGTATCTGCATTTCCGCCAACCACATTTCTATATGTATATAATTTATCAATAATACAATCAGTATAATCTCTCATTTGTTTTGTATGGGTTAATGAATAGAAATCGCAATACGGACATTTTTGCGTACAAAACGGCATCGTGTATATAAAGGCCAATCGGTTCCATGTTGCTCCTCCCTAAAATAATTTTATTTATCATATCATATTTTATCATACTTTTACATATTGTAATGTGTAAGCCATAATTTGCTAAAAGGCAGCACCACAAATACATAGGAGTAAGAATACGCTTTTTTCTTACAATGATGTAACCGCAAAAACTCTCCGAGCTTTTATCAAGTCGGAGAGTTTTTGTGATTTCAAAACAGTTCTGTCAGCAACTGTTTATGATTTTCGTTTTTTCGATGTAACAGCATCAATAATGACTTTAATGATTTGAATTACAACTGTTGGTGCAAAAGCTAAGCCTGCAATTGCGCCAATTTGCATACCATTTAGAGGAGGACATCAAATACACCTTGAACTCCCGGAATAAACAATGCACAGCTTAATAAACCAACGCCAATTACAAATGCACCTATTGTATATAAATTGGTATGAATTCCTAATTTAAAAAAATAGAACTTTTGGCCCTGCAGTTAAATCCATGGAACAAACGTCCCTTAAACAAAGTGTAGCAAATGCCATCGTACTTGCCGTCATAGCATCCGTTTGCAGACCGATAAAAAAGGCTCCTACTGTTGCAATGGCAAGCAAAACACCTTGATATCCTGTATCTATCAAAAAGTCTTTTGTTAAAATAGATTCTTTACTGCTGCGGGGTTTTTCATTTAATAAATCCTTTGAGGATTTTTCCATACTGATTGCCAAAGCAGGCAAACTATCTGTAAGCAAGTTGATAAACAACAAATGTACTGCTGTAAACGGCACCGGTAATCCGAAAATAGAAGTAAACAATACAACCAAAATACCTGCAGTATTACCGGACAACAAAAATTGAATGGAGTTTTTAATATTATTATAAATATTTCTGCCGTTTGTTACCGCTTTGACAATGGTCGCAAAGTTATCATCTGTTAGAATCATGGATGAGGCATCTTTGATACTGCTGTACCTGTAATACCCATAGCAATACCAATATCCGCCTTTTTCAAGGCAGGCGCATCGTTTACACCATCGCCTGTCATCGCTACAATTTGGCCCTTCTTCTGCCACAAGTCCACAATACGGATTTTATGTTCCGGTGATACACGAGCATTACTGA
>VOFI01001383.1_pt1 | contig 16000 bp, 22 predicted proteins | sample 5384131 | NCBI WGS metagenome assembly VOFI01 (sample SAMN12384728, study PRJNA508395) | human gut metagenome | isolation source: healthy gut H | host: Homo sapiens
GAAATTTATAAAAAATTATTGTGGAGATTTGAAATCATTTAATTTCGTAGATAGAACAGACGTAAAAAGAAACCTTACTACACAGGAGGACAACCATGGTAAAAACAAGACTACCTTATGCGTCTCATTCATGAAATGGTACGCACAATTATGAAACTGATTTTTTAATATTGATGAAAAAGACCGTAGACATAGAGCAGGAGTTAAAGGAAACATCAGACCTCTATGGACGGTTGCTGAAGTTGGCGGATGCGGGCAAAATAAATGAAGCGGAAAATCTGTTGTATGAGCAGTTAGAGAACGGGCGGAGGTAGAAGATTTGAAGGCAGCACTTGGGTTTTATGACCACTTGAATGATTATACAGAAGAATTTTTGGAAAAAGCCGATTATTCAAGAGAGGAAATAAAAGAGTGGTCTGGTCAGTGTTTTGAAAATGTATGGCTATGAAGGCATGACCGGATTGCTGATGTAAACCGGGTGCAGAAACGAGGCAGGAATCCCGGCCTATCTTCTTGCAGAGCCAGAAAAAAGTGCTAAGATAAAATAAATAAAACGTAAGCAGAGAAAGAAAAATGAAGCAATGGAAAACAAGACTGGCAATCTGCTTATGTTTATTACTGGCAGCACCGGCAGTTATCGGTGCACTTCCGGTGAATAAATTAGAGGCAGAAGCTGCAAGTGGCACAAGTAACGAATGTCTATGGATATTACACAGACATACAGGTAGAGCGAGGGCATGACTTTCAACATGGGAGATTTGTTCAGTATTCTCAGTATAAGAATAATAAAGAGATCAAGGGCGGATATCTCTCAGACCTCTCTAGTGGAGTATCCTATAAGAGCAGTAATAAAAATGTGATCACGGTCAGCTCTAAGGGGTGACATTACCGTAAAGAAGACCGGTAAGGCAGTCATTACTACAAAGTACAAAGGAATTCCTGTTAGTACAACGATCACAGCAGTAAAGAAAAACGGTCTGAAATCAAATAAATACAGCAGTCTGCGTTCAAAAGCAAAGAATGTTGCAAAAGTATATGGTAATGGTATTACATCAAAGAACCGTTATAAATTAGCACAGGCAGTTATGACATGCCAGAATGCTCGTTGGGCTGTCACAGGGGGAATATATCAGTCAGACAGGATTTGTTTCTTATTACTCCGTACAGACCGGAAGTGCTCATCGTTTAGTTGCACCGGAAATGATAAAGGCAGCAAAGATCAGTTCAAAAACTCAGTGAGTATGCCTATAACAATAATCCGGTTGGAACAAAAGCAAGTAAGAACTTTAAGATTACAAGTGTGACTGCAAAGAAAAACCGTGAAACACTTACGATCAAAACAAATAAAAAAAACTAAATGATACACAGGTATTTGCAATTAAGTATATCTATATCAATGACACCTATCTTCAGAATGATAAAAAAGCAGTGTTTAATGTATATGTCAAAGATACAAAGACAGGACATTACTATCGTGGTACAGCATATGCAAAACAGGGCAGCAATCAGATCAGCGTAAGAATGGATTACCTCAAGCTGAAATCAAATACAAAATATCAGGTATATTACATGGTCAATGACAAAGGCTGGGCACAGGGGAAAGACATTTACAGCAAAATAAAATATAAGAAAAGGGGCTGTGTAAACAGCCTTTTTTCTATATACAGGCGTGGAAAAGAAGATGAGTAAAAAGACAGGAACAAAAAAGAAACAAACCAAACACAAAAAAAAAACAACAGGGATTTAACGATTTACTGATACCAATGTTACTGATCCTTTGTATTATGCCGTTTATTGTAAGACTGGCACTCTATTCCCCGCGGATATGCAAAATATCCGTGGTATTCGGATGAGGATGTGATTATGGATCTGTACAGTTATTACCGTTGTTATTTTTTTTTGAAGTAGTTGCAATTTTACGGCGGCGGTACTGGCATTTCGGATCGGACTGTTTCCGGAAAACAGAAAAAAATGAAAATATTTATCCCGTTGGCAGTGTATGCGGGAATGATACTGCTTTCGACCCTGTTATCCGTAAATATGGGAGCGTCATTTACCGGAAATTTTTATCAGTTCCAGGGCGTACTGGTTCTGTTGGGATATCTGGTATTTTGTCTGTATGCCTATCAAGTAATGGAGCGGGGAAAAAGACTATAAAACCATCTGGTATGGGATCGTAGCAGTATTCATAGTCATGGCGGTGCTTGGAATATTTCAGATAGCAAAAAAGATCTGTTGGATTTTGCATGGATGCAGCGGTTGGTGATGTCCAAAGAACAGTTTGCAGAGTATGGCGGCACGTTAGAGACTATTTTTAGCGGAAACAACGTGTTCTTAAGTCTGTATAATCCGAACTATGCGGGTGTATTTCTGACCATGTTCGCACCGTTTTTTGCAGTGATGTGCAGCAGTGAAAAGAGAAAAAAGAAGAAGATTTTCTACGGGATATTGTGTGCAGGATGTCTGATCCTGATCTGGTTTACCTACTCCCGCTCCACATTTTTTGCATTGCTTGTGGCATTAGTCGTAGGATGTATCCTTTCTAAGGAGAAGATCGGGAAACTGATGAAATATATTTTGCCGAGAATCCTTATTTTAGCGGTAGTATTTGTAGGAATTGACAAAATCAATGATTTTCACTATCTGTCCAGATGGAAGGAAGATACACCAAAGACGAAGTTAGAGCGCATGATCACATCCAAAGACGGAGTGGAGCTTTGCTATGATGGAAAGGAATATCTCATCACCTTAGAGGATAAAAAAGCGAAAATTTACGATAAAAAAGGCAGAGAAACCGACATCAAAAAAGTGGAATATTCTGCGAAAATGGCAATAGCAGAGTATGACGAAGAAAAATACATAGACGTATATCTCTGCAACCAGACATTTACGTTTGGAAAAAACAGCAAGGGGTATTATTACCGGACAGAGAACGGAAAAGAGACACAGCTTACCGACATTCCAAAAAGTCGATGCGGGCGGCAAAGAATATTTAGGTTCGGGACGAATTTATATTTGGAGTAGAACCACGCCGATCTTAAAAAATATATCGTTGCGGGGAAGCGGACCGGATACATTTGCAGAAGTATTTTCACAGAACGACTATGTTGGAAAGGCAATTTATGCTAACAATCCGGCACGGGTGATTGAGAAACCGCATAATGACTACCTGATGCAGTGGGTACAGAATGGCTTCTTAGCACTTGTGGCAATGATAGCATTTTATGTACTCCTGTTAAAAAAATGTGGAACGTTTTATTACAAACGTGAGTTGTCAGATATGAAGACACGACTGGGACTGGGATGTTATCTGGGATGTATCTGTTATATGGCGGGCAGTCTGTTTAATGACAGTACACTGTATACAACACCGGTGTTCTGGATTTTTGCCGGAATCGCACTAGCGTCAGCATATGAGGTGGAAAAATAAAACCAAGAATCAAACAAGGGGATATCAGCATGAAGACTTCGGAAGAATTACGCAATCTGTTAAACAGGATCGACCATAAAGGTTATCCGGCATACAAAGATACAAAAGGGCAGTATCAGTTTGGAACGTATGTGCTGTCCATTGACCATGTGCGGGGAGATCCGTTTGCGTCTCCTTCCAAGGTCAGTGTTCACATCGACGGAAAACAGGCGGGATTTGATGCCTGTTTGTATGACATAACCTTCAAACGGATTGCACTGCAGGATCATCTGTTACGAAAAATTGCGACAAATATCAGGGAATATTCCTTTAAGGCAAAGGGTTCCGGGAAGAGTGGACTGATCTCTGTTACCCGGCCGGGACAGGAAATCTTAAATCGCAGTGCATGTGTCATTCAGCCGAAAAACGGAGATCTGGTGGTACGGATGGAGATCGGATTTCCGGCAAACGGAAGAACCATCAATGCGAGAGAATTAGAAAAAGATTTTATTCGATTTTCTGCCGGTATGCATCAAAAAAGACAATGTATCAAAGATCATACCGGAAAGAAGAGTTAGAGCAGGTGGTAGATCTAGCCATAGATCAGAATTATATCCGGGAAGAACTGAAAAAAAAGAGGTCTGGTGGCATTTGTAGCCAATGGAGCGGTTCTTCCGAGAAAATCCGGAGTTTCCATGCAGCCGATGAAGGATGCCGTTTCTTTTGTGTCGGCAAAATCCATGGAAGTGACGATGGAACTGCCACATCATGGAACTATCAAAGGAATGGGGATCAAAAAAGGAATTACTCTGATCGTCGGGGGTGGATATCATGGAAAGTCCACACTGTTAAAGGCATTGGAGTCAGGGGTATATAACCATATTGCCGGTGATGGACGGGAGTATGTGATCACGGACGACAGCGCAGTCAAACTGCGGGCAGAAGATGGACGGAGTATTCAAAAAGCAGATATTTCCATGTTTATTCAGAATCTTCCGAATGGAAAAAATACAACGGAATTTTATACGGAGGATGCCAGTGGAAGCACCTCGCAGGCGGCAAATACCGTAGAAGCAATGGAGGCGGGATCAACCCTGTTTTTGATCGATGAAGACACCAGTGCTACGAATTTTATGATCCGGGATGAACTGATGCAACGAGTGGTCAATCGGGAAGAAGAGCCGATCATCCCATTTATTGACCGTGTAAGCGAACTCTATGAAAGAGAGGGGATTTCCACGATTTTAGTCGCCGGAAGTTCCGGCTCCTATTTTCACAAGGCAGATACGGTGATTCAGATGAAACAATATCTTCCGGTGGAAATTACGGATTTTGTAAAAAAAGAGGCAGAGCAGTTTCCATTGGTATTAGAGCATATTGCAGAGGCAAAGCTGCCATCGTTTGAACGGATTGTGAAGCGGGACGTTGCTTTTTCAAAAAAGAGAATCGCATCAAAATGAAGGCATTGGGAAAAGAAGCAGTTTCCGTTAATCGTGAAGAGGTGGATCTGCGTCTGGTCGAACAACTTACAGACCATGAACAGTTAGAAGCGTTAGTGCAGATCTTAAAATATATGAAGCTGCATATGTTTGACGGAAAACGCACGCTGCGAGGAAGCAGTGGAGGAACTGTATACAGCTATGCAGAAAAAGAATTTGCAGCATTTTGCACGGGAGGGATACCGGGAAATCTTGCACTTCCGAGAAAACAGGAAATCTATGCTGTGTTAAACCGTTGCAGAGGATTATTAAAGATTGAGTAAAAACAATACGATATTATGGTAGGAATTCAGGTGAAGAAATTTTGAAACCAAAAGTAAAAGCACAAAAGCTGGATATACACGGTATTTCCGAAAAGCAGAACATTTTCCACAATTATGATGGCGTATCCGCTCAGTTTGTCCATTACGGCAGTGCTGATGTTTATTGCACTGCTATGGTACCGACCGTCGAAAAAATATGCGGCTGGTAAGGCATAGTTAGAAAAATGTGTTATAATGCCCTTATGAATAAACAGGACATTTACAATTATTTAAAAGAACAAAACATCTGGCACGAGGTGACAGAACACAAAGCAGTATTTAATATGGAGGAGCTCGCCGAGGTGGATATTCCGTACCCGGAGGCTGATGCAAAGAATCTTTTTGTACGCGATGACAAGAAAAGAAATTACTATCTGATCACAGTGAAGGGAGATAAAAGGGTAGATTTAAAAGAGTTCAGAAAGAAAAATAACACGCGTCCTTTGCGTTTTGCATCTGAAAATGACTTAATGGACATCCTGGGACTGATACCGGGGGCGGTAACACCGCTTGGAATCCTGAATGATGAAGAGAGAAAAGTGCGTGTGTTTTTAGACAGAGAGTTTTTAGAAGGACGAAAGCTGATCGGAGTCCATCCAAATGAGAATACGGCAACCGTCTGGTTAAAGACAGAGGATTTGATCGATATTATAAAAGAACATGGTAATCCGGTACAGGTTTTGGAATTTTAGTTAAAAGAAGATTTGATTTTTTGAGGTATAAAAAAAGATGAGTCACGATGGCATTGAAAAAGCAAAATTAGAGGATTTGCCGAGGATACTTCAGATCTATGCATCTGCCCGGAAATTTATGAAGCAGTCAGGAAATCCCCGGCAGTGGGGGAGACAGTTTTCCGCCGGAAGATCTGCTGGCAAAGGATATCGAAAAAGAACAGCTTTACGTTGTAAAAAGATGATACCGGTATTCATGGAGTGTTTGCTTTTATCATCGGAAAAGAGCCGACCTATGAAAAGATAGAACAAGGAGCATGGATTTCTGATACAGAGTATGGAACACTGCATCGTGTTGCAGGGAGATGGAACGATTCATGGTATTTTTGATAAGATCGTAGATTTTTGCGGACGGAAAATAGAACATCTGAGAGTAGATACGCATGAACAGAATCGGATTATGCAGCACCTCATCAGCAGAAATGGATTCCAAAAGTGTGGGATCATACATGTTTTAGATGGAACACCCCGAATTGCTTATGAGAGGCTAAAAGAATAATGTTACATATACAAAAACCACAGCAGGATATTACGGTGCAGTTAGAACAGGGAAAAATCCTTCCACTGGTATTCCGTCTTACAATACCGCTGTTATTGCGCAATTAATTACATTTTTATATAACATCGTAGACAGAATGTACGTTGCCAGAATTGATGGCTCCGGAATGGATGCATTGGCAGCGTTGGGAATCGTTTTACCGATTACACTGATTATTCAGGCATTTGCAAATCTCGTTGGACTTGGCGGTTCTCCGCGAGCCGGTATCAAACTGGGTGAAGATAATTGTAAGGAAGCCAATCGCATTTTTTAATACGGCATTTTTCATGTTGCTGGTGCTTGGAATCTTGATTGGCATGGTTACTTTTCTGTTTTCTAAACAGATCGTGCTGCTCTTTGGATGTCCACCCAGTGCTGTCGGATTTGCTACTGCCTATTTGAAAATTTATTCCTGTGGTACGCTTTTTGTCATGCTGGCACAGGGGTTGAATCCGTTTATACTGACACAGGGATATTCATTTATTGCAATGAGTGCTGTTTTAATCGGTGCAGTCATCAATATTGTGTTGGACCCAATTTTTATTTTTACTCTACGGATGGGAGTTCGCGGCTCCGGTCTGGCAACAATTTTCTCGCAGTTTTGTTCCCGCATCTGTATTATTTGCTTTTTCTTCTCTAAGAAAAGTCTGTTTCATTTTTCTGTTAAGGATATGCAGATTTCTTTTGCAAGAATTGCCAATATTGTGTCACTTGGTTTTACTCCGTTTATTATGACACTGACAGAATGTGCCATCCAGATTGTTTTTAATATCAATCTTAATCGTGCTACGGGGAGGAAATAAGGATTATACGGCTGCATTGACGGTTATGCTCAGTGCATTACAACTGATTTCTCTGCCGTTAAACGGTCTTGGGAATGGAATGCAACCGTTTGTCAGTTACAATTACGGAAAGGGAAATGCAGAGCGATTAAAGCGGGGGCATCCAATATGTGACGGTAATTGCCTTTATTTTTTGCGGTATCCATCTGGTCGGTTTCGCTTGCGGTTCCCCAGATGTATGCACATATATTTTCGTCCAGTGAATCAGTTACGGGTATTGTGAAACATTATACGCCGTTTTTTTTTGATGGGTTCCATTATGTTTTTTTGTACAGATGACCCTGCAAAATATCAATGTTGCTCTCGGTCAGGCAAAATCTGCCCTGTTACTTGCGGTCATCCGGAAAGTTATTATTTTGATTCCACTCTGTTTTGTGCTGACGCATTTTCTGGGCTTTAAGGGTGTATACATGTCCGAGGGAATTGCCGATCTTGTGGCGGGAATCATTACTGCGATAGTAATATTTAAGACATTTCCAAAAAATCTTTCGGGAGCGTGAGATAGAGGTAAAAAGAGAAGATGCAAATAAGGTGAAATATATGAGTGGGATAGACGGAGATATGGTATGAAAAATCATTACATCACATCATTTGTACAAAGTCTGAAGCAGTTACAATTTTAGGATATTGCAAACCGGATTCCAGAAAATCTTTATCCCCTGTCAGCAAAATATCGGCATTGGCATAAATGGCAGCCCGAAGAATGGGACGGTCATTCACATACCAACCCATGATTCGGATAGCTTACAGCTTTGGTAAAGGCTTGGTAAGGAGTTCCCTTATGATTTAATGCGGCAGAAATTAGAATATTAGTATCAATTAGAACGTTCATTAAACCTCACTTTCTGCGCGTACTTCTTTTACTAAGTCCATGACTGCATCCTCGGATGTGAGTTCTGCTTTTGCTGCTTCTCCGGTCATCTGTGCCTGGAGCATCTGCATTGCATAGGCTGCGGAATTGATTAGACGGACATTTCCGTTTTCGACAACAAAAGTAACTCTGTCGCCATTTGAAACCCCCAGAATTTCTCGGATATCTTTTGGAATAGTGATTTGTCCTTTTGACATGACCTTAGCGCTATCTATAAATGTATTAGTTGCCATTAAAACACCTCCATTTTTAAGTATGAAAAGTAGGGAAATTCGTACTTATATTATATGCTGTATCTTTATAATTATCAACTATTTTTACAGCATTATATGAAATTTTATATTTTTTTATAATAGTATTTGTAAAAAAATGAAGCATGTTCGTAATTTTAGTTCAAAAACAAAAGCGGATAGATCCAACACAGGTCCATCCGCTTTAAAATTCATATATTTAAGTTAGCTACTAGCTATTGTACTGATCCTAGCCAAAGTATCTCTTTAACAGTCCGGCAAATGCTTTACCATGTCTAGCCTCATCCCTAGCCATTTCATGCACGGTATCGTGGATCGCATCTAGATTTAATTCCTTTGCACGTTTTGCAAGGTCAAATTTTCCGGCAGTCGCACCGTTTTCAGCGGCAACTCTCAACTCTAAGTTCTTCTTCGTGCTGTCAGTTACGACCTCACCAAGCAGCTCGGCAAATTTTGCGGCATGTTCAGCCTCTTCAAAAGCAGCCTTCTCATAGTACATACCAATTTCAGAATAGCCTTCACGGAAAGCAACTCTTGCCATAGCAAGGTACATACCAACCTCAGAACATTCTCCTTCAAAATTCATTCTTAAATCAGAAATGATATCTTCGCGTACACCCTGTGCTACACCGAGAACATGCTCAGCAGCCCAGCTCATTTCACCTTCCTGTTTCTGGAACTTTTCAGCCGGAGCTTTACAGATTGGACAGACATCGGGCGGAATCTCCTTCGTGAACATAACCACATACACTACATACATATTTTGCCATAATTTTTTTCCTCAACTTTCTTTTTATATTTTTAGTTTGCACTGCTTTAGCAGGAAATATTCTTTATTAGTAATAGTAATTATTACTGATTTTAATATAACAAAAAGCGAGGACGGATGTCAACTACTTTTTGAATTAAATTTTTTGCACATTCCGGGCATTTTCCAAAGAAGTGTGTAATGTTGCCTTCAACAATGCCATCAAAATTGTGGTTGGCGATCACATTGATATGGTCAATTGACTCCATTTTTAAATCGTAAACGGCACCGCATTCCGTGCAAAAAAGTGGTAATGGGGGTCGATACATCCGTCAAAACGATCCGGTCCGACACCTGTGGAAATCTTAAGGATTTCTCCGTTTTCCGCTAAAAAAGAGCCAGATTCCGGTACACCGTCCCAAGGCTGACATTTGGAAATTCCTCCTTAATGCCCAGATATACTGTTTCCGCGGTAGGGTGATTGGAATGGGTGGCGAGGTAAAACTGAATTGCCTCCCGCTGTTTACTGTGTTTTCTCATAAAAACACTGCTTTCTATGTCAGAACAATATGATAATAGTAATCATAACTAATTACAAATATAATATATAATAAAAAAGAAATCCTGTCAATTCTTTTCAAAAATCCCGCTGCATATATATAGGTAAAAAAGCAATTAGGAGGAGCAATGCAGAAACTAAACCGTTTTGTCACCTACATTTATTCTTATCGTGACAGCCAGAGGGATACTAATGTAGGATTTGCAAAGGTGGATTGCAGAGGAGGGATTGTCCGCTTAGAAATACAGATACGAAAAAAATAAAGGAAACCAAAGAGGCACAGATATGCCTGTTAGCCGGGACACCGGCGCAGCCGGAGGCGATTCCAATCGGAACCATGAAATTTGAAAAAGAAACAGGAATCTATAAGGGTAGATTTCCGGTAAATGAACTGGGAGGAAGCACTTACACCTTTGAGCGGGTGACCGGACTATATATCAAAGGTGAGCGGGAACTGTTTGCAAGCCAGTGGACGCGTGGAGGAGATCCGTATAGCGGAGGTCAGAGTATTAACAATAGAAGAGAAACCGGAAGAAAGAACTTCACAGGAGAAACATTTACAGGAAGAAGGAATGCCAAGAGAGCAGATGCAGCAAAAAGAGGAATACAAAGAGAGCAGATGCAGCAAGGCGGAATAGCAAGAGAACAGATGCGGGGAGAACCGTCCCAAGGGACAGATTTTCAGGAAAAGCATCAACAGCAACGAGAAGTGCCGGAAGAATATCAACAGAAGCAACAGACATCAGAAACACAACCGGAGACATTACAGACAGAGTCATTGCAGAGACGACAAAGACAGGGAAGACAAAGGAGAGAACAGCCGGAAAGCCCGACACTGCGGGCGACAGAAGCCGGAGCGCAGTATGACTGGCGTTATGAATGGGAAAAACTGGATAAAAGTCCGGAAATGAGCTGGTATTTGGCTTAGCTCTTTGGACCAGAAATAAGGGCAAACCGTAAGTGGTCCTGCCATACGCCCTGAATCCAGGCACTTCCATGGGCAATGCCCTCCTCGGTAAACTCCAGTTTTTTCAAAAGATGTATGGAAGCGACATTGTCAGGATTGACATATGCCTCAATCCGGTGGAGCTTTAATTCCGTAAAAATAAAGGAGATCAGAAAATGCAAAAGCCTCCGTCATATAGCCCATATCACGGTAGGCAGCATCCATCTTATAGCCAATGACACAGGATTGGAAAAATACCGCGGGAAATACGCTGAATGCTCATCGTACCGATAATGTGGTCAGGATTTCCCTTTTCAAAAAGCCAGAAACGGATCGCTTTTTGCTGCAGCATCATCTGATATTCGCACTGCAAAAAGGCTTTTCTGGTAGGGCGGAGGGTAAAAAATTTTCCGGTTTGCCGCCATCATATTTTTTCAAAAGTAGAGCGGTTATTTTTGTGAAATTCCAACGTTTTTCCGGCAAAATCGGAAGAAAGAATCCGAATGTTAAGACGTTCGGTTTCATATTGAAAATTCATGCATCAACACCTCGAATCTCCACATGGGGAATATATTTCTGCAAAAGGGACTGGATATCCTCCAGTTCTTTTTTTGTATAGGAAGAAAAAAACAGGGTGGATCACCTGCCTCGGATTCCCTGATAAGACTGCAAAAATAGGAATCAGCACCGGCGATCCACGCACCGATTTCTTCAAAATCTTTAAGAGTATGCAGCTCCCTCACAATCGTTGTGCGGAATTCATAAGGCACCGTTCCTTCCAATAAAAAGGCAGCGGATTCTGCGATTTTTCCATAGAAAAAGAAGGAGCGTTGCAGATTTCCTGATAGCGGGAAGGAGCGTGTTTGATGTCCATAGCCACATAGTCGATCAGATTGCTGTGGCAGAGAGACTTTAAAACCTCAGGATGGGAACCGTTAGTGTCAAGTTTTACTAAATATCCTAAATCTTTGATTTTTTAATAAAATCAAAAAGTTCCGGCTGCAAGGTCGGTTCGCCTCCGGTAATGCAGACACCGTCTAAAATGCCCCCGCCGTTTTTTAAATGGGAAAGGACGGTATCCTCAGAGATCAGCGGCAGACTGCCGGGCGAAAGCACCAGATCACCGTTGTGGCAGTAAGGACAGCGGAAATTGCAGCCGCCGAAAAAACGGTGGATGCAAGACAGCCGGGATAATCTAAAAGTGTTGTTTTTGAAAAACCATGTATTTCAAGCATAATGACCTCACATAATAATCCTGTATTACTATAGATTATGGCACAGACAGATTGGAAAGTGAAGATTAAATTGACAAAACGGAAAAAATTATGTATACTTATATTTCCGAGCAGCTGGGGTGGCAGCGGTACCCTGTACTAGCAATCCGCTATAGCTAGAGTGATATTCTGCCTCGGGTCTTAGATGTTAAGGCAGCCCTTTGTAAGTGGCGTTGACGTTTGGGTCTTACGCAACGGAAATCTGTGAACCGTGTCAGGTCAGGAATGAAGCAGCACTAAGCAGAACCTTTCGTGTGCCGTGAGGGTGCCTGGACTGAGTTAACTGCAAAGGTAACGTTTGGCATCGGGATTCAAAGCAGAATGCTCGGATTTTAATGCCTATTATTTTATTTAGAATTAGAGAAGTTCCGGTCTGGAGGGACAAGCATGGTAAAAAAAAATAAGAGATTTTCTCTATGAATTATGTAATTATTTAGAGCTGATTATGGCAGTGGTAGTAGTTGCCGGGATTGTCATTGCAGCATTGGGATTAAGAGAGGAATTTTTGCTGTTCTGGTCACAGAGAGGGCATACCGGATCATTTTATGTATTCCTCGATGCAATCTTTGAAATTGTCATCAGTATTGAGTTCTTAAAATGCTCTGCCAGCCGAGTGCCGATACCGTATTAGAGGTATTGATTTTCCTGGTATCAAGGCATATGATTATAGGAGATACGTCGGCATTTGAGGATTTTGTATCAATTGTCAGCATAGCATTGCTTTTTTGCAATTAAAAAATACATTCAGATTCCGCCGGAGGCGTGAAAGAGAAAGAGTATTTTTCTACATGCGAGGAATGAGATAGGGGATGAAAAATCTGATGGAGAAGAATAGGGAAAAATATATGCGCGCAGCCATACGGGAAGCAAAGAAGGCGTATGCCTTAGAAGAGGTTCCGATTGGCTGCGTGATTGTGTATCAGGACAAAATCATAGCGAGAGGTTATAACCGGCGTAACACCGATAAGAATACGGTTGCCCATGCAGAAAAGTCTGCAATCAAAAAGGCGAGTAAGAAGCTGGGGGACTGGCGCTTAGAGGGATGTACGATGTATGTGACCTTAGAGCCTTGTCAGATGTGTGCAGGAGCGATTGTACAGGCGAGAATCGATGAAGTTGTCATAGGAAGTATGAATCCGAAAGCAGGATGTGCGGGTTCTGTGTTAAATCTCTTGGATATTCCCGCGTTTAATCATCAGGTTCATATTACGAAGGGAATTTTAGAAGAGGAATGTTCGCAAATGCTCAGTGGTTTTTTTAAGGAACTGCGGGAAAAAAAAGGAAAAACAAAGAAGTTGTATAAAAATGCAATTTTATAATCAAAAAACTGAATGAAAAAATGGAAATTATGTAAAAAAATAAGTTATAATATCGTATATGGAAAAAAAAGAAGTCAGAACATATGAAGAATGTAGAACAGAAAACAGTAATGGAGGTACGGTTATGGGGGAAAAAACACATCCGTTAACTGTGGAGCAGCTTCAAGGGGGAATTGAATTACTGCGTCCATGTATGGATGACTATTTGTATTTATATGATTTTAAAAATGATTATTATTATATTTCCTCCCATGCATTGGATAGATTCTGTCTGCCGGCAAATAGTTTTCATGATGTGAGTAAGACACATGAAAAATTTGTGCATCCGGAGGATTTAGAAATGCTTCAGGAAGATCTTTCTCAAATGAAGCAGGCATCAAGCATTTTCATAATCTTCAGTATCGGTGGTTGGGACTGACGGACAGCCATCTGGATTAACTGCCGTGGACGGACAGTGAACGGTGAAGATGGGCAGCCAATGTGCATGGTGGGATGTATCAATGAGATCGGTGCGAAACAGAAAGCCGATAATGTCAGCGGTCTGTTAGGAGAAATTGCTTTACAGGATTATTTGTATACAACAGGAAAAGTGTTCCCGGAGGGATTTATTCTGCGTATCGGTATTGACGATTTTAAAGACATCAATGAAAATCTGGGTATCGAATACGGCGATATGATCATCCACGAGACGGCAAACTGTATTGCAAGATGTGTCAAGCCGGGACAGCAGATTTACCGTATTGTGGCAGATGAGTTCATCATCGTAGATTTTCTTGGAGGAAATACAGATGAGGCGAAGAAGCTGTATAAGAAGATCCGTTTAGAGATAGACAAGTATATTGAGAAAAATCACTATGAGGCCGTTTATACCATTTCTGCAGGTCTGCTAGAGAGCAAAGATGTGGCAGATAGTTCATTTCAGAGCTTAATGAAGCTGTCAGAGTTTGCACTAAGTGAGGCAAAGCGTGATGGTAAGAACCGCTGTACTACATTCTTTATGGAAGACTATGAGAAGTTCCTTAGGAAAAAGGAACTGGTACGCGATTTGAGGCGTTCGGTATACAATGATTTCAGTGGATTTGAGACGTATTTTCAGCCGATTGTGAGTGCAGTGGATAATCAACTGTTTGCAGCCGAGACCCTGTTGCGTTTTCATTCGGAAAAGATGGGTATGGTTTCACCGGTGGAATTTATCCCGATTTTAGAGGAAACAGGTCTGATTATACCGGTTGGCAAATGGGTGCTTCATCAGGCACTGTCCGTATGCCGTGAGGTTCACAAGTATGTGCCGGATTTTAAAATCAGTGTCAATGTTTCCTATATACAGGTTATGAAGAGTCCGATTCTGACAGAGATTTTAACCAGTGTCAGGGAATACGGCTTAAAGCCGGAAGATGTTATTGTAGAGTTGACGGAGAGCGGCTTTTTAGAGTCAAATTATCGTTGTATGGATTTGTGGAAGCGTCTGCGTGAGCATGGAATTTTACTTGCGCTTGATGATTTTGGAACGGGATATTCAAATTTCCATTATCTGTATGACCTCAGTCCGAATATGATTAAAATTGACCGGACCTTTACGGTAAGGGCATTGAGCAATGAATATGAATACAATTTGCTGCGTCATATTATTGAGATGATTCGCGGCATCAATTTAAAGCTCTGCATAGAAGGAATTGAGACGAAAGAGGAGTTGGAGCGTATTAATCGTCTGAAACCGGATTATATACAGGGATATTATTTTGGAAAGCCATGTCCTTATGAAAAATTTTATCATGATTTTATAGAAAGGCATAGGATAAGGAGAAAATACATCATGGCGATTGAACAGGTCAGGGAATATTTTAGGAAAGCCGGGATAGAGGAACGGATACAGGAGTTTGAGGTTTCGAGTGCCACGGTGGAATTGGCGGCAGAGGCACTGCGTTGTGAGCCGTGCCGAATCGCAAAATGCTGTCGTTTCTGGTGGATGAGACGCCGGTCTTAGTAGTCACGGCGGGCGATGTGAAGATTGATAACCGGAAGTATAAAGAGCAGTTTGGAACAAAGGCAAAAATGCTCAAACCGGATGAGGCACCGGAGCGGATTGGACATGCGGTGGGCGGTGTATGCCCGTTTGCCGTAAAGGATGGAGTAAAGGTTTATCTGGATTGTTCCTTACGGAGATTTGATACTGTATTTCCGGCATGCGGAGCAGCAATAGTGCCATCGAATTGTCGATACCGGAAATGGAGCAGTATTCCGGATTCATAGAGTGGGTAGATGTGTGCAAGAATCCTTAAAGGGTTCAGGGGTGCATGTTTGCCGGAAGTGACTAAAAAACAGCAGGAGGTTTGATGCAAAAACTTCCCTGCTGTAGACATTTTAATTACTAATTATTAATTTTAGATTTAATTTTTATTCATCAGATTTTTGCCTGCATTCCATGCTGTTGCAACTTTCTCACCTGTAGAATAATAGCCATTCTGAAACTGATCAAACATTAGAGCGTGAAGTTTCTCCGAGTCTACTTTGCCATTCTCAGAAAGTACATCTTCCTCAGCTTTAACATTTACAATCTTTCCAACGATTCCCGATACATGCTCTGTATCCAGAAAATCCAGAAGCTCACATTCCATTACAACAGGAAATTCTTCGATAATCGGAGCATTGACCTTATCACTTTTTACTGCATGATATCCGGTACGCTCGAATTTATCATTTATTTTATTGCC
>VOFI01001455.1_pt1 | contig 16000 bp, 22 predicted proteins | sample 5384131 | NCBI WGS metagenome assembly VOFI01 (sample SAMN12384728, study PRJNA508395) | human gut metagenome | isolation source: healthy gut H | host: Homo sapiens
GCAGCCAATCAGACCGCCGATAACCAGAATCATGCTGCGGACCGAATCAAGCTGCTCTTTCAACAGCTTGGTGGAAGTATAGGCAACCGAAGTATTTTCACTCACATAGCTGCTCAAAAATTCTTCCATCTGCGGCTGCAAGGCTTCATCCACATTGAATCCATAAGTCAGCAGCGTGGGAGCGTCATAGATTTCCTTAAATACAGTGTCCGGCAGATATACAAAAGGAGCATCAGCGCCGATATGCACCTGGGCGGTGGTGCCTGTGGGCGTTTCGGTTTCTGTTCCCACGAGGATCGCTTTTTGCAAGGATAGTGCTGGTTTTGACCAGTTCCCCATCTTTGTAGAAGGAAATGCTCTCTCCAACCTGTAACTGATCGGTCAGCGGAGTGTTCCTTGGTTCCTCTGTCAGTTTGTCCATGGGGCAGCCAATAATGACATATTCTCCGGTAGCCATTTTCTGCGTTAGGGTCATTACCAAAATAGCGCCTTTCGTTATCAGAACTGGTGTACAGGCTATATCCCTGATAGCTTTGATTTACGACACCTTCTTCCTCATGGAATAACTCTATGCCGCTTAAATCTTCAAACCCATAGTCAACCAGCACATTTCTATCGTCTTTTGTATTTCGGTAAAGATAGCGTTCATCCTCAACTCCGGGTTGTCCGGCAATCAGATCCACCGCCTGTTGTGAGAGCGTATCTTTATGGTGCTGAACGCTTTCCATTACATTAAATGCGGCTGAGTTATAGACATTAAAATCTGTTCTGGTGACACGATTTACCCACTTTTCTTCATCAAGGCTTTGCGTCACGATGATGATAGAGTTAAACAGAACGATGCACAGAAGCAGAGAAATAATGATGAACGCTGAGCGCCGGCGATTGCCCCAGGTTTGCGGGACAGCCCCATTGGGTTGGCACTTCTCTTTTTTATAATTCTGCTCGGTGGCCATCGCCTCCAAAGGAGAAATCTTTGCCGCCTTTTTTGCAGGCTTCCGGGTGCTGATAAACACGGTCAGGATCGTAAAGAGGGCGGCGATAACAAAGATCAGCGGCGAGGTAGATACGGATGTACCCACCATAGAATATTCAAGGTTAATGATTTCTGTCACGACAGGAAGCAGCACCCAACCACCGCCTGACGGTTCACAATACCCTTGATCTGCCGTGTGGAAGTTCCAATCGTCCGCAGCAGGCCGTATTGACGAACATCCTGCATCACAGAAATATCAAAGATATTGTAGATCAGCAGGTATCCGCACACGACAAACATCAGGATAAATACAACAGCAAACACGATAGACTCTGATGAAGTTAGTCCCTGGGACATTTGATTTTCAGAGGCGAGAATGAAATTGTCTGCGCCCATATCCTCTGGATTGCCGCCAATGGAGTAAACGAACTCATTCAACTGCTGCTGAACATTTGCTTTATTCTTCAGCACAACATCGGAAAAAGTAACGCCGGACATTTCATGGTCTACCGCATAAGTGTTCTGGACCACATCGGGGTTTTCTTTTATAAACTGCTCTGAAACAGTCGCAACGCTCACAGAGTCATTGCTCGCTTCCCACCAGCCGGAAAGCACCATATCATAATGATAAGTTTTTCCCCGCAGTTCAAATTCCAGCGGAACCTCTGCGCCAATCTCAGGTTCTACACCCAGTGCCTTCAGTGCCAAATCCGTGGTGGCAATCTCATTTGCCTTCTCCGGTGCTGCTCCATGGGTAGGTACGCAGAAAGTCAGTTCCTGTTGCACACTGTCCGCATAATTGATCTCAATGGAATGGCTGGAAGTGTTGCTTGCATAGCCAATGATACGCCGGTGGCCTGCCTGCTCCACAAAATCGCTGTTTACAAGCTGCTCATACTGTTCCTCCGTCATATACCCTAAAGTGCCATCCGCCTTGCTGCCTTTTTGCATTTGCAGAGAGAGCTGGATGGAGGACGCCATATTGAACGCCAGGGAAGTGACAGAGGTAAACAGGAAAGCAGTCAGGATGATTGCTAACAGTGCTGCCAGATTGCGGACCTTATTCTTCTTGAAATAGCGTTTGGACAGCTTGGTAATCACTTTGGAATTATGTTGCCAAATAGAATATCATTCATAGTCCCACCCCCTTACTGCACGATCTTACCATCCTCGATCCGAATAATGCGGTCGGCAAGCTGAGCGATCTCATTATTATGGGTAATCATTACAAGGGTCTGGTGGAATTTTGTGCTGGTAACTTTCAGCAGGCTCAGCACATCGCTGCTGGTCATACTGTCCAGATTTCCTGTTGGCTCGTCCGCCAGAACGATAGCAGGCTTTGATACCAGAGCGCGGGCAATGGCTACACGCTGCTGCTGACCGCCGGAGAGATTGCTGGGCATATTGTTCAGCTTATCCTCCAGCCCCAGCATCCGCACCACTTCTTTCATAAACTTCTTGTCTACCTTGTTTCCGTCCAGTTCTACGGGCAACACGATGTTTTCAAAGACATTCAGCACCGGCACCAGATTGTAGTTCTGAAAGATGAAGCCGATCTTTCTTCTGCGGAAGATAGTAAGCTGCTCGTCTTTCAATGTAGATAGGTCGCGCCCATCTACAATGACCTTGCCGGAGGTAGGCACATCCAGCCCGCCAATCATGTTTAGCAGAGTGGATTTTCCGCTACCGGAGATTCCAACAATCGCTACAAATTCCCCCTGCTCAACAGAGAGGTTCACACCATCCAGGGCCTTTGTGATATTCGGCTTTGTGCCGTAGTATTTTTTCAGTTCAGTCGTTTGCAAAATGCTCATAGAGAACACCATCCTTTCTTTAACTTAGACCCATTGTAACGAACAAACCTCACAGAAATGTCACGAGCCACAAAAAATTTCCGCTAAATTCGGCTCCAAATGTCACAAGTTCGTGACATTTGAAAAACCGGGAGAAAAATCCCCCGGTTTTTCGTGCCCCACAGCCGCATACGACGGCGCAGGAAGTATTCACTTGATATGGCTGCGCCTGTTATTCATTTACCCGAAGCCGCTCTACGACACTCCGATTGTTAAAGAGCCGGAGCGCGATAACTGGAACAATAAATGCCAATGCCAGAAACAGAATCAGCATAATCAGCGCAGGCAGCAAGGTCATCTGGAATGTCATCATCATACTGGTAGGACCATTTTCTACAAATGCTCTTAGCAATGTCATGCCAAGTGTCGCCGCAACTAGTGTGCCGACAATCCCAGCCAGCAGCACATAAGAGAAGCTTTCCGAAATCATCATTTTTCGGAGCTGCCGGTTCGTCATACCAATGCTTTGCATAGTGGCAAACTCATGACGGCGGGTAACGATATTGGTCATAACCAGATTGATGAAGTTGATCAGGCCCACCAAAGCAAATACAGAACCTATCATTCCGCCAACCAGCAGGACAACATTTTTAATTCCTAAAACATTAGCCTTCAGCGTTGTAATAGAGTTATAGGAAACATCGGTGTCCCGCATCAGATAGTTCTCCATATCCTGCTGATACTGTTCCTCTACATCAAAGAGGAAACCATACAAGGTAGGAGTTTTATAAATCTCTTTGAAATTATCTTCTGACATATAGATTTTTGGTCCGCCAACATCTGTCGTAATATTATCGCCACCGCCAGTCAAAGTCATTTCATTGCTCGTAACAGCAGCCTTTGCAATCACTGTAAACTCCTCAGTCGGAGCTCCATTTTCATAAAACTGAATGGTGTCTCCAACCGACAGGCCAAAATAATAGGTATTATCCGCACCACCGCTTAATTCTCCCTTATCGTTATAGTTGCTTACTAAAATTACATTGTTGTCATTCCAGAGTTTTTTCTTTCAGGACAGACACATCGCTTTCACCCTCAATAATGTCCATCTTGTTCAGGAGATTTTCAGAGAAGCCATACACATTTCCAAGTGGAAGGTTATCCGCAGTCAACGCAGCATAATCCTCTCCATCCTCAGTCCAGTCCGAGATTTAATGAATCAGGAAGTACATAGGCATATTTATTTGTATTGTCAATCGAGAAAGAAGGACCCCAATCACAGGCAATATGATCGTCCTCAAAAGTATTCCTGTATAGGCGGACTTCGTTTATTACACCTGGCTGCTGTTCAATTTCCTCTACTGATTTTTCTGAAACAGTGCAACTATGTCCAAATTCATCTCCCCATGCGGCTTGAATGTCCGGGTTATAAACCGCAAAGTCACTTCGGGTCTGTTTTTGTACATAAGTAGCTTCATCAAAGCTGCCGCTGAAGATAAATACCGAGTTCAGGAGGACGATGCTCAAAGTCAGGAAATCACAATAAAGACTGTCCGGCGCTTATTGCGCTGAAGATTTGCCTTCGCCATGCGAGGAATGACTGCCCCGGTATTTGTCTTTTTCCGCTTTATGGAAACCGTGTTCTGCTCTACATAGCGGATAGCCTCGATAGGTGACACACGGGAGGCTTTCTTCACCGACTTTCTGGTACTGATATAAACCGTAAGTCCTGAGAACAGGATCGCACCTGCGATAATGCCCAAATATGGAAGTGTGCTGACCTCAATATTTTTACCACTATAATCGGCAGCAAACATCTGGAGTGCCGCAGGCAGAATACTGCGTCCGAGCAGGATGCCAAAAAGCAGGCCAAATGGTGTTCCAATCAGGAACAGGTACAGCGCCTGCCGGTTGACCAAACGCTTGATCTGCTGGGAAGTAGTCCCCACCGTCCGTAGCAGGCCATACTGCCGAATGTCGTTGGTAACTGCAATCTCGAATACATTATAGATCAGCAGATACCCACAGAACATGAATAGGACGCCAAATACACCTGCTACCAGCCACATGATAGAGCCGCCGCTGTTGTTGGAAAGGAAAGTGTTGGGGGCTACACGGACATAATTCTCAGCACTTCTATCGTCTGGATTACCGCCAATGCTGCGGACAAACTCCGAGATGCGCTCCTTTATCATGGAGCTATCCCGCATGATCACATCAGCATCATAAATGCCACAACCCTCACGCCCTTGGGCAATTTCGTTCATCATCTCCGGATTTTCTTCCATGAAGGCTTTGGAAACAATGACTGATTCCGATTTTTCGTTTGGTGTGTCGTAAATACCGGATACAATCATATCAAAATGATACATCTGGCCGCTTTGACGATTCTTAAATTCGATAGGAATTTCTGCCCCAATTTCTTCTTCGATGTTCAAATCATTCAGAATGTTGGCAGAAACCAAAACCTCATTTGCTTTTTGGGGCGCAGAACCTGTGCGCGGCGTCTGCATCCGAAGCTCCAACTGAGGCTGATCTGCGTAATCAATTTCCGCAAATATCCGGTTGGTGTTGGTCATAATCTCAATAGGTACCCAACAGCCCACCTTTTCAAACATGGAGTTTTCTTTTTAACTGCTGGAATTGTTCTTCGGAAAGACCCTGTACCAGCGCATCCGCACCAGTGCCAATCATCTTTGCCATGTTGTATTCCAGTGTTCCCTTGGCGCCCATACCAATGGTCAGGACTGCCGTAAAGAGAAAGGTTGTCAGGGCAATCGCAATGACCGCAATCACATTCCGCATTTTGTTGCTTCGGAAACTGCGGTTCGCCAGCTTTTTGATGACAGCCTTGTTGTTATTGCCAAATAGAATGTCATTCATAGTCCCGCCCCCTTTACTGCACGATTTTGCCATCCTCGATCCGAATAATGCGGTCGGCAAGCTGGGCGATTTCATTGTTATGGGTGATCATCACGAGGGTCTGGTGGAATTTCTGACTTGTGGTTTTCAGAAGCCCCAGCACATCGGCACTGGTTTTGCTGTCCAAGTTGCCGGTGGGTTCATCGGCCAGTACGATAGCGGGCTTCGACACCAGGGCGCGAGCAATCGCTACACGCTGCTGCTGGCCGCCGGAAAGGTTGTTGGGCATATTGTTCAGCTTATCCTCCAGCCCCAGCATCTGAACGACTTCTTTCATAAACTTCTTGTCAACCTTATCGCCGTCCAGTTCCACAGGCAACACAATATTTTCAAAGACATTCAGCACCGGCACCAGATTGTAGTTCTGGAAGATAAAGCCGATTTTTCTTCTGCGGAAAACGGTCAGTTCCTCGTCTTTGAGTTTGGACAGCTCCTTGCCATCCACGACCACCTGACCGGAGGTAGGTACATCCAGCCCGCCAATCATGTTCAGTAGCGTGGATTTACCGCTGCCGGAGGTTCCCACGATGGCTACAAATTCGCCCTTTTCTATGGAGAGGGTCACACCATCCAAGGCTCTGGTAATGTTCGGCTCTGCGCCATAATATTTTTTCAGTTCAGTCGTTTGCAAAATGCTCATAAAGAACACCATCCTTTCTTTTTGATAAACTCATTGTAACGACCAAACCTCACAGAAATGTCACGAGCCACAAAAATTTCTGCTAAATTCGGCCCCAAATGTCACAAGCCTGTGACATTTCATTTTTTCGGGGCGTGCTTGCTCTACTTTCGGAGCAGGAAAACAGAAAAGGTTGAGCCTTTCCCAACTTCCGATACCACCCGGATATAGCCGCCCTGCAAAGTCACGATCTCGCGGGCCAGATACAGTCCGATCCCAATACCGTCCACATCATGCACCGCATCTTCCCGGTAAAACCGCTTGAAAATCGTCCCCTGGTGCTGCTCTGAAATGCCGATGCCAGTGTCGGCAATGTCGATCTTCACATACATTTCCCAGCCTTCCACCGACACACGAATCTGCCCGCCTGCCGGGGTGTACTTCACTGCGTTATCCAGAATGTTAAACAGGGCTTCGCTTGTCCATTTTCTATCGTGGCGTGCATCCAAATGCTCCGGGCATTCCACCTGCACATCTATTTGTTTCTTTTCGGCATTGAGCAAAATCCCGCCCAGGGCAGCGGCAAGGGTATCATAAACCGGCTGCTGTTTTTGCTCCAGTGAAATGACTCCTGTTTCCAGGCGGGAAGTTTTAATCATGGCCTGCATGAGGAAGTCCAGCTTATCAAGCTGACTAGCCTGAGCTGTCAGAAATTCCTTTTTGCTTCTGCGGGGGACCTCGTTTTCAAGCAGCGTGTTGTTGATCATCTTCAAGTTGGCAATCGGGGTCTTGACTTGATGGGAGATGTCAGAAATCAACTCTTGCAGGTCAGCCCGTTCCTTTGCGATGCTGTTTTTATTTTCCTGCATGACCTCGTACAACCGCCCCAGCCGATAGTTGATTTTATAGAACAGGCTTTCTTCCTCAACCGTCTGCTTGGGCTATATATCCCCGGAGAGCATATCATCCATCTGACCACAAAAGGCATCGGAGAACCGAACCAGCTTCCGGCGGATCAGGGCCACAAAGAAGATAACGCAGAGCAGTACAAAGAGACTGAACAGGAACACACACCGGACAGCGGTTATATTCTGGGTCAGCAGATAAACAGCGGCGCAGACTGCGCCAACCGCCAGCAGCAAAAGCGTTCCCCAAAGGACGCAGGCTTTGTTGATGGAGAGTTTTCGCATATTCATTTCGGTGCCCCTCCGATCCACATATAGCCCATGCCGTACACCGTCTTGATGTACTGGCGGCCCTCCGTTTCAATTTTGTTCCGCACCCGGCTGATGGCCGCAGTCAGGGCGTGTTCATCCACAAAGTTCCCATCGGCATCCCACAGCTTTTCAAGCAGTACCTGTCTGGTCAAATCATTCTGCGGGTTTTTGGTCAGGATTTTCAACAGCCGGTATTCTAACGGAGTGAACACCAACGCCTTACCGGACAGAGAAGCAGTCATCTCTGAGAAATTGATGGACAGTGCGCCGTCCTCATAGCTATCACCACCGCCAGACTGCTTTACAAGACGCCCCAACACCACAGACAGCTTTTTTTGAAAGACGCTCATAGGAAATGGCTTGGTCACATAGTCCTCTGCGCCCAGCTCATAACCTTTGAGCATATCACTTTCCATATCATTTGCAGTCAGGAAGATCACTGCTGTATCCGGCCGGCGCTCCTTTACCTCCCGGCAGAAATCAAAGCCATTCCCATCCGGCAGGTTTACATCCAGCACGATCAGGTCATAGTCCTGCTTGGTCAGAAAGTTGCTGCCTGCTGATTTTGTTCAGGGCAGAGTCCACAACATAGCCCGCAGCTTCCAGGTTATAGCACAAAGTATTATTCAAAAGTCGGTCATCTTCGACTACTAAAATTCGCATTGTATCACACTCCTTCATTCTTAGTGTAGCATCCAAATGTCACAGAAACCTCACGAGAGAATTATTTTTTGTATTTTTGGGAGTAGTGAGCCTTATAGCGATACCTCCTCCTGTCATAGGCAGCTTCCGCACGCTCAGCAGCTCGGATCGTCTCCAGCACATCTTCTGTTACTTCTACAAAGTGATCGGTTTTTATAAACATCGGGATACAGATCCCTAAGATTGACTTTTTTCATTATGTACCCCCATTTCGATTCACGGGTGGTTGACGGGTGAACCGAACGGAGGCGGGGAACGGCAACGGTATACTTTGGGAGCTTCCCGGAAAAAGCAGCAATAGAAAACGCCAGCTCTCCATAAAGAGAAACTGGCGCAACAAAAAACTCATTATTCTGCTGATTTAGATAGAATGATAATGCCGATTGGCAATCAGATTTCCCCGGAGGTGGCGCAAGGCTTTTTTAGTTGGTGCAGATCATGGATATTATGAAAAAAAAAGCGAAAATAGACAAGGCGGCATCCTCCAAACGGCGGCTCTGAATTTTTCAAAGCCACCGAAAGATAATATTAGGCGTGTTAATAAGTCTGCTTTACGACGGCTTTTTTCTTTTGCCGTCGTGCGGCAGATTAGATAGATTATTTTCCTTTTTTCTTTTTATCATCAAGAGATTTTTTCAAAATATCTTGATTGATACGTTCCAGTAACCTATCGGGGTCAGATAAGGTAATATTCTCAGCAACATTATTCAAAGAACGTTTTATCAACTTATCTAAATCATCATTATTCATGCCCGAACACCTCCTCATGCCACTTGATGTTTACAGTAGGAACGAACTGCAAGAAAAAAAAAAATTGGAACTTCAATCGCTGCGGAAATTAAAATTATATGTGGTGTCCAAAAACTCATTCCACCAATATGCAAATAGTTAAAATTGATAAGCTGATACAGGAAATTGTTCTGCATCCCAATTCCAGCAGAGGGGAGAATGGCAGAAATCAATTTACACCTAATGCTGTGTAAGCAAAAAAAACAGGACAAGGATTATAACAATGGAGATCAGCAACACCGACAGTGCATCTTTACACTTGGCGGATAGGAAAAGTGTGCAGCAAATGCAACTCACAATAGACAGCAACCCCGCCAGAGCAAGGTAAATTTGCAGTTGTCCCAAATTGATATTAGGCAGGTTGATAATGGAAAACAGCATTTGCATAGATGTTTCCAAACAATTTGTACCAAATGCTAAGTTTGAGATCAGTAGGTGTAGAGTAATCCCAACAGCAAATATCACGACCGAGATCGCACAAGATGCCAGTATTCTGCTAACTGCCAGTTTCAACCGACCATGCTTTGTACAGCGCAAGATGCTATCGGCCCCGCTCTGATACTCACCAGAAAAAGCAGGAGCTGTAATGGCAACACACAAAATCGCCAGAACCATGATATAAAGTTCAATGTAATCAAAAGCATCTCTGGAAAGCCCTGCATAAAGCTGGAATGGCGTATCAACCTCGGCGTACTTGTCTATGCTCTGTTGCTGCGCTTTTGGATGGTTTCGCTGCTCATTTTTCATAACATCTGATAAATGGGTAGCACAACGCTGATAATAGTTTTGTGCGACATCTTCCGGATCAATATCCATAAGGTCAGCTCCAATTCCAGTCAGCGGATCAGCATACAGTTCTGGCAACGCTTTGAGTAATGGGCGAATAGGTACAATCTGTTTAACGCTGACAGAAACCGGGAATGTATCACTCTCCAGAGGGCCGTATTCATTTATTAAATCCTGATAAGTTTTCAATGCCTCACTTACTTTTTTCTGGAGTAACTTCTCCATTTATAGCAGAATACAAATCTCGCTTAAATTCGATTGCCTCCATACCATCAAGTTCTGTTTTTGTTCCGTCTGGATTTGGACGATTGATGGACTCAAAAGCAATCGGCAGATATGCCATAGCAATGGACATAACCAGAGCCACAGCAAGTAAGATAAGTGTGCGTCGTGATTTCAGGACACGCTTTACTTCTAAACAAAATAAACGCATATTATTTTCCCTCCCTTTCGACATCTTCTTGTGGAAACAGCCATAAATACAAATCTTCCAAACGTGGTTCCGCAGGAATGGAACCCTCTACCTCGGAATGATCCGCGAGATAACGGATAGATATTTGATTATTGTCCTCGCCTCGCTGATTGATAATCCTCAGACGCATTTCATAGTCCATCATCTTATGGGCAGGAATTACACAACTCCATACTTTACCCTCAATCTGTTTTACCAACTCGTTTGTCGTTCCCACATCAATAATTTTTCCAGCTTTCATAATCGCATTACGAGTTGCGATATATTCAATATCAGAAACAATATGGGTGGAAATCAGAACAATACGGTTATGTGAAAATTCTGAAATGAAGTTTCTAAACCGCACCCTTTCTCCGGGATCAAGTCCTGCCGTTGGCTCATCCATAACAAGGATTTTAGGGTCATTCAGCATAGCCTGTGCAATTCCCACACGACGTTTCATACCGCCAGATAGTTTGGCAATCTTTTTTTCCTTTCACATCGGAGAGGGTAAGAATATCAAGTAGCTGGTTGATTTTCTTTTGTGGTTTCTCTGGGCGACACATCCTTTAATGCAGCGATATATTCTAGATAATCCTTGACCGTGAAATCGCGGGAATAGCCAAAATCCTGTGGCAAAAAGCCAAAGATATTGCGGTAATTTGCACCCATCTTGCGAATATCTTCTCCGTCAAAAGAAATGCTCCCATTGCTCGGTTCCATAATATCCGCAATCATCCGCATAAGTGTAGTTTTACCAGCTCCGTTTGCTCCCAACAACTTCCCCCCATACGCCGGTTGTCAATGTAAGGCTAACATCATCAACAGCCATCTTATCTTTAAAACCGCTTGCTTATGTGTTCAATTTTCAGTTCCATAAATTTGCTCCTTTCGCTTAAACAAAAATCTGCCCTTGTTCAGTAACCATTGTACCGAACAAGGGCAGAACAATCTCAAAGATTGTGCAGGAAAATTCTAAGTAATTCCTAAGATTAGGTTCTAATTTTCCTAAGCTGAAATAGGCAACATAATCATAAAGGAAATAGTTTCATTTTTACTGGAAGCAGTAATCGTACCGCCATGCAGATGTATGATTTCTTCGGCAATCGAAAGCCCTAATCCTGCACCGCCTGTATCAGAAAGCCGTGCTTCATCCAAACGGCTGAATTTTTCAAATATGCTATCAAGCTGCTCCGGTGGAATTGTCTTGCCATGATTTTCAAAAATGATTTGAATATTACGGTCAGATTTCTTTGCTGATATGCTAATTTCTGTTTTGGAGTAGCTATATGCAGCCGCATTTCTCAAAAGATTACTGAACACTCTTGCCAGTTTTTCAGGATCGCCGGTTACAGACAAATCATCATCCGCTTTGAAAACCACCGTATTGCCATTGGCGGACAGCGTTGGGTATATTTCGTCGATCACCTGTGCAATTAGACAGTGTAAATCTACGGTTTCCCTTTTCAGTACAACCGTATGTGCGTTGTATTTTGTTACCTCAAACAGTTCATTGATAAGTTTTTCAAGACGGTCTGCTTTATCAAGTGCCACCTTGATATACTTTTCCTTTTGATTTTCAGGCATATCCGGGGCCTCATGGAGCAAGCTCAAATAACCGATTACCGTTGTCAATGGGGTTCGTATGTCATGGGCCAGATACATGATAATTTCATTCTTTTTATCCTCGGCTTGTTTTGCCGCCTGTTTACTTAATAGAACAGACATTTTGATTTGGTTTAGCTGGTTTTCCAACTCTTTAAGTGGTTCCGATAAAGCCACCGCATGATCATTCTGTTCATAAACAGTTTGTGTTGCGGAAATTACCTCGTCCAAATATCCCCACGGTTTTTCCAGAAATAATTAAAAATGCAAACAAAACCTATTATCAAGTAGATAATGAGAATCGCATCAATACGCAAATAGAGCCACGATAAGATACTGTTATTGAATTTTGAAAAAATGTAATCCAGCAGGATAACCAGTCCAAATCCCACCACAGTATATAAAACCAATGACAGGACACTAAGCCGCTTTTCCGTAGTCGTTCTTTTTATTCAATATGGCGCACCTCCTATCAATTCAAAAACAAAATAAATGCCAAAATCCAACAACAACGACACTTACAATAACAGCCAGAATGAAAAATAGTTTATCTGCTGTTTCTCTGTTTTTAAGCAATCGAGCCATCATACCATATAGGGCAAGTCCTAAAAGGCCACCCATGAAATTTGTAATCAGATCGGTGATGTCAGACCGTCCGATTGCTAAAACATATTGAGCCCCTTCCAACAGCAGGCTTGTTCCAGCAATGATAATCAGTTTACCATGAAACCGACATTTAGGCAGAAGCATTTGCAGATATATACCCATCGGAACGAAAATCAAAAGATTTTCAAGCACTTCTTTTAGGTGAAATGCTGTTCCAATTTCCTTGTCGTAATAAAACGGGATTAGATTTATACTTCTTACCGTGTCTAAATCATTGATATTGAATTGCAACTTGAATAATATATCCAAACCAAAAGTGCCAGATAAATCAAAAAAAGAACTGGCACAAAAAATTTTTGCTTTTCTTTCATGTGTTCTCCTTTCAAATTTTGTAGCCGACACCCCAAATCGTTTTAATGTATTTTGGAGTATCAGAAGTATCTTTTAACTTTTCACGCAAATGCCGGATATGCACAGTAATTGTGCTGCTGTTTTTAGAGTAGTATTCATCTTTCCAAACCGCATGAAACAGTTCCTCAATGCTTACAACTGTTCCGGCATTTTTCAACAAAACATTAAGAATTGAAAACTCGGTCGGAGTCAGTGACACATTTTCACCATCCAATAGACATTCATGAGTCTGTGTGTTCAATCGCAATTTATTGTATGAAAGTTCCGGCTGTATTTTTTCTACACTTGTGGCAGGAGAATATTTTTTGTAACGTCTTAACTGCGCTTTCACTCTGGCAACTACTTCAAGTGGGCGAAAGGGTTTTGTCACATAATCGTCCGCTCCCAATGTCAGCCCCGTTATTTTATCCGTTTCCTCAATTTTAGCCGTTAGCATTATGATTGGATAAGTGTATTTCTTTCGGATAAGCTGGCAAAGTGAAAAGCCGTTCATATCCGGGAGCATAATATCCAGAATGGCAAGATCAATATCTTCGTTTTCAATACATGGCATTGCGTCCTTAGCACAGTAATATTTATAAACAATGTAGTTTTTCATTTTGCAGATAGACTTCCAACAAGTCTGCAATATCCTGTTCATCATCTATAATCAATATCTTTTCAGACATATTTTCAACTCCTTTTTGACTTCTTATTTGATTAAGTATAGCAGGAATAAAGTTTTCATTCTCAATGATTTACATGAGAAATTATTAAGATTTTCCTAATACTTTATAGCGCCTATCCATTGGTTGTTCTGCCTCTTTCGGGATCAGCCAAATGGTAGCCATTTTCACAGCATCTGGGATACGCCCACCGGCACACAGATAATTGATCTGCCTTGGGGTAACACCCCATTTTTCACTTGCTTCTTTCAGCGTCATATAATCCATATCGTTTCCCTCCAATATGGCTTATTATATTTCTTTTCGCTCGAAGAATACAAGCGTGCAAATGAGGCGCAAGGCCATGTGCCAGAAGCACTATGTGGCCTTGCGCCCTTTGTTATTCTATCCTAAAAATACTTTGCCAGCTGCTTCAGACCGCGCCGGATGCTGTCACGAACACGGCTTGGGTCTACACCCTCCGCTGCGGCGATCTCACTCACACGCATACCCAGGTAATACCGGGCATAGATCCGCTTAGCCTGCTTCTCCGGCAGAGCCATCACAGCGGCATAAAGCTGCTCCCGCAGCTGCTTTTCCTCCAGAAGCATTTCCGGCGTCTGGGGTTTTAGCAGAATCGCATTCTCAATGCCGTTGTCACAGTCCAGGGAGTAGTATGCCTTATAGCGATACATTCTCCGGTCATAAGCAGCTTCTGCACGCTCAGCGTCACGGATCGCCTCCAGCACATCTTCGGTTACTTCTACAAAGTGATCGTTTTTATAAATATCGGGATATAAGTCCCGAAGATTGACTTTCTTCATTATGTACCTCCATTTCAATTCACGGGTAGTTAACGGGTGAATCGAATGGAGGCGGAGACCGGCAGCGGTATACTTTGGGAGCTTTCCCGGAAAAAGCAGCAATAGAAAACGCCAGCTCTCCATAAAGGAAAACTGGCGCAACAAAAAAACCTACTATTTTGCTGATTTAGATGGAATGATAATGCCGATTGGCAATCAGATTTCCCTGGAGGTGGAGCAAGGCTTTTTTTTTTAGTTGGTGCAGATCATGGATATTATGAAAAAAAGCGAAAATAGACAAGGCGGCATCCTCCTTTATGCCGCCCCTGCTGATTGCATGAGGTCGTCGGGTTTCTGCTTTTCGCAAAAAGAAACGGCGGCTCTGAATTTTTCAAAGCCACCGAAAGATAATATTAGGCGTGTTAATAAGTCTGCTTTACGAGCTTTTTTTTCTTTTGCCGTCGTGCGGTAAGTTGTTATTCAATATTCAATTTAATGCTTCCAGTAAAGTCCTCACACTCAATGCCGATATAATTTCCACCATCAGGAAGTGTAATTGTGTCACTATAAGTTCCGGTTGCTTCAATCAAAGTGACTGCTTCATCAGATCCGGAAATCCAAAATACTTTTGCAGTGCCTTCCGTAACCTCCAAAAGTGCAATCAATAAACAGCTCCTTACCGGCTTCTCTCTTTATGGAAGTTCCTCCGAACAAATACTCTGTATCTGAAAAATTCTCATAGTCAGCCGTATAAGTTCCCGTATAATCATCAATCCCTTTTTTCTCTTTTGTTCCTTCTTAAGATATTTTTCCTGTAAGCTCTATGGCTCCAGCGGACTGAACGATATTATTATAATGGTCGAGAATTTCATCTTTTGAACAGCCAGAAATCATAAAACTTCCCAAAAGGACAAATGCCAATGCTAAAACTATTTTCTTCATAAAATCATCACCAGCCTTTCTTTGGTGCTGCCTTTTTTGGCCTTTTTCTTTGTTTGGGTTGCTTCTCGCTCTTTCATGCACAAAATCAAGATGGCAGAAATAACGACAGCAAGCACAAGACTACAAGAACAGGTTCCGATATTCCAGTTGACTGCGGTATCATAGCTACGGTAGCCTACCATTCGAGACTTGCGGTAATCGTTTGCTAATGTCATATTTCCTGCGGCAAACATCCCTCCATATCCATAGACAAAAGCAATGATTACACCGACTAAAAAGCTGCCTGCCCTCCGACAAGTAAGAGCGATAATCGGTAGAACCGCAAGATATAAAAAGAAATTAACCGCGGTAATTGCAAGGTCGCTTTTAGTGCTAAGGAAATTTCAAAGCCGGGAAATCCCACAATCATTTCTGCTATGATTGTAAACAGGCTGCATATCAGCCCGAAAATAATAGACAATACGCCGCACACAATCAATTTTCCGGTCAGCAGTGTTACAATTTTCCCCACAGGCAGATCAAGGTTGTGCAGGCGCAGATTGTGGTCGTCCTGTATGGAAAAATGGTTTTCATGGAAATTGCGTTCCAAAATTCTTGCCGCCTGTGCAGTATCAGAGAGCGTAAACCGGATATGTTTACTGCTTTTTTGTTCCAGCTCAGCAAGGCTTTCTTCTTCCAACAGTGCGCCGTGGTCGATAATTCCAATATCGTCAGCCAGCAAAGAAATCTCCGAA
>VOFI01001680.1_pt1 | contig 16000 bp, 27 predicted proteins | sample 5384131 | NCBI WGS metagenome assembly VOFI01 (sample SAMN12384728, study PRJNA508395) | human gut metagenome | isolation source: healthy gut H | host: Homo sapiens
AAGTCGTGGTAACTGGACAGGGCTTTGAAATTTCAAATGGCGCAAGAGTTTGAGGCTGTTGCGGGTGTCTTCACAAAAGATGATGTCGGCTTTCTTCGAGGGTGCGGCCGCGCCGCGTGATGTCTTCGGGTTACCGATGGGCGTTGCGCAGAGATAGAGCATGCCGCTTTTTTGTTTTCCATAAGGGGTCCTCCGTTCTTTGGGCGTCCTTATTACCCCCTATTATAGTGGGTGTGGGCGCATCATTGGGAGGATGGTTTGGGGAAACTGTTGCCAAAAATAAAGAAGCGGAAGAATGGGAGGGTCTCTCGTTTCTTCCGCGGTCAGGTTCAGGATGATTCGCCTTGATACCAGGATTGAATCGGTCGGGCGATAGTAGCCAGCATCGTCGTAAATGTAGAGGGGTTCTTCCAAGACGAGGTCTTGGGCACTGAGGTCAAATATTCGAGCAAAAAGAGTTTGGCGGCCTTCCACGCGTGCATAAATGAGGCCGCAGGCGCACCGGCTTACATTTGTAGCTTAATGTGGTGGTGGGTAAGGACTTCTGGTCCAAGCGGCGCACGGCGCGATGAATAATGGCAAGGCGTCTCGCGTTCACGCAGCACGTAGGCGGCAAACGGAACATGTCGTCTAGGGTGCAGGTGTGCTCATGACGTGCCAAAGCGGTTTCTGCTGTCGGGATTGCAGCACCGTGGCCCACTTTGAAAAAGGGTGGATTGCAGGTCACAAGATCAAACTTGCGCTGCATCTCCGGCGCACGGTCGCGCATATCATGCAAGGAAAAGGTCAACGCCGGGGTCAATACCGTTGCGGTCACGGCTTGCCAGGGCGTTTTCAACCAGCTGAGTTGAATGTCCACACCCGTGAATGCTGCTTCGGGAAAGCGCGCCGCCAGATGGTGGCAACGACGCCGGTGCCGGTGCAGGCATCCAGACGCGCGGCGGCTTTGATGGGGGTCGGGTGACAACAGCACCGCATCAATGGAGAAGGAAGCACCGCCCCTTCCTGTTGGTAAAGCCCCCAGCCGTTTAGGGCGGCAAGGTCGGTCCACTCAAATCATTGGTCGTTGGCTGGTTGTTTTGTTTGGCATGGTTCTTATTCCTATTGCGTCCGCCACGGCCGCTGCCGCGTTTGCGTGGTTTACGTGGTTTTCCTCTTTTTTTCGTGCTTGTAGTCTTGGTATTCGTCGCCTCTCACCATCATGAGGACGTTTTGGCTTCTTTTGGCTTGCTGTTGCGCTCGCCGTTTTGGTGGTTTTCTTTATCCTTTGGGGGTGTGGCTGCGTTTTTTGTTGCCGTTGTCTTGCTTTGCCGCATCCACGGCATTGTACCAGGATGGGTCGCAGGTTTCCACGGAACAAATGTCGGTAGTATCGTCGTCTTGTTCTGCCGCCGGCACGTCCGCTACTGCCTTCTGCATGAGGGCATTGAGCACAAGCTTGTTCTTGGGCAGCCTTCTGCCTCGCTCTTGTTCTCCTCGCTGGCTGGATTCGACATGTTCAATGCTTCTGCGGATGTCAATTTTTCACCATTATTTTATGATATTGAAACCACTGGATTGGGACGAAATTCATCTTTTTATATTTAATTGGTGCAGTTTGCTATGAATCTGGTTCTGGCAGCTTTATCAGTGGCTTGCACCCGATTTCCCGGGAAGCAAAAAAGCATTATTGGAGGTTTTTCAGAATTTATAAAAATTTCAGCTGTACCATCCAATACAATGGAGATTCTTTTGATCAGCCATACCTTCAGGCCCGGTTTATAAATTCCATGAGCTGCCAGATCCTTTTGAGAGGATTTCTTTTTTGACCTGTATAAAGTGCTTCGCCCTCTGAAAGGATTTTTAAAGCTCCCAGGATTAAAAGCAGGAACAGATGGAAAGCCTTTCGAGGAGAACAGAAGCGCATTTACTGTAATGGCGGGGAATGCATTAAAATCTATAAAAATATATGGCACACCAGGAGCAGACGGACCTGGATACGGTTATGGGACACAACATGGAAGATCTTCTCGGACTTGGAGATGTGTTTAAAATGATGGGGTATCTTGCGCTCAGGGATGGGGCATTTACTGTTCGCGGAACTGATTTTGACGGGGACAATCTGATTTTGCAGATAACCCCCATTACAGCCTGCCCGCTTCCTTTTCTAACGGCACAGAAGAATTCTATATTACAGGTCAGGACAACCTGGTAAGCCTCCTTGTAAAGCCTTTAAATGGCCGTATCCGCCAATATTACAGTGATTACAAAAGTTATGATTATCTGCCCGGAGAGGACATGGCAGTCCCTAAATCTATTAGCAAATTTATGGAAAAAGGACTGAAAAAATCTGCTACAAGAGAGACCTGTTATACCTGGTTTCCATGCACAGAGGAATTTCTGGAAAATGAAGAAAAGCAAAAAGCAATATTTAATACATACCCTGGAATATTTATTTTGGAAATTAAAATAAACTTTCAACCTATATTTCAAAATTCCCAAAACCTTTTTAAAAAACATACTATCATCCCCAGAGCGTATCTGAAAAATCATTCCCACAATCTGAACACCCCACTTGCGGGAGATTCACCCGAATTCGGTTGTCGTAGCTCGCTACGGCGCCTTCATCCGGACAAAATCTCCTGCAAATTGTGACGCACATCTTGCGTAAAGCATTTTTCAGACACGCTCTAACAGACAATGTCTTTTTATCAACATCATATTCATGATATCAAAACTAACCGCCATTCACAAATCCTGTGAATGGCGGTTATTTACATGGGATAAGAGAAATGCATAACACTTCCCTCTTAGTTAAATTATTCCTCTACAGACTCTTCCTCAGCCGGAGCTTCCAGAGCTTTCATGCTAAGGCTGATCTTTTTGTCATCTCCATTGAAATCAACAACCTTAGCCTCGATCTCCTGACCGATGGTAAGTACATCAGATGGTTTAGCAACGTGCTCTCTGGAAATCTGGGATACGTGAAGAAGTGCATCTACTCCAGGTGCAAGCTCTACGAATGCACCGAAGTCTGTCATACGTGCAACTTTACCTTTAACTACGTTTCCTACTGCGAAGTCCTCAGCAGCTGTAAGCCATGGATTCTCCTCCGGGAATTTCATTGTGGAAAGAGCAATCTTCTCGCCCTTGATGTCCTTGATCAGAACCTTTACAGTCTCACCAACTGTGAAGACTTTCTTCGGGTTCTCTACTCTGCCCCAGGACATCTCGGAAATGTGAAGAAGTCCGTCCGCTCCGCCCAGATCGATGAATGCACCAAAATCTGTAACGTTCTTAACAGTTCCTTCAACTGTGTCACCAACATGGATTCTCTCCATTAACTCTTTCTGTTTCTCTGCTTTTCTCAGCGAGAAGAAGCTGTTTACGGTTACCGATGATACGGCGTCTTCTCGGGTTGAATTCTGTGATAACGAATTCGATCTCCTGATCAGCATATTTGCTGAGATCTTTCTCATATGTGTCGGAAACAAGGCTTGCAGGAATGAATACTCTTGCTTCGTCTACATTGACACAAAGACCGCCGTCAAGTACCTGAGTTACAGGAGCCTTCAGAACCTCCTGGTTCTCAAATGCCTCTTCAAGACGTTTGTTGCCTTTCTCTGCTGCCAGTCTCTTGTAAGTTAAGATAACCTGACCTTCTCCATCGTTTACTTTGAGAACTTTTGCTTCCATTGTGTCTCCAACGTGAACAGCATCTGTGAGTACTAAGGAAGGATCATTGCTATATTCACTCTTGGTGATGATACCGTCTGCTTTATAACCGATATTCAGAATGATCTCATCATCTTTACATCAATGACAGTTACCCTGTACAATCTCTCCATTTCTGATAGTCTTTACGGAATCCTCCAGCATCTGTTCAAAACTCAATTCTGACATGTTCTTGAACCTCCTCAATAATTTTCTTTGGGGTTGATGCCCCTGCTGTGATACCTACATAACTACTGTGATGGAACATTTCAGAATCCAAGTCTACAGGTGTTTGTATATAGTAAGTATTTCCACATTCCTCTTTGCATATTTCAAACAGCTTTTGAGTATTGGAACTGTGCCGGCCACCTATGACAAACATAGTGTCTACCTCTCCGGCTATGTTTTGCGCTTCTCTCTGCCGTTCTTCAGTAGCATTACAAATAGTGTTTAAAATATCGCCCATATTTAAAACACTATTATCATACCTCTTTTTTGCAGAGAATTTCAACTAATTCTTTAAATTTGTTGTAATTAAATGTTGTCTGAGACACAATACATATGCTTTTGTCAGCCGGAAACACAAAAATCCAGTGCATCCTGCTCAGTCCGAATTGACCGTGTACAGGTCCCATGCACCAGCCGCAGATTCCTTTTACCACTTCCGGATGATCCGGGTCTCCGAATATGATCACAATATGTTTTCCTGCCCTGCTCTCTTTCTCTACGATCCGGTGAATTTTCAGAACAAAAGGACAGGTTACATCCACATAGGAAAGTCCGTATTCCTCCAGATGGTCATAAACCTTTTTTCCCACGCCATGTGAACGGATCACAACCGTGCTGCCCTCAGGAAGCGTTCTCAGATCATCCTCAGATGCCACTCTGACCCCCTTCTTTTCCAGATCATTCACTACTTCTTCATTATGAATAATTGGACCCAGGGTAAAAAGCCTGTCAGGACAACTGCCGATCAGCTCGTAAACCTTGTCTACAGCACGCTGTACGCCAAAACAAAAACCTGCTGTTTTCGGCAACCTTCACTTCCATGGTTATTCCACCTTATCTTTGTAGATTTCGTAGAATTGCAGCTACCACTTCGTCAATATTCATGAAAGAAGAATCTACAAGCACGGCATCTTCAGCCTGCCGGGCGGGGAAATCTCTCTTGTCATATCCTGATGATCCCGGTTTTCAATGTCTTTCTTGATTTCTTCAAGATCAGCACTCGCCCTTGGCAAGATATTCATCATAACGCCTCTTAGCTCTGGTCTCCACGCTGGCAGTAAGATAAATCTTTACCTGTGCGTCCGGAAGAACTACAGTTCCAATATCCCTGCCATCCATTACCACATCGTTCTTTGCTGCCAGATTTCTCTGAAGATTGAGAAGATGTGCCCTTACCGCCGGGTTTGCGGATGTTTTGGATGCCATGTTTCCAACTTCTTCCGTACGGATATACTGATTTACATTCTCACCGTTAAAATTACAACCTGCTCTCCATTTTCATATCGAATGGAAACCTCAGCGCTCTGACAGTTATCTGCAACTGCTTCCGCATCTGTTCCGTCAATTTCATTTCTCAGCAGATAAAGTGCTACGGCGCGGTACATAGCGCCTGTATCTACATAGATAAAAGACAGCTCCTTTGCCACTCTTTTGCAATTGTGCTTTTGCCTGCTCCTGCCGGCCCGTCAATGGCAATGTTACATCCCATTTTCTCTGTTACCTCCTCTTAAATCGCAGTTTTTTCACTTCTTACATTTATAACAGATTTTCATCCATTTTTCAATGCCATGGCTGCCAGATACGCAGTTGACCAGGCAATCTGAAGATTATAGCCACCGGTTACCGCATCCAGGTCAAGCACTTCTCCAATAAAATAGAGATTTTTTACCTTTCGGGATTCCATAGTTCCCGGCTGAATGTTCTTCACAGAAACACCGCCTCTTGTAATAACTGCCTTCTTTATATTCTCCCATTCCATTGATGGTAAATGGGAAAGCTTTCACCAGTTCTTCAAAATGAATTCGTTCTTCCCTGGAAATGTCGTGAATCTTTTTTCTCAGGAGAAATTCCTCCCAGCTCCAGCATAACCGGAGTGAGGGATGACGGAAAAAGTACGCCGATCACATTCTTAAACTGTTTATTCTGTCCTGCCTCAAATTCCCGCAGAATCCTGGCATCCAGCTGTTCCATGGTAAGGGCTGGCTTCAGATCCAGATAAGCATTCAGCTCTCCGGATTTCTGCAGTTGTTTGCCAATGTGTGCGCTTGCAGATAAAATCATGAGGCCTGTCACGCCAAAGTGGTGAACATCATCTCACCAAAATCCCGGAAGAGCACCTTTTTGCCCTGACTTAATCGTAAGTTCGGTGTTTTTTAAGGAAAGTCCCTGAAGTCTTGGGATATAATCCTCTTTTGTCTTAAGAGGAACCAGTGACGGAGAAAGCTCCTTTACTTTATGGCCGGTTTCCTCTGCAAAGCGATAGCCATCACCTGTAGAGCCTGTTGACTGATAGGAAAGCCCTCCAGTGGCAACCAGAACATGATCGCCCTCCATAAAACTTCCATCTGCCAGTTCTACACCAGTTACCCGGCTGTGATGTGCCTTTTTTCTCATCCACGTCCGGTTCCTAGGGACTGACCTTCACCGTTTTCACCTCTGTGCGAAGATGGATATGTGCACCAGCTTTCTTAAGTTCCCGTTCCAGACCGCGGATAATATCTGAAGAATGGTCAGACACAGGGAAAACCCGGTTGCCTCTCTCTGTCTTCAGTGGAACTCCCGCTTCTTCAAAGAATTCCATTACGTCCTGGGGCGTGAAAGAATAGAAAGCACTGTACAGGAATTTTCGGGTTAGACATAACTGCCCGGAACAGCTCTTCCGTGTCACAGTTATTTGTAACATTGCATCTGCCTTTTCCTGTAATATATACTTTTTCTTTCCAAGTTTCTCGTTTTTCTCCAGGATGTGGACCTCATGTCCTGCCCTTGCCAGATAAACGCCAGCCATCATTCCGGCAGCACCGCCGCCTATGATCAGTATTTTACTCATTTACATACCTTTCATAAAACAGATTTGCAACTATTTCAGTAACTACCTAATAGTTACACAAATTTTACTTATATTTTTAAAAAGACACGTGCAAAAGGCTTCTCTGCACGTGTCGGGTTTCGTTGTCTATAGACCAACACTGACAAATTATTCCTCACTGATTAAACCGGATAAGCTCCGTTTTTGGTATCAGCAACCGTCTCATCCACCTTTTTTCTCCTGTGCCTGACGGTATTTGAAGAAATCAGTAGCTACCTGAGGGAACAGTGCATAGGACAGAACGTCCTCATCCTGCTCCTTATACTGTGCCATCTCACCCTCAAGTTTGCCCAACTCATTCTCAAGAAGATCTGCCGGACGGCAGGTGATCGGCTCGGTATCGCCGATGCATTTTTCTGTACTTCCGGATTGAATGGTTTTGCTGTAGCACCATATTTTCCGCTGAGAACATCTTTTGTTTCTTTTGTAACCATTTTGTATCTCTCGCCCATGAGTACGTTGAATACAGCCTGTGTACCAACGATCTGGGATGAAGGAGTAACAAGTGGGGGTTCACCCAGGTCTTTACGTACACGCGGAACTTCCTCGAGAACATCGTAGAATTTGTCTTCTGCGTGCTGTTCTTTTAACTGGGAAGTCAGGTTGGAGAGCATACCGCCCGGTACCTGGTACAGTAAAGTTTTGATGTTTACGCCAAGGTTCTTCGGATTCAGAAGCCCGCTCTCAAGAGCCTCGTCACGCATTGGACGGAAGTAGTCTGCGATCTCAGCAAGAAGGCTGCTGATCAAATCCAGTATCATATGGAGTGCCTTTGAAGGTCTCAACCATAACCTCTGTTGCAGGCTGGGATGTTCCCAGTGCAAATGGAGACATTGCTGTATCGATAATATCCACACCAGCTTCAACAGCTTTTAAGTAAGTCATGGAAGCTACACCAGAGGTGTAATGTGTATGAAGATCGATCGGGATCTTAACAGTCTCTTTGAGGGCTGTAACAAGCTCAGTAGCTTTGTATGGAAGGAGAAGGCCGGCCATATCTTTGATACAGATGGAGTCTGCACCCATTTCCTCGATACGTTTTGCAATGCTTGTCCAGTACTCAAGAGTATACGCATCACCAAGTGTATAGGAAAGAGCAACCTGTGCATGGCCATGCTCTTTGTTTGCAGCATGTACAGCAGTCTGAAGGTTACGAAGGTCATTCATACAGTCGAAGATACGGATGATATCGATACCATTAGCCAGGGATTTCTGAACAAAATACTCTACTACATCATCAGCGTATGGACGATATCCAAGGATGTTCTGGCCACGGAAAAGCATCTGCAGCTTTGTGTTTTGAATCCTGCACGTAATTTACGAAGTCTTTCCCACGGATCCTCTTGCAGGAAACGTAAGGAAGCATCGAAAGTAGCACCGCCCCAGCACTCTACTGCGTAATAGCCGACTTTGTCAAGCTTCTCTATGATTGGAAGCATCTGTTCTGTGGTCATACGTGTTGCGATCTGGGACTGATGAGCATCACGGAGGAATGGTTTCCACAATTTTAACAGGTTTTTTTTCAATTTCTGCCATAATTGTTCTCCTTATTTATTTAGTTCATCCGGACTTCCCGGTTTCACTATAGAAAGCCGGGAAAAATCCAATTTCTGGTATCATTATTAGATTCCGTAATAGCCATAAATGCTCCGGCAGCAACTGCTGTACCGATAACGCCTGCTACGTTCGGGCCCATCGCGTGCATAAGCAGGAAGTTTGTCGGATCTGCCTCTGAACCGACTTTCTGGGAAACTCGCGCTGCCATCGGGACGGCAGATACGCCTGCGGAACCGATCAGAGGGTTGATCTTTCCGCCGGATGCTTGCACATAACCTTACCAAAGCATAACACCGCCGCGGTACCTGCATGCAAAGGCAACAAGACCAAGGCAGACGATCTTCAAAGTGGATACGTTCAGGAATTTGTCGCTCTGCACTTGTGGAAGCACCTACGGATGTACCAGGCAGAAGGATAACTACGATTACATAAGGGCATTGGAAGCTGTTTCTGTCAGCTGTTTTACCACACCGCACTCTCTGAACAGGTTACCAAGCATGAGCATACCTACCAGCGGAGCTGTTGTAGGCAGGATCATGCAGACAACGATTGTGATTACGATTGGGAAGAGGATCTTCTCAAAGCTTGGAACAGGGCGAAGCTGATCCATTTTGATCTTACGCTGTTCTTTGGTGGTGCAGAGTTTCATGATCGGTGGCTGGATCAGCGGTACCAGGGACATGTAGGAGTATGCTGCTACTGCGATAGCGCCCAGAAGTTCCGGAGCCAGTTTGGAGGACAGGTAAATAGCGGTCGGGCCGTCAGCACCACCGATGATGGAGATAGCTGCTGCTGCTTTTCCGTTGAATCCGAGGAAGATTGCAAGGAAATATGCAACATAAATACCGAGCTGTGCAGCTGCTCCAAGAAGGAAACTCTTCGGGTTAGCGATGAGCGGACCAAAGTCGGTCATTGCGCCTACGCCCATGAAAATCAGTGATGGTAAGATACTCCACTCATCAAGCAGGTAGAAGTAATGAAGAAGACCACCTACACCATTGGACATATCTTCCGGATTTGCCATAATGTCCGGGTAGATATTTACAAGCAGCATACCAAAAGCAATAGGAATCAACAGCAGCGGCTCAAAACCATTTTGCAATGGCAAGATATAAGAACACACAAGCCACCGCGATCATCAGGTAGTTTCCCCATGTAAGGTTGAAGAAAGCAGTCTGATGGATCAGGTTGGACAATGTTTCTGTTACATAAGACATCTTGACTACCTCCCGTCTTAGTTCATTGTTGCTAAAGTATCTCCGTTTTCTACAGAGGCACCTTCTGCAACATCAATGCTTGCGATAGTACCGTCCTGAGGGCTACTACAGGGATCTCCATTTTCATGGATTCCAGGATAACTATGTTGTCACCGGCTTTTACTGCCTGTCCAACGCTTGCTGCGATTTTCAGAACCTTTTCCAGGTACAGCTGCAACCTTAACTGCGCCTGCTCCGGCTGCTGCTTTAGGAGCTGCCTTCGGTGCCGGTGCTGCTTCGGAGGTGCTGCTGCAGGGCTGCAGCTACTGGTGCGGAAACACTTCCTGTCTCTTCAACAGTTACTTCATATGCTGTTCCGTTAACGGTAATTGTATAACTTTTCATTTTAGGATCCTCCTGTATTTATCTCTTTTTACGATTGATTTTTGCGGATGGAACGAACAACGAATCCATCTGTAGTGGTTCCCTCAGCTGCTGCAATTGCTGCTGCGATAACCGCGATCAGTTCTGTATCGTCTGCTTCTGCAACTTCTACTGGTGCTGCCACCGGAGCAGGTGCAGGGGCTGCTGCCTGAGCTTCCGGCTGCTTTTTTTTCTTTGCTTCCGGATTCGGGATGAATCTGAACAGATAGATCAGGAAGCTCAGGAAAATAAGAACGATGAATACGATCGCAATACCCATGATAGTATTCATAACAGCTCTTCTTAAGGTCTCAGCCATGGAGTACTGTACATCAACAGTAAGGGATGTAGGTGCTCCTGTAGAAGTCATCGAAAATATAAACGAAATTTGCATCTGCTTTCTCAAAGGAGACCGGTAGTAACGGTATATCCGTCGTCAGAAGCCTTCACCTCTGTCTCTCCGGTTCTCTCCTTTAAAGCCCCAACTTCATCCTTGGAGCCTGCCCATGCAGTCATTGCACCAACAGTAAACTCATCAGATGACTTGGTATAATTCTCAATATCTTCATCACTGAGAGCAATGATGGTATCGGTAAGTCCCTCAGCGGTAGTGACCAGGGTCTGCTTTACCGTGTCATCTACCTCATCAGCTGCCCATACGGAGGATACTCCGGTAAGAGTGAGAACTGCCATCATGAGAAGTACTGTGCAAAGGGAGGATACTTTCTTAAAAATCTGTTTCATATGCTCCACCTCGCTTAGACCGTGCCGTGTTTTTGGACGGACGTTCTTCCCTTTTTGTGAACAGCATTTCAAATGCACCGATCACATATTTTCTTGTGTCAGCCGGGCTGATAACAGTGTCAACATATCCTCTTGCTGCTGCAGAGGAAACAGAGTTCTGAAGTTCTCTGTACTCAGCTGCTTTCTCAGTAAGAGCTGCTGCGTCATCGCCTGCATACATGATCTTGGCTGCCAGGGAAGCATCCATCATACCGATCTCTGCGTTATCCCATGCATATACAAGGTCTGCACCGATAGATTTGCTGTTCATAGCTGTGTAAGCGGTTCCAAATGCTTTGCCGATCACAACGTTAACCTTCGGAACAGTAGCGTCTGCAAATGCATGAACCAGTGCTCCGACAGATTTCGCCATCATCTTCTCGCCACATACAGTAGCCTTGAATCCGTTTACATTTGTAAGAGTAAGTACCGGGATCTCGAAAGCGTCACAGAATTTTACGAAATCTGCTGCTTTTCTTGCACCGCGTGCACTAAGGGTACCATCAGACTCCCATACCTTTTTGCCTTCTGCATCATAGCTCTCGCTTCTGTTTGCAACAGCACCAACGGTAGCGCCGTTCAGTCTGATAAATCCAACAGCAACACTCTTGCCGTAGTCAGCTTTTACCTCGAAGAACTGTCCGTTATCAGCGATTCTGGAAAGTGCAATGGCTGTGTCGCCTGTGCAGTTCTCAATATCCTCGCATACACGGTTCAGGTCGTCTGTGCACTCCATGTAAGAATCAGTGTCTTCGCAGTTAGATGGCAGATATGTTACGAGTTCACGGATTTTCCAAGGATCTCGTCCTCAGTGCCGATTCCGTCTACAAGACCTGTCTCTTCGCTCTGGAATCTGGCTGAGGATGTGTCACATTTGGAAACGTGGTTGCCTTCAAGGGCGTTCGGGGTGTTTACAAACAGTTTGCCTTTCTTCTCTTCAACAAATGTGAAGTCTGTCAGTGCCGGTACAAGTGCCATACCACCACCGCAGGTACCGAAGATACCTGTGATCTGTGGGATCAGTCCGGATGCCAGAGTCTGTTTCATATAAATTTCACCGAATGCTTCCAGTGCGTCAGTTGCCTCCTGAAGACGGAGACCTGCACAATCGATCAGGCCGATCACCGGAGCACCGGTCTTCATAGCCATATCATAAAGTCTGGTAATCTTCTTGGCATGCATTTCACCAACGGTTCCGTTCAGTACGGAAACATCCTGGCTGTATACATACACCAGATTTCCATCGATTACACCATATCCGGTAATAACACCGTCTGAAGGTGCTTTTTTTCTCAGTCATGTTGAAATCTGTAGCTCTGGCTGTGACAGCCTGTCCGATCTCAACAAAACTGTTGGCGTCAAGCAAAGAAGTGATTCTTGTGCCCGCTAAACTTTGTGTTGCGTTACTCATTCTTTCTTGCCCTCCATTTTATAATAATTTAAAAAGTATAACCAAAAATTCAGCCGAGTATAATTGTACCTTTTTTCACACAATTTTTCAATAGTTTTCCGTGTTTTTATGCAAAAAAATCCCTCGATTTTCGGGGGATTTTTTTATATATCATACATATTCCGTCAGGCTTTTTAGTGAAAAAAGTCATGAAACACCTTGTTTGCGCACCATAAATAGGTGATTTTGACAATATTGCGATCTGCTGTCACAAAATAGTTATCCAGGACAAGTTCTCCAAGACAAAAAGTGACCTGACCAATTTTCTGCCCCTTTTTCACAGGTGCTTTCAAATTTTTCTCAATACGCAGATGGCAGGTAATCTTTTCCCCTTCTTTCAGAAGGATCTGTTTCTTTTTGTCAGAATCAGATGCCTGAATCTGGCCATTTATATATACATCTGCGAAACCTGTCCCAGTTTCTGTGAAAATTCTCCCGGAATTTTCCTGGTTTTCCTTACCAGATTCTTTCCCGCTGCTTTCGTCAGTCCCATCCTTTACTGGTATAGCCGGAATCTCTGGCTCCTGCCAATAGGTTTCCTTGTGAAAATTTGCTTTGCCATATTCCAGCAGTTTCATGGCATCTTTCCATTTATATGTCTTATTATTCGGCCAGCCGCAGCCAAGAAGGGAAATAATAAATTTTCTTTTCTCATTTTCACAGGCTGCCACATAACAATAACCCGCATTTCCTGTAAAACCTGTTTTTCCTGAAATGGCATCCGAAGTCATATCAAGAAATGCATTTGCATTATGGACGGAAAACTGACGTTTTCCTGTAATATCAGAAAAAGAATAATCCCTGGTCTGTGTGATATGAAGAAATGCTTTATTTTTCACAGCATAGCTCATGATCAAAGCCAGATCTCTTGCGGTAGTCTGATGAATGCCTCCTGCATCTGCACTGTCAAGACCGTTCGGCGTAACAAAATGAGTGTTCGTGCAGCCAATCTCCTTTGCTTTTGCATTCATCATTTTTGCAAACCCTTCCACAGAACCGCCAATGTGTTCAGCAATTGCCACAGCCGTATCATTATGGCTTTTCAACATTAAAGAATAAAGAAGATCTTCCAGGTAATACTGCTCCCCTTCCTTTAAATTCAGCTTTACTTCTGGTTGAGAGGCCGCATTTTCTGACACCATTACATAATCATCACCGGAGCCCTTTTCCAGTGCAAGGATACAGGTCATTACCTTTGTGGTACTGGCATTTGGGCGAGCTGTATAGCCCTCTTTTTCGTACAGTACCCGGCCAGAATCCCCATCCATAAGAACTGCTGATAAGTCATAGAGATTTCCAGGTCCGTCTGTGTCTTTCATATCAACAGCTGCCGGTATCATCTGCACAATGGAACTGACAGTCTTTTTTTCATCTGTGCCAGTGCTTCCTGACACCTGGGCAGCAGTGCATAAAACAAGTACAAAAAGTCAGTGTAAAACAAAAGAATCTGTATCTGCTTTTCATAGTCCACCCCACATTCCGTTTATAGTATTTTACGCGGACCTGTCCCAAACTATGCAAAGCTCACTCTACAAGTTTTGCCTGATAAAAAGAACAGGTATCTTACAAAATACCTGTCCCTGAAATTGGTTCAATTTTCAGTTTGTATATCACAGCTAACCATTGTAAGTCAGATTCCATCGCTCAGACAACAGCCTGTCCTCCTGGGAAAGCTGATACAGCTCCAACAATTCTGCCGGTGCCTCTTTCACCTCTTTTTCAAACAATGTATTCAGCTGTTCCACAGGTTCCCTGCTGCCACCTGCCGGCTGAGCCATCATATAGTGATCGATCAAAGCAGACTGTGCTCTTCTTCCTCCAAGGCTGGAAAGCTTCGACAAGCGCGCCCGTCTCGTCCCGCCATCGTCACATACCAGCAGATTTGTCATAAATTTCATCAGTTTAAGGCTCAGAAGAATATCTCCTGTTTTTACAAGAGGAAAAGCCTTGTGGATTTCCGCTGCATTTTTGCGTTTTGCTTTGATACAATCAGAAGGATAAAAGGCATATGGATTTTTCCCATTTTCTTCCATAAGGAAGCGGTCAAATTCAATTTCCAGAAGGCTGTGGGAAATCCTGCCCTTATCATTCATTTCATTTACAAAAAGGATGACAGGAAGAGTCCAGAAGATAATGACAGCCAAAGCCAAGAAGATAGGCAAGAAGTGCCTCATCACCAGTCTCTCTGACCTGCGCCATTCCCTGGGTAAAAATGCCCGGGCTTTTTCTTTGTGCATACGGTATCCTACACACTGCTTACGTGATTCTTAAAAATAAAATAATAGAAGAAAATATCCGGTCCGTGAAGACCGATCCGATACAGTTCACCGTTTTTCCGAATAATTTCTTTCACTTGATCGGGCAATTGCCTGTATACTTTCTGACCAAACAAATCATGTGCATATGTTGTGGGCATTTTTTCTCTCCTGTCTTATCGCCTGCAGTTTATCTGCGGCTTACTTGTCCTGTTTCATTGTCTGCAGTTTATCCGCGGCTTACTTATCCTGTTTCATTGTCTGCAGTTTATCCGCAGCTTACTTGTCCTGTCTTATCGCCTGCAGTTTATCTGCGGCTTACTTGTCCTGTCTTATATATCCAGCTTCAGCTGTACTTCCTCTTCTGCCTCAGCCTTAAAATCCGCCATTTTTACCGGATCCACAGCCGGCAGTTCTTCCAGACCCTGAACACCAAATGTGCGAAGAAATTCTTCTGTAGTGCCGAAAAGGATCGGCCGTCCAGGTGCATCAAGACGTCCAAGCTCCTTTACCAGATTATACTCAACCAGCTTATTTACTGCATGATCGCTTTTTACTCCCCGGATCTTTTCAATCTCAGCTTTTGTCACAGGCTGCTTATAGGCTATAATAGACAGCGTTTCCAGCATAACATCTGTAAGGGCAGGTTTCTTAGGCTGCATGGCAATCGGATCAGACAGCCATAGTAATCCCGTTTGGTGCACAGCTGATAAGAGCCCTCCAGCTCAATGATCTGGATTCCCCTTCCCTCATCCTTATATTTATCCATCAGATTATGGAGTAGTTTTTCTGTAGTTGGCTTATCCTGCTGGATTGCTTTCGCAATCTGACCTAATTCCACAGATTCACCCATCGCAAACAGGATTGCCTCAACGGCACCTTCTAATCGTTTAATTTCCATACACTATCCTTCTTCCTCTGCAAATTCTGTCAGATTCTTCCAGGTTTCCGGCTCTGTCACAACATTGATCTGAATGTCATCAAAAATCTCTTCCTGAACCACATGAATGTGTCCCATTTTTATCAGTTCCAGAACAGAAAGGAAGGTAACGATTACCTGTACTTTGGAGCACTGCTTTTTCAACAGGTCCCGAAAGCTGAATTTCCTGTGAGTCTTTGCAAATTCTTTCATCTCCAGCATTTTATCAGAAAGACTGACTTCTTCCTTCTCGATTTTTCCAAACTGGCTTCGGATAGGGTCCGTCTGTCGTCCTGCCGCCTGATGATCGACTGGTAAATGGCGTTTAACTTCTCAAGAGTAAGACCAGCCAGAAGTTCTGAGGGATCCACTGGCTCCCGATACTGAAGCACCTCCCCTTGGCACATCCGGTTCACGGAAATAAACGCCGCTGGCATCGTCCATTTGTCCTTCAGCTCATAAGACATATATTTATACATCTTATATTCCAGAAGTTTCTGAACCAGCTCCGCTCTGGGGTCCTCCTCTTCTCCTTCTTCATTGATTTCTTTTGGAAGAAGCATCCGGCACTTGATATCCAGAAGTGTGGCTGCCATGACCATAAACTCACTCATAACTCCAAGATCT
>VOFI01003125.1_pt1 | contig 15994 bp, 21 predicted proteins | sample 5384131 | NCBI WGS metagenome assembly VOFI01 (sample SAMN12384728, study PRJNA508395) | human gut metagenome | isolation source: healthy gut H | host: Homo sapiens
AAATACCTTTTGAATGGATGAATTCTTCCGAAACGCCATCAACATAACAAAGAAGCTCGACTCCCAGCCAAGTTCGAAACAGCACCGGAAATCATCGGGAAAACAGCTTCATGTCAGCACCGTTACGAAAATTATAATATTGATCGGGGTTAAAATTCCTCGGCACAATTGTCCAGGGCTTCGTCATCTCCGTCAAGGGATCCTTTCCATTGTGCTTGCTTGGCTTCGAAAATCGTTCTTCGTTGGCGAACAGGGCCATTTGTCTTTTTACACGGTCGTACCGGACATCGGCAGCGACGTAAAGTCACCAGCGATCCATATCTTCCGCCTTGTCAGAAAATGTCACGAAAGAAGAAAAAATTGCCGGAATTAACTTATAAACGCATCAACATCTTGCCATTGGTCTGTCATCGGTATCCACAGACACAATCATTTTTCTGCGCGTCATATCTGCTGTCATTTCTGCAAGCCGGGCCCAGCAGGCTTGTAGATCATAAGGGATCTTTGTAACCAGCAATCAAAAATAACCCCAACCACTATATGAAATATAAATTATTATGCCTCTTCGTTTTGTTAAGTTTTTCTTTATCGGATTTGTATGCTGATATTGAACTTAGTTCCAAACAAATGAGAACCAGTGATGGGCTACCTAGTAATTCTGTACGATGCATGTTTCAGGACAGTAAAGGGTTCTTATGGTTGGGTACTTTAGACGGATTGACCCGTTATGATGGAAATACTTTTCTTACTTATCAGTTGGAAAGCGGGAAACACGATCGGATTTCTTTAGCAGATAACAGAATAAAACATGTGGCAGAGGATAAGAATGGTTTTTTGTGGATAAAGACTGTGCCGGAATTATTCAGCTGTTATGATCTACAGAAAGCTTGTTTTGTAGATTTTACCGGTACCGGAAGTGATGGAGAGAACTATTCAGAAATATTTATGTCCGCTAATGGAGATGTGTGGCTTTGGCATAGAAGGAATGGTGTGCGTCAAATTGTTTGTGAGGACGATCGGACTATGACCTCTGTGAAGTTTAGAACGAAATTTGGAAACCTGCCCGATGATCGGATTAAATTTATAAATGAAGATTCTAGTGGCAGGATCTGGATTGGTACCATGCGGGGACTTGCGTCTGTTTATAAAGGGAAAGTTGAATTTATCGATAGGAAATTGAATTTTTCTTCTTCTTTCCCTCATGGAGAGGATATGTATTTTCTGACAAAGAGTGGAGATGTGTATCGCTGTGTAAATGGATCGAAAAAAATAGACTGTTTAGCGTCGCTGTCTGCTATTGCCGGTAATACATCTGTCAGTACATTCATTGATAAAAGATAAATGGGTTATATTTACTTCTAGCGAAGGGGTATATGAATTTGATTTTCAGAATTTTCAAATAACTCCTTGCCGGGAATTGAAAATAAATAATGGAAAAGTTATTCATGACAATTATGGAGATTGTTGGGCTTACAATAACACTGGACGAATTTATTATATAAACTCGAAGAGCGGAGAAATAAAGAATTTTCAACTGATCCCTGAAGAGAAGATGAAATATATAGATTATGAACGCTATCATGTGGTGCGTGATGACCGGGGGATTGTGTGGATTTCAACTTATGGAAACGGACTTTTCACCTACGATATTCAGGAAGATCGGTTGGAACACTTTGTTTCGGAAGGGAAGAATGCGGGACCTATAGGGTCAGATTTCTTGTTATGTTTGATGAAAGACAGGACAGGAGGGATATGGGTAAGCTCCGAATATTCCGGTTTGTCTCATATTTCCATTTCAAATAAAGGTATTACACATGTCTATCCAGAATCACCGGATGTTTTTGACCGTTCGAATACAATCCGGTTACTAACTAAAATGTCGAATGGAGATATATGGGTAGGAACGCGAAGAGGTGGATTGTATAATTATGATTCTCATCTGAAAACTAAGATAGATAATCATTATTTGCCCTATAATATTTATGCGATTTCAGAAGATAGTCAGGAGAATATATGGATAGGAACCCGGGGAGACGGACTAAAAATAGGAGATACGTGGTATAAAACGGATCCGTCTAATCCTTTTGCCTTATCTCATTCTAATATTTATTCCATTCTTCGTGATAAGAAAGATCGTATGTGGGTGGGAACATTTGGAGGAGGACTGGATCTGGCAGAATCAACGGAAAAAGGACAATACAAGTTCCGTCGTTTTTTTCAAGGAAAGAAGTATGGCTTACGGATAGTCAGAGTAATGGCAGAAGATGAGAAAGGGATGATATGGATGGGCACAAGTGAAGGTATCTGCATTTTCCACCTGACTCATTGATTGCTAATGAAGATAACTATCATTTGTTCAGCTACACCGATGGCAATTTTGCAGCAATGAGATTCGTTGCCTGTTTCGTGATAGCAAAGGGCGCATGTGGGTAGGAACTTCGGGTGCCGGGCTGAATCTATGCGAACTGTCAGACGACTGTCAGTCTTTGAAATATACACATTATGGAATAGCGGAAGGACTGGTTAATAATATGGTGCAATCTATTTTGGAAGATCATTCGGGACAATTATGGATTGCTACGGAATATGGAATTTCAAGGTTCAATCCCAACAGCCATTCTTTCGAGAATTATTTCTTCTCATCTTATACATTAGGAAATGTGTATAGCGAGAACAGTGCGTGTATGGGTGCAGACGGTAAACTGATTTTTGGAACAAACTACGGATTGACGATTATTGACCCGAAGAAGATTCCAACAGAGAGATTGCTTTCTCCTATTGTTATCACAGGATTGTCCGTTAATGGAATTCAGGTGAAGCCTAATATGCCGGGTTCTCCTTTGCAAGAATCTTTAGCCTATTCGGATAAGATTACATTGAAATATTTCCAGAATTCTTTTATGCTTGATTTTTCTACTCTCGATTATTCGGATAATGGTCAAATCAAGTATATGTATTGGCTGGAAAACTATGACAAGGGATGGAATGTTCCGTCTTCTTTAAGTTTTGCTACTTATAAATATCTGGAGCCGGGCAGTTATATCTTCCATGTGAAATATTGTGATGGTGCCGGTATTTGGAATGATACCTGAAACAACCTTGAAGATTGTTATCGTGCCTCCGTTTTGGAAAACGAATTGGGCTATGCTCGGATATTTCATCCTGATATTAATAGCTTTGTACTTTACATATCGTATCATTTTTAATTTCAATAGGTTGCGCAACCGCATCAATGTTGAAAAACAACTGACAGAGTATAAACTGGTATTTTTCACAAATATCTCTCATGAATTCCGTACTCCGCTTACATTGATCCAAGGAGCATTGGAGAAAATGTACCGGATGGATGATATTCCACAAGCCTTATTGCATCCGTTGAAAGTCATGGATAAAAGTACACAACGTATGTTGAGGCTGATTAATCAGTTGCTGGAGTTCAGAAAAATGCAGAACAACAAGTTGGCTCTTTCTCTGCAGGAAACTGATGTAGTTGCTTTCCTGTACGAAATATATTTAAGTTTCAGTGACGTAGCAGAACAGAAGAATATGGATTTCCGCTTTTTGCCGTCTGTGCCATCCTATAAAATGTTTATTGATAAAGGTAATTTGGATAAGGTGGTGTATAACTTACTTTCAAATGCTTTTAAGTATACTCCTTCGGGTGGGACAATTCTGTTTTCTGTGAATGTGGATGAGGTGAAGAAGTGTTTATACATTCAGGTAGCGGATACCGGAGTAGGTATTCCTAAAGAAAAGCAGGGAGAATTGTTTAAACGTTTCATGCAAAGTAGTTTCTCCGGAGATAGCATTGGAGTAGGGTTGCATTTGAGCCATGAATTGGTGCAGGTGCATAAGGGAACGATTGAATATAAAGATAATGAAGGGGGAGGTTCCGTATTTACGGTATGTATTCCGACTGATAAAACTGTTTATTCGGAAAAAGACTTCCTGGTTCCCGGCAATCTCCTGTTGGAAGAAGCGAATATGCAGACTCACCATTTGCAGGAGCTTTCAGAGGAATGTCAGGAACATGAAAAGACAGTCACCACATCAAGAAAACATAAAATATTAGTCATCGAAGACGATAATGATATTCGTGGGTTCCTGCAGGAGGAGCTTAGTGCTTATTTTGAAGTAGAAGTGGCTGCGGATGGAATATCCGGATTTGAAAAGGCATGCAACTATGACGCAGACTTGATTATCTGCGATGTATTGATGCCTGGGATGACCGGTTTCGAAGTGACAAAGAAACTGAAAACTGAATTTGCGACAAGTCATATTCCTATTATTCTGCTGACTGCCTTGACTTCACCGGATAAGCACCTGGAAGGACTTGAAGCGGGAGCGGATGTTTATGTTACAAAGCCATTTAGTTTTAAGCTTTTTTTGCTTGCGCAGGTGTTCCGGCTGATAGAGCAATGCGAAAAGTTACGGAAGAAGTTTTCCAGTGAACCGGGGGTAGTGCGTCCTGCTTTATGTAACACGGACCAGGATAAGGAGTTTGCAGATCAGTTGGTGGCTGTGGTGGAAAAGATTTATTCTCAATACAACATTTCTATTGATGAATTTGCGCAGATGATGGGGATGGGACGAACTGTGTTTTATAAAAAATTACGCGGAGTGACAGGATACTCACCGAATAGTATTTGCGTGTCGTACGAATGAAGAAGGCTGCCGAACTGTTTTTTTGACCGAAAGGGATCTGACTGTTGCGGAAGTTTCTTATAAAGTGGGTATTAACGATCCTCTTTATTTCAGTAAATGTTTTAAAGCGCAGTTTGGAGTATCTCCTTCGGCTTACCAGAAAGGGGAGAGAAGTAAAACGTAGTATATACTTACCTTGAATCCGGTTTGTGAAGGATAGACCGGATTCAAGATAAGTATGTTTATCAGTTACATATTGAGGTCTAATTTATAGATTTCACTTCCGGCAAGAAGGAAACATCCTGTTCCGAAATCCTCAAAATCAGGAACTTTGTCGTATGTGACAGGTTGACTGTCTTTCGGTTCTTTGCCGGTTCCCTGTACATAACCAAGAAAACCATTCGGGTGAACTGCATCCTTCACCATAGCATTCCATGCTTTTATGATTACAGGCAGATAGGTCTTTTTATCCAATAGACCGTTGCGTACGCCCCAAGCCATACCGTAAACAAACAGTGCTGTGCCGGAAGTCTCTTTGCCTCCGAAGTTCGTCGGATCATGAAGACTCACATTCCAGAAACCATCTTCACGCTGACATTTTTTAAGTGCCTTGCTCATAGTTAGAAAATCATTGATGTAATCTTGGCGATGTTTTTCATCAGATGGAATTTCGTTCATTACCCGCACCAAAGCGGCATATACCCATCCGTTACCACGGCTCCAATAACAGTTTTCGCCATTCGGCTCTTTGTATGGAGGATCGAAATTATGGTCTCTCCACCACAAACCTTCTTTGACATTGAACATTCCGTCCTCTCCGTGTTTATTACGGGTATATTCGTACATATCCCACATCTTGTCGAAGTACTTCTGTTCGCCTGTAAGTTTCCCCATTTTGGCAAATATAGGCATCCCCATCTGGATAGCATCTATCCACCACCAGTCGTTTACTTGTGGAGTGTTGACCAGCATATCCATATTGGCTTTCGTTTTCCGTATTTTCTCAGGATCAGGGCAAATGTTGTATAAATCGAGATAGATTTGGCTGGCGCAGTAATTATCTGCATTACGGGTGGTTGTCCCCGGTGGAAGCCCCACTGGTGGTAATCCGCCCATTCTTTGGCATAGAGATAATATTCGTCTGCGGGATAGATGGAGTAGAGTGCCATTAAGCCTTCGTAATATACACTTCGTGTCCAGATATTACTGGGCCGAACTACTTTTTTCACAAAAGAAGGAGTACGATAATCGGCATATTTTTTCATGAAATAGTCGTTCACCTGAAGAGTTACTTTCAGAATTTCTTTTTTATCGGGAACTGTCTGTGCTTTTATGTTCCCGTAACTCAATATTACTCCTGCAAAAAATAGTATAAGATGCTTTTTCATTTTATAATAAATTAGATTACTATTGTTCTTAGATTTAGGCACACAAAGGTGAGCCTTTCTTTACCTGTTGCAAAGAAAATGCATTGTAAGGAAAGTGATATTGAAATTTGTACGGAAAATATGTAATATTAGACTTTATTCTTTATTCATATTAGTCATGGATAAGAACCAAGTATGAATAATTAGCAAGAGCGATTTTTTTGTAAGTCATATTGTTGTATTGATATTTATTGTATATTTGTAGAAGAGTAAGGGGAGACGAATATGAAAAGTCATACAAATAAAATATTAGAGTCTATTAAGCAGGCATTGACAGAGCATTTACCAAAAGGTGGCAAGGCTTTGTTGTTTGGTTCTCAAGCTCGTGGGGATGCACGGATTGATTCTGATTGGGATATTTTGATTATCTTAGATAAAGAAAAATTGGAGCCTGAAGATTATGATAAGGTAAGCTTTCCCTTAACTATGTTGGGATGGGACTTGGGAGCGCGAATTAATCCGATTATGTATACGATGAAAGAATGGGCTGCAAGTTGTATTACACCATTTATAAAAATGTAGAGCAGGAAGGAATTGAATTAGTATGAAATTGACAGATGAAGAACGTAATTCTTTGGTGATATTACAGTTGGAGAAAGCTAAAAAGTATTTTTTGAAACAAGCAGATGAGATGTTTGATCTGAAGTATTGGGATATTGCTTCCAATAGATATTATTATGCCTGTTTTCATGCTGTTCAGGCTTTATTAATACAAAATGGATTATCATGTAAAACCCATGATGGGTTGATAGCTTGCTTTGGCTTGAATTTTATAAAAACAGGCAAAATTAGTGCACGTTTGGGAAGTTTTTTGGCGCGTATGGAACAATTACGGCAAAAGGGGATTATAATTGCATTTATTCAATATCGGAGGATGAAATCAGTACGATAAAAGCTCCGGCAAGAGAACTTATTGAGACTATTGAAGTTTTACTTGCCGAATCATAATTATTCTTGTAAGGATATCATCGTTAAAAGACCATTTTTTTTTTTTCGGCCACATCTGTTGCATGTCTACACCGGAATCACCTACATAAAAGAACATCTTCTTTTCGTACATCGGCAAGTTTTAATATATCAAAAACGATTGTTGGATCAGGTTTGACATTTACTCCTTCCCGTTGGCCGAAAACGGCAGTGAAATGAATTTCCGGAAAGTAGTGGGCAACCAGTTTCTCGGTAGCGGCCTGATATTTGTTGGAGGCTACGGCAATCTGAATGCCTGCGGATTGCAGATAAGACAATAACGCTGAAATACCCGGGTAAGGACGACTATCGTCTGCATTGTGAATATCATAATAAGGAATAAACTCTTTTCTTACCCGGAGCACATTCTCTTCTGTCTTTTTCTCCTTCGGGTAATGCACGTTCAAAGAGTTTGTTGATACCATTTCCTACCATGAAGTTATACTTTTCTACATCGTGTGTGGGGTATCCTAATTTATTCAAAGCATAATTAGTGCTATGGGCGAGGTCTGCGATAGTATTTAATAATGTACCGTCCAAATCGAATATTATTAGTTTTTTTCATTAAGGCTTATGTTTATAGTTAATTCTATATTTAAATCTTTTTATTCTGCAAAGGTATACTAAAAAAATGAGATTGGGAAGAATGAGGCAATAGTTTAGAGAATATCGAATGAACAACAAAGCCGGAAATATATTTGTTATTCTACCAGATTGGCTTAACTTTGCGAAAAACTAAAGAATAATGAATGCAGAATGGTTTGAGGCATTGCCTGAACAATGTCCCCCAACGGATGCGAAGCGGTGCGAAGGCTGTTATTATAGAATTGCAAATGGTAATCCTGTTACAACAGAAGATTTCTTTTCGCAAAGAAAAATGCAGCCGGATAAGGTCTTTAAAGGATTAGGAATAGATGAATGTGTGACAAAGGGCAGTCTCTCTATTTTCAGAGAGGGAAGAAGCGGAGAAAAGATTAAAGCTTCCTAAGTTCAAGAAGGCAAATATTGCTTTAGTCATATTGGAACCAAAAGATGGAGTGTTCAAGAAAACATTTGATATAGCACATTATTCTTGGTGGAGAACAAAGGATTTTAATGTTTTACAAGCTAAAATAGTCTGATTATGGGAATGGAAGATGTGTTAAGGATAGACAAAATTCTGGATTTCTGTGATGTGCCTCAGCTTTTTGTGGCAAGAGATGCCTTTGATACACTGTATCTTTGTCTTTTTATATGATGATGAGACGGTTTATCGCTATACGGGAATACGTATCTCTACACGTAGACTTGAATCCTTCTTAGCAGGTAAAAGCCGATTTGCGTTTACTCTATCTACAGCCTGAAAATGAACATGAGTATTACGATGTTGTGTTTCAATCGGGTGAATACCAGAAAACGTTATTAAAGGAAAGTGTATTGTTGGAAGATAAATTGCCGGCTGAGGGATATGTTTTATCTGGAGAGAAGCGCGAGAATGTGGTCATTAATTTGCCAATAAAAGACCGTAGTCTGCTTGCAGAGCTTGTTCGTAAATTTGGCTGGGCTTGTATGTAAGTTTAAAGAAGATAAAAAAGATTGTCCCGCTACTGCTTGAAAGTTGTGGGACAATCTTTTTTCATCCTTATATATACTTTGATTACTTCTTCGTAATACGGAACCAGTCAACGTCTGCCCAACCGCCGTCATTCGTTTTAATAGCCGGACGCGTACAGAACATACCGACTTTGGCACCAATCCATTGTCCTTCTCTTGCCTGGAAAAGGAACACCTAATGATTCATATTTCTTTCCGTCGAGGCTATAGCTGAAATTACACATCACAATGAGGTCATGTCCGCCTTCACTACCCTTGATTTTCTTTCCGTCACAACTGAAACGCACTTTCAGATAAACCGTGTTTTGCGAAAGATCAACAGCGGCTTTCACTTCTTCTGGTTTTGCCTTTATCTGCTCTGTCACATTCAACTTGCGACAGAACCAAACCTTTGTCTGTATTTTCTAGAACAATTCCGGCATAATCCCTACCCATAACCACAAGTCCGGTGCGTTCGCCTTTATTCTTTGGGTTAGGGCTGAACGTCAGTTTCATTGTTGCGGTAGAAATTATCAGAAGGAGTTTTTTGCAACAACAGGTTAGCTACATCCCACAAATTCTTATAATCCGCTACTACCGGATAAGAGTATAGTCTGACATAACTTTTTTGTCACCTGCATAATAGGCCCATTTTTCATTAATGTTAGCATGCCATTGCCACTGCGGAGAGAGTGTATACCCATCAAACTCGTCACTTTCTTGTGGAGTGCAGATAGGATATGTTTTACCGACATTTGGCTTCTTGTAAGTCAAAACAGGTTCTCCGCAGCCGTCACCGTCTTTATCAATACCGATAATAGGCCAGTCGTTCACCCATTTCATCGGTTGGAGATGCATAATGCGTCCGTAAGCACCGACATCTTGAAAGTGGAGGAACCAGTCTTCTCCAGTAGGGGTATCTACCCATGCACCCTGGTGAGGGCCGTTGACTGGAGAACTGCCTTGCGCAAGTACTGTTTTCCATTCATAAGGACCGTAGATGTTTTTAGAACGTAGAACGACCTGCCAGCCTGTCGGCACACCGCCGGCCGGATGAAAGATATAATAATAGTCGTTTCTCTTGTACATTTTAGGACCTTCGCAGGTCTGATGCGCTTCATGACCGTCGAAAATTATACGGGAAGGAGTGATCGCTTTTGTTGCTTCTGCATTCAGTTCGCAGATAGTGATTACACTTTTCAGTCCGGCACGGCTTCCTGCATAGGCGTGTACCATGTAGACCTTTCCGTCTTCATCCCAGAAAGGGCAGGTGTCTATGATTCCTTTTCCCCGCTTTCACCAAGACCGGTTCGCTCCACGGACCTTTCGGATCTTTGGCTTTCACCATAAAAGCTCCCTGATCGGGATCTCCCCCAAAAGATGTAGAACTCACCGTTGTGATGACGGATAGCCGGAGCCCAAACACGATTGCCGTGTTCCGGCCGTTCCGGTGTTTCGATAGGGGAGAGGGCATTGGGGAACTGCGGCACCGATGATTGTCCAGTTGACTAAATCTTTTAGAATGAAGGATTTGCAATCCCGGCAAACAGTTGAAACTGGATGAAGTCATATAGAAATCATCTCCTACGCGGCAAGCATCCGGATCGGAATAGTCGGCATAAAGCACCGGATTTTTGTATTTACCGTTTCCGAAGTCGGAAACCCATACTTCAGATACATAGTTCTTCTGTGCTACTGCGGTGAAAACCGTTAATAAGCAAAAGGCTAAAGTCTGTGTCAATCGTTTCATGTTATAGATAGATTATTTATAGATATGATTCGTTGGTTTTATCTGATGGCAAAGGTAAATAAAAAGACTCTGCACAAGGAGGAATATTTGTGCAGAGTCATAGAAAAAATTGGTAGATACCTCGTAATTTTTTGTTTAGTTGTATTTGTTTCTACCCTATTTATTGGTGCGGTTATCTTTTATTCTTACTGTCACCGGATGAGCCAGCTCTTCTTTTTCCATTCGCGGAGATAAGCAAACCATGCTTCTGGCGTTTTATATCCGAATGTCTCTTTCATAGAAGTGAAAGTGGTGTGATACTGGAAATATTTATTTCCCGGTGCGGTAATTGTATAAAGGAAGTTTGCTTTATCTTTTTCTTCTGATTTTACATAACGTTGGGGAATACAAGTTCCTAGTCCGACAGTTTCTTTAGCATATTTTACGGTATCGTTTACCGGCCAGTCCGTTCCCCAGCTTCCTACGAGTCCTTTATGATCGGAGAAAGATTTGGAAGTACCTACGATGTCTTGCACACCTGTGCAGAAAATTTCTTTATCGAGCGGTTCGTCAAAGAATGCTTCGATATGAAGATCGCGATGTCCGGCATAAAGCGTGTAGCGTGTCATCATATTCAGTTCCTGGTCCTGATATTTCCATCCGGTTACTTCTATTTCTGCAATTCACGTACCGGTCCATAAGAGACGATACGTTCTGTACGAGTGTCCACTGGAGTGATATGCGTTGCCTTTTGTCCGTCCCAACCTTTCAATGCACCCGGTCCGCAACTGTCGAACACGCGAAGTACGTCATCTCCGAATCCTTTAGCTAACTGTTCATCCGTCGGGTAGAACTGCGATTCTTTAATCTCCAGCCCTTTGTTGAATTTTCCATAAATATCCGGCGTCTGCTTCTCATTGAAATAGAGGCGATAGCCCACCAGCTCCGATTCCAGAACCGGACCATGCGGGCGTACCATGCTGTATATATTGCTGGTGCCGGGAACGGTGATAGCCTGTACCCGTTGATGTTTGCCTTTCCGGTTGTCTACTATAAACATATCGGCATAAACCCGTTCCGGATAAGTCTTTGTACTCTTTTCCGAAGAAAGTGTAACCTGGAATGTTTTTCTACCATGGGCAGGAAGATCGGCAACAAAGACCAGTTCGTCCATCTTGCGGTCCCGGTTCAAATCGTCCAACTGCGAAGGAATTTCCTTCCTTCCTTCCATGACAACGGCTGATTTTACTTTGAAACCAGCGTGCAACTCATGTAGATTGATAACAACCGGAGCATCCGCTTTGGGCTGATTCCAGTTGTTTTGTACTTCAACTGTGATGGTTTTCTCCTGTTTCTGCGCCTGGGCAGACAGACTGAAAAGCTCCTAAAAGGAAAGTAAAAATAAAAAGATTCTTCTTCATGATTTTCTAAGGCTGAAATTATACGTCGTATTTCTCCTTGCAAAAATAACAGAAAAAATAGCAGACTGTCTATCTTTTGAAAGATTATAGTCTGCTATTTGAGCTTTTTACTCTATATAATGATATTGTGGTTTCTTTTTTGCATCACAGAACAATGAGTTTTTATTTGAGGCTTAAAATCTCCTCTTTCGCACCTAATTCCTCATATACCTTTCCGTCTATAGTCAGATTCTTAGCATTCTTAACGTTTAATATATTGTTGCCTTTGGAAGACTCTACATATACATTCTCCAAAGTAACTCCGTCAACTTGGCTGATAACAACGCCGTCCGTAGCTTCTGTCATCACAACGTTTTTAACGGTAATATTGCTGATGGGCATTTCCGGCAGTCCGTTGAAGAACATGGCACGTCCCGAACCTCTGCAAACAATATTGGAAATATGAATATTGCGGAAAGCTGGTGTTTCTTCTGTCACCGGAGGAATGGCTGTTTTCATACGGCTCAGCAGATCCTCTTCCGATTCTTCGCCGGCACCTTTTCCACCGTAGAACAGGTCGAACAACAACGGTTCGTTCGGAATATTAATCATGTTGATATTATGAATATAGATACCTTCTACTACACCGCCACGTCCGCGGGTACTCTTGAAACGTAAACCTACATCTGTTCCCATAAATGTGCAGTCTTCTACATAGATATTCTTCACACCACCGGACATTTCACTACCTACTACGAATCCGCCATGTCCGTGCAGTACCGTATTATTTTTAACGATAACGTTCTGGCAAGGTTCACCACGACGGCGGCCGTCTTCATCTTTACCGGATTTGATACAGATAGCATCATCTCCCGCATCGAACACACTATTGATAATGAGAGCGTTCTTGCAAGATTCCAAGTCGATAGCATCACCGTTCTGGGAATACCACGGGTTGATGACCATGATATTATTTACTGTGAAATCTTCGCAAGACAACGGGTGCAGACACCAGCTTGGTGAGTTTTTGAAAGTAACTCCTTCCAACAGTACCTTCTTGCTTTTGACGATGCTTAACAACACCGGACGTAACCATGGACGGATTTCAGCCCATTCTTCGTCTGTATTGATACCTTCGGGGACATTGAAGTCTTTGCAAGCCATTGCACCTCTCAGTGAACCGGCAGTGGGGTACCATATCTCTTGTTTCTCGTCGAGAACACCACCCGAGTTTACCAGCTTTTTCCATTGCGAAGCTGTTAGTTTTTCTTTCTTTACCGGACGCCAGCAGTCACCGTTTCCGTCAAATGTACCATGTATCCGGTGATAGCTATATTTTCTGCATTGCGTACTGAAATCGGTGATTGGCAACGACGAGTCTCGAGTCCTTCGAAAGAAGTGGCAATGATAGGATATGCCTCAAAATCACCGGTAAAAAGCACCAGCGCATTTTGTTCCGTATATAGATTCACGTTGCTCAACAGTTCGATAGGTCCTGTCAACCAGATGCCTTCCGGGATAATCACTTTACCCCCTCCGCGTTGGTTCACGTCTTTAATAGCATCGTTGATAGCTTTGGTATTCAGGAACAGACCGTCTCCTTTGGCTCCGAATTTCTCAATGTTTACTTCGTAAGCAGGGAAAACCGGTTGCTGTACTTTCGGCATTTCAAAAGGTAGATTCTGGTAGAGAGCGTCACTGATGGAGCTTTCTTTTACGGTAGTCTCGCTTTGTTTACATCCTGATGAGATAAACGGTAAACAGGATATGGCCATCCAGAAGAGTCTTTTTGTCAATGTGTTCATTTAGTAACTTATTTCTATAGGGTTATACATCTATTGTTTTTCTTGGTAATTGGGTGATGATTAATGAGGGCGATTTCATAATTCTTATGTCCTTCCGCAGGCGATCTGTCGCAGGCAGCCTGCAGGAGAGGAATAAGACAAATTCATGTTAACCTAATTCTAACCTTAAATAAATATTATGAAAAAACCTCTTAATTATCGATTGCAAAGATAGGTGGCAAACCCCAAGAGGATGTGGACTAATTGATAGAATACGTGTATTTTTTTGTCATTTCTGTCTATTATTTGCACACTTCTCGTGTTTTTATGCAGAAAGTTCCTATCTTTGCACAAAATTTAACTATTAAAAGATATGAGTTATAACTTGTTGAAAGGAAAAAGAGGTATTATCTTCGGTGCTTTGAACGACCAGTCTATTGCCTGGAAAGTAGCAGAGCGTGCCGTAGAAGAAGGTGCAACTATTACATTATCAAATACTCCGATGGCTATCCGTATGGGTGAAGTCGACGCTTTGGCCCAGAAATTAAATTGCCAGGTTATTCCGGCAGATGCCACCAGTGTAGAAGATTTGCAAAATGTATTCAAGACATCTATGGATATACTGGGCGGACAAATTGATTTTGTACTGCACTCTATCGGTATGTCTCCCAACGTGCGCAAGAAACGTACTTATGATGACCTTGACTATGGAATGTTGGATAAGACATTGGATATTTCAGCTGTTTCATTCCATAAAATGATTCAGTCGGCCAAGAAATTGAACGCTATTGCTGATTACGGTTCTATCGTTGCTTTGAGCTACGTGGCCGCGCAGCGTACTTTCTACGGCTACAATGATATGGCAGATGCTAAGGCATTGCTGGAATCTATTGCACGTAGCTTTGGTTACATCTACGGACGCGAACATAGCGTACGTGTGAATACTATCTCGCAGTCTCCTACATTTACTACTGCCGGTTCGGGCGTGAAGGGTATGGATAAACTGTTTGATTTCTCCAATCGTATGTCTCCTCTCGGAAATGCTACGGCTGACGAATGTGCCGATTATTGCATCGTGATGTTCTCCGATCTTACCCGTAAGGTAACTATGCAGAACTTATTCCATGACGGTGGATTCTCCAGTGTAGGTATGAGTCTTCGTGCCATGGCTACTTACGAAAAAGGACTGGATGAGTATATGGACGAAAATGGTAATATCATTTACGGATAAAAAGATATGAAACTACGGATCTCTCTTCTTACTATATTAATGAGTATGCTTTTTCGCCTCCTGCGGGATAAGCACGGGAAAGGGTACGGAGCAGAAGGAAGAAGGGATTTCTGTTCTGAGATACGATAAGCTGTTGAGCGAATATGTTCGCTCCAACAGCTTTTCCGCTATGCAGAAGTTGACGATGGACTACCGTATGCCGACGAAAATCCTGATTGAGGATGTATTGTCGATCGGTACGGTGAAAGATGATACCATTTCGCAACGTCTGCAGAAATTCTATTCGTATACGACTTTAGTCCGGCTTAGCGATGTGGAAGCAAAGTACCCTAATCTGGATGAGGTGAAAAAGGACTTAACAAAGGATTCTGGAAACTGAAGAAGGAAGTGCCTGATACAAAAGTGCCGTTTATCTATTCGCAAGAATGTCTGCCTTCAACGAATCTATAATTTTGGTGGATTCTTTATTAGGGATCAGTCTTGATAAATATATGGGGGAAGATTATCCTCTTTATAAGCGTTTCTATTACGATTACCAGTGTCGCTCGATGCGTCCGGAACGGATTGTGCCGGATTGTTTTGCTTTTTATCTTTTGAGCCGTTACGGAATGAACTATCATGAGGGTACTTGTTTGATTGACTTGATGATGCACTCCGGAAAAATCAACTACGTCGTGCAAAACTTATTAGGATATAGTGATATCGGCGAAGCGATGGGATATTCCAAGGAGGAAAACGACTGGTGAAGGAGAATGAAAAGGAGATATGGAATTATATCTGTACCAACGATCATCTGCGCATGCACGTAGACCCGATGGTGATCCGCTATTATATGAAGCCTGCTCCTGCTGTCGAGATGTTAGGTGCTCAAGCCCGGCATTGATATTGGGACATGGATGGGAGCAAGAATCATTAGCTTCTTACATGAAAAGCATAAGATGAAGCTGAAAAGATCTCTGGAATTTACTGACGAAATGTTATGAATCTAACTACCTGGTTTTCCTGAATCTCTTTCTTCTTTACTCTCATTCTTCTTAATTTTCAATTCTCAATTTAAAAAGTGGAAACTGCCCTCTATTTGTTGCCCGTGACGTTAGGTGATACGTCTATTGGAAAAGGTATTGCCTTCTTATAATAAGGAGATCATTTCTGGTATCCAGTATTTTATAGTCGAAGATGTTCGTTCTGCCCGGCGTTTCCTGAAAAAGGAGCAATACGTAACTGAACGAAGTACAACAGAT
>VOFI01000054.1_pt1 | contig 15992 bp, 28 predicted proteins | sample 5384131 | NCBI WGS metagenome assembly VOFI01 (sample SAMN12384728, study PRJNA508395) | human gut metagenome | isolation source: healthy gut H | host: Homo sapiens
ATCATAACTTTGGACAACCTCTTTCACCAAAGAGAGTAGGAATCCTGCACTTCAGGATGCAAGCTATTCATCCACACAAAGCCATTCTTCATCAACAGAGCGCCTGTCTTATCACGGGCAGCCCAATCAGGCTTAGCCTGCAGAATCATCCCTCCATTCTGTCCATACGATGCTGCAAATCCATACTCAAACCATGCATGTACCTTAATATTATGAGCGTGTGCCTCGTCTATTATTTCACGCAACGGGTCACGTCCCTGATATTTTTCCATCATCTCTACACCAATCAAGTCTTTCATTATTCGACTGGGATATAGAGTCCTCCCGTTATTCCATACTACCACAAAAATATGATTAATACCATATTCTTCACATACGTCTACAGCCTTCTTTATATTTTCTTTTCGAATCCAATACCTGACTTGCCGAACTTGTTACCCAAACACCCGAAAAATATTCAGGGACAGTAGTTCCTCCCTCGGGCTCTTGAGGAGTATCGCTACTACAAGCCCCCAAAGGCAACATCAAACATACATACATCAAAACCTGCATCAAAGCCTTCTTCATCTTAAATTCCTCCACCATTAATCGTTATACATTCGCTACCTTTACTACTTTCTTCTTCCGAAGCATCTATATCAAAATATATAGAATCCGGACAGCGCATATCCGTAAATCGTCCTTTTCTTATGCATAGGCGCTTCACCACTTCGTCCTTATAGAAACGGAACAAATAAGTCTCTTTCCAACAACTATTTTTGACCAGTGTTTGTGTCGGCTGTACCGGTTTTCCTTCATTAGCTACTTGATCTATAGCATTTACGCGTTTGAATTCTCCAATATTTCCTTTCTTGTATCCAGCACATTCATAATCTGTTTCAAAACGTTTGCCTGCACCATCTACAATGAACTTCAATTTATAATCATCTACAATCTGAATGGATATAGTAACCTCTTCGCCAGGATACCAATAATATCTTTCTTCGGCAGGTGCATTGGCATAATTTTCCTCTTGACCACTGATATGGGCGGTTCTGCGCATAAAAGGTCGAAATGCCTTTCGCCCTGACTAACAACTCCACTTTCTTTCACCACCTCCCAAGTCAACCCTATGTCCGTTTCTTGACCGCCCATATTACCTCCCAAATAAACGGAAGGATTGTCCAAGTATTGTCCTGGCTTATTGGGATTCTTTTCTATTTTCATCAAACTCAATTTGAGGAAGTACAACGGTTCCACCAATACCTAACCATTTATCCTTACCAGAAACAGCTTTCCGGTAATATGCGCCATCAAAACACTTCTGAGCGAAAGGACGCGTTTCATCTTTAAAGAACGTATTTATCGGATCCTCTTCTACGATATCTTCCGTAACTTTTTCCATTTCCACAAGAGCAGAAACAAAAAAAGGCTAAGCAAGATGTCATTTTCAATGCCATATTCATAATCAGTCTGATTTATTAAAAATAAGGGTGCATCACGATGCTTTTTTCGCCTGACACACCCTCATTATTCATTCGCTAAAAACAGTTTTATTCAAATTCATAAAGATACAATCTAAGTTCGTACAAGCAAAAGCCACATACAACTTACCATCAATAACTACCATATCAGCATCCATCGTGGCATTATCATTTCCACCTTCTACCTTCATTGTACGCTTGAAAATAGGATGCTTATAGAATCCAGCTGACCATCTGTTATATCACAAATCCACATCGTACCTTTGTTATTATTGCGGGGAAACAAATGCCAAATAATCACGTCCGTTGTAAGATATAGTCTTTCCATCCGTGGTTGACATTCCTGAGAAGCGTTGAGTTTCGCTCATCATGTCACTCAAACATATTACACCCGAATTGTCCATTTTTGCTGTTGCTGCAAAACCAAGATATCCCTTCTTTACCCATAGGCATAGCGCATATACTCAATAATAACTTGTTCCTGAAATCGGGAAAGAATATTTTTTTTTGGGTAGAGTTCAATACACCGCCTGAAACTGTCCATACAAAACATCTGTCTTTTGGGCAATAGTCAATACGATTGTGGCATCACCATCCAACGAACCTGTAACATTAATACCAGCAGCTCGAGGATTATAATCTACCTCCCAAACTAGCTTTTGAGAAAGAAATATACTCAACTCCCTTACCTGCAACGTTATCCCATTTATAAATCCATTGTTCTCCACCGCTCATACCAAGAGACAAAGCCAAAACCTTCCCTTGCTCATCTGTTGCAAATTTACGGAATCCATAACCTGTAGGATTCACACCTTCTGCAGACAGCTGCCCGGCTTGTTCACCATTGAAAGTATAGTATACAGGAGTTTTGGTAACTGAAGTGTAATTGCCAGCCAATAAATATTGATCGCTAAAACCAACAGCACACAAGTCATTGGCTCCAAAGCCTAATTCCGAATAAGATTTTGTCCAAAGAGGCTCAAAAGAAAGCTGTGGTACACCTATCACAAATTCCGTTGCAATTCCGTTTGTTCCAGTCACTGTAACAACATTAGCACCAGTCATCAAATTCAAACCTTTGCCGGTAAAGCCCTCTTCAACTATGTTACCAAATCCAACTTTCAATTCTACATCTACAGAAGAAAAAGTTCATTAATGCCGGAATATAAAGGAGTCAACACATTATTTTCTACCACAAGAGAATCAGATTCTACTCCATTTACAATAATAGCATCAATAGACGCTGGGCCAACCGGTCCAGTAGTAAGTATCAACTCATACGGATACACAGTTTTCTCATCAACTCCCAACAAAGAAAAAATTACATGGATTGGTATAATCCTTAGCAACTCCATTTTGAAAATCCTGCAATGTACCGTTTGCAAATTCAAGTGTAACCTCTAAAGCCATCAAATCTGTACCCTCAGGAACCTGAACAATTATTCGAGATGCACTTTCATGAATATCTTCTGCTGCAATAGTCAATCCTTTCACCACCAACGACAGCAACTTCGGAGCTGACTTAATACATAAATCTGTTTGAACAACCGTACCATCATAACCCTTGATTTTAATCGGGAGAGGCTTCCTACAATCATATTCCACTTCATTCACAAAATTCTGAAGTTCACCATTAGCCACCAATACCTGTAACTTAGAGTTTGACAAATCCTTACCGGCAGGTACCTCAACCACAGTTTCCGTTTCTGTTATAACAGAAGGAGTAAACAACTTACTATCAATCTTAACTCCCACAATACGTGCTGTTTCAAAAGAACGATTATCATCATCGTCAGAACATGACACAAACATTGTTGTAAAGAACAATGCTATAAAGAGCAATGCCCCATTCAATTTAATCAAAGTATTTTTCATTATAATTCTTCGTTTTATACATTATTTATTCATAATGGAATAAGCGATTCTCATCTGTTCGAAAAAATTAGCCCAATCCACATAGCAATAATCAAAAATCATCAATCCAGCAGAAATTCTTAAGCGAAGCCCCCCAACACTCTTCCCTGATTAGGAACTTTCAAACCGGTAGACTAATAGATCCTAATATAGGACATTCACCACATGTCAATATATTGCCTAAAGTGATATAACGATTCACCCTCTTTAGCCGTTTTATAATAAGTACCTATCATCAGAAAATCCAAATATTTCAAATAACTGGTCTTGTTATATTCCCTCGCCATAAATCACACTCTCTGAAATCCCAAACGTGAATTATACGAGAAAGAACGACTGGCCCAATTCACTCCATTCTGATAATAAACCTCCATACCACGATCCCACATAAGCAGCCATCTTCAAATTCGGATTCTTTTTGTTTTTATACAAATCCACCAAATTTCTAACACGCCCAGTAAAATCAGAGATTATCTGAGAACGAAAAGTTATCCATTCTTTAAAATACTTTCCCTTCACCATTGTCCCCAACGAATCGATACGAAAAAGCATCAGCAGGAAAATTATCCAATCGTTTGCCCTGCGCTGCGAGATAATCTTCAAAAGCATTGCGAGATGCATAACTAAAATCAGCATATAAATTATCATAACGGCAACGGTCTAATACAATGCCATCCACATTGTAATTTTTAAGAACCTCTTCCACGCGAAGCAACTGATAGTCCTGTACCTCCTTATTAGAAGGATTCACAAAAGCCAAAGCAACAAGTTTACCTTCTGCAGCCTCTTTACCACGCGTACTCTCTGTTATTTTCAGCAATTTTCCTTTATCTTCAGGACGTTGTACAATTTCTTCCCCAATCTTTTATGCTGTCCTAATATTGCAGAGTCATGAGTTGTTATATTACCTTCCGTAAAGAAATTGAAACTAACATACACTTTAATGCCTGCTGCATGGGCTTCTTCCAAAACAGTTTGAAGCAAATCAAATCCGGTATCTTCCACTTTCTTCTTCGGATTGAAGTTGCCGTATAATAAGGACAATGGGAAAGATCATTTTTCCGATAAGAGACATAACCTTCCGGCCCCTTAACATCCAGACCAATGGCTGTAAAATCGGCTGACTTTACGTTTTTTATCATGGCAGAAACAGCTTCCCTGTTCACAAGTACCTTAGCATTTGGAAATTGTTCTACCCACATCACACGCTTTTTTGGTCATCCTGCTGACTTTTCACATAAAAGGTCAAAGACTGTTTACCTACCTCAACCCCATCCTGCATCAAGAGCAAATCAAAATAATTGGTACCTTTGCTTCAAGTCCAAATTAGCCTTAAACTCTCCATTTCTACTGACGGGTAATACAATCGAAGAATCACCTTGCTTCAAGAACAACCGATGCCCCTCTTTCTTATTGTAAGAAGTCACAATACCCTTGACCTCTACCGATTTTCCTGTTACAGTTTGCATATAGTCATCCTTCAGTTCAATCGTAGGCAGTGTCTTTCCTTCTTTTGCTGCAATAACCTGCTTCAAAGAGACTATCTCACCGTCAATACGCAATTTTACAAGGTCTCCAATCCTGAAATTTTCAGCAACAAATTTTTTCCACCCGGCAAAAGTGTAGTCGTCGTCTGATGCCAACAAGACAAATCCTCCCGCAGGCACAGCTATCTCCAGCTTTTGAGTATAGGAAGGGCGAATGTTTTTATCCACCCCTCCATTTACAATAGCTGTTACACGCATATTCTTATCAATCTGCAAAGCCGTATACACCGTACGATCAGACTGAATTTTCGAGTTGAATGCATCCGAGAACAAATAAAGACAGTTACTTACCTTCTCCCAAAATGGCTGGTCTACAAAGCGTATTTCCTTTTCTGGTCCTCTTACTACCAATGTAGGGTCGGGACTTGGAGCTTCAATAGTCACTTTTTGTTGCGCACACACAAAAAGAAGCAAATGCAATAAATGCTATGTAACAAATCAATTTTTTCATACTAACTATCATATTATAATTCTTTCCAAAGAATTACTCGCCATAGCCTAAGTTCTGTGTCAGCCACGGGCACTTGTTACGCTCCGTTTGCGGAATAGCCCATAAATAGAATTTATCCTCCCAAGTACGGTCTTTATCACGCATACGCAATTTAGCTGCAAACTTAGCATAGCTGGCTATGTCATTCAAATCTCTTTCTGAGCCAGGTTCACCATAAGAAGGCACCATGTCAGAAGTTGCCTGCTCATATCCGTCAGGATATATCCCCTAAGCATCGACACCTACCGGCAAAGGATAACCATATGTAGGTTCTGCGTTTTTGCAAAGCACCTGTACGCCAACGACGCATATCAAACAGCATTAAAGCCTCTTTTTGCCAACTCTACCTTTCTTTCACGACGACGTACAATTTGACGCATCTTTAGCCTGACTGATCATTTTCACGAGTAGGATCAACTGTCAGGATGCCAGGCATACCTACACGAGCACGAACTCGATCAATTGCGTTAAATACTGTAGCATCAATTCATTCAATTCAATTTTTAGCTTCTGCATAAGTCAGCAGCACTTCAGCAAAACGCATCAGATGAATGTTATAGGTAGGAGTCGCAGAAGCTTCGTCATCATAATGGTTGTATTTCTTCCAAGCAAATCCTACTCCGCTAAATACATAACCATATTGAGCAACAGATCCCTCATAATCCAAATTAGCAACCATTTTCTCTGCACCGGTTTCATCCCACGATTTAGTCTGAGGATTAAATAGCTCCATCAAGAATTTCATCTTATTCTAACCAGTATTACCTATGATGGTATCATGATGAGTATAAATAGTTTCTTTTCAAACGTGGGTCCCTACTGATAAAAAGGTTTCTTAGGGTCATAGCCCGAACCGACCTCATCAATACGTTTACCATTCTTCATTTCATAAGTATCTACCAATTGCTGAGTAGGAAAACGCCACTCTGCCCAATCATACGACATTGCTCTCCCAATGACATATAATGATAGCTTTTATCACCGAAATCAGAGAACATCATAAACAACATACTCTCTTTCTTAACATCAGACTTCATCTGTCCAGTACGAGTAAATAAGTCCTTATAATTTATAGCTAGATCACGCCCACTCTCATTTATCACTCTTTTGGCTGCGGCAGCAGATTCTTTAAAATAGATTTCAGCTTGCGCTTCATCTTTCACAGCATCACGACCAAAACCAAATTTACACCAAGAACCTGCATAAAGTCCCATACGGGCTTTCAAGCCCAAAGCAACAGACTTATCAACACGTCCCCACTCAGACGCCTCCCAAGGCAAAATTGATGCTGCTTCCTCCAAATCAATCATAATCTTATCTACAACTTCTCTCCATGGAGTACGAGTCATATTCTTGAGTTGTTCAGCAGTAACCGATGTTTCAAAATAAGGTATATCACCCCACAATGAAACTAACTGCATGTTATAATGAGCTCTCAAAACTTTAATTTCTGCCAAATAAACTTTAGCCTTATCAGACAAAGTATTATAAAAAGGAGCCGCTCCATCAAGTACAGAATTACATCTTGCTACAGAAGTGTAAAGGGTAGCCCAAATAAATTCTGGAGTAAAATTTGTACGAAATCTATATTTCCCACTCCCATAGAACTATTATCAGCACGTTCTATTCCAAAAGGAGTATACATATCCCATAATATAGACAAAGGAATATTACTGCTACTCCCATTCGTATGATCCATCTTTAACAAAGCATAACAAGCTGTTGCACCTTGTTTTATAGCTCCTTCATTATTATAAAAATCTGAAGACAAATATTCGCTCATAGGCTCACGATCTAAATAATCGCTACAACTTGTAAAAGAAAAAGTCACTAAAAACAAAGCAAAAAAAGCTTTGACATTCAATATATTTTGCATATACTATTTTCTATTTTAAAATTTTAAATCTAAGCCAAATGTAAAAGTTTGCATAATAGGATAGAATTCACCTCCCTGAGTTCCACTATAAGAGGCTTCAGGGTCATAACCACTATAAAAAAATCACTTATCGTAAATAAATTCTGTCCGCTAACATATAGCCTTAAACTAGCAATCTTCAATTTACTAGCAACAGCAGAAGGCAATGTGTAACCTATAACCAAGTTTTTTAAACGACAATAAGAAGCATCACGTACCCATTTGTCTGATTTCACGTAATTATCTGAAGAATTTGCCTCTGGCACAAGAATAGATACTCGGCATTCTGATTTTCCGGCGTCCATGAATCCAACTGATGTCTAAAAAGATTTGCTCCATTGGCAAATGGCTTCAAACCTATTCCACTCATATAAGCAGAACGTTGTCCAACACCTTGAAAGAAAACTGTTAAATCAAAATTCTTCCAACCTGCATTTAATGTCAATCCATACTCAAAATGAGGAAATGGGTCACCTAAATAAACCATATCACGCGAATCTATCAACATAGGATCAGTATCCTCGCCCTTATATACTTTTTTTATATTTCACAAAACCTGGACGTGCAGCATTACTCAATTTAGGCGAATTTGCAACATCATCCCAATCTTTATAATATCCGTCAGTCAAATATCCCCATATACCTTGATTAGGATAACCTTCTACCAATGTTTTATCCTGCGAATTCAAGCCATTCAAATCCGTAATTTTATTACGATTATCATTAAGTGTAAATGTAACTCCATAAGTAAAATCATTAATCTTATTTCTGTGTCCAATACTAATTTCCCATCCTTTATTGGACATATCACCTGCATTTGAATATGCTGGTTTCATACCAGCATAATACGGCACAGGGAATTTCATTAGCATATCATATACATTCTTAATATAATAATCTGCGGTAACTGTCAACAAACCGTTCCACATACTCAAATCCATACCTAAATCAAATTGCTTTGATTTTTCCCAAGTAATATCTGCATTAGACAATGCAATCTGAGCTACTCCCGGAGTCAATTCTTTATTGTCACCCAAATAGTAACATAACCTGGATTTATTGTAGAAGCATAAGGATAATTACCAATATTTTGGTTTCCTAATAGACCGTATGAAACCCTTAATTTCAAAATATCAACAATATCGTTCGCTTTTTTCCATAAAGTTTTCTTTGGGAGATAACCCAACCAGCCGATACAGATGGGAAGAAGCCCCAACGGTTATCAGGCGTAAAGCGAGAAGAACCATCATAACGCCCATTGATCTCCAATAAATAACGCTGCTTATAATTATAATTTAAACGAGCATACCATGACATCATAGCCCACGAATTAGCTCCTCCACTAGATGTAGCTGTAGATCCATCACCATTATCCAGATAATTCTGTCCTAAATCAAAACCCTTCTTTCCTCCAGAGAATGAGGTATATTCACTATCTTCTGCTTGGAAACCAACTAATAACTTAGCATAGTGCTCTTTTTATTGTCCTCTCATAAGAAGCTTGAGCTCGATAATAATTCCGAATTGTTTGATTCCAAGATTCTGTAAGTCCATCCTGTGCCGGATAATTTCCCAAAACTTGTCCTTTCAAAGACGTTGTATAAGGAGTGATTAAACTACGACCACGATTCGTCACTTGTCTACGAGAATATTGACCTATTATATCCAGTCCTTTTATAGGAGTCAATGTCAAAGTTCCATTAACCAACGCTTCAGTTGACGTAGTTCGTTTTTCTCCACTATCATTGGCCATAGCAGTCGGATTCAGACCATTTTTTCCATATCCCCAATTACCATCCAACTCTTTTGCTGCTGAAATAGTCGGCAACATATATAAAGCCTGATTGATAATTGATTTAGGACTTCCCATTCCCGGGTTCGACAAATTAGATTGGCGCAAATTAGTCTCCAAGCCCAACTTAGCCCAAGGTAAAATCTTAGCATCAGCATTCAATCTCAAATTGGTTCTATCATAATTATCATTAGGGATCAAACCATCTTGATACATATAAGAACCAGAACCAAAGAAAGACAAGTTTTCACTACCACCACTTACTGTGACATTATGATTATGCATCAATGAATAATCACTAATGGTTTCTTCCTTCCAATTTGTATCATATCGGTTCCAATTATCTGGACGCAAAGTACGCTGTTCCTCAATCAATTTTAATTGTTGAGCTCTCTGAGTCTCTGTCACCGTCATACCAGCATTATCCCAAGAATTCAATTCTGCCTGCAAATATTCCCAAGCTGCAACAGGCTCGGGCATATTAGTAGGACGTTGAATCGTTACATATCCACTATAAGTAGTAGTAACCTTTTCTTTTTTCCGCTTTTTAGTTGTAATCAAGATAACACCATTCGATGCACGCGAACCGTAAATAGAAGCAGAAGCCGCATCTTTCAATACCGATATAGATTCAACCGTATTAGGATCTACTTGATTTATATCCGTTTCAATGCCGTCCACCAATACCAAAGGATCCTGATTAGAATTAATAGAACCTATACCACGAACACGAATTGTAGATCCGTCTGCTCCCGGCTGTCCTGAAGTCTGTTGGATTGTAACACCAGGCATCGCTCCTTGAAGAGCCGTTGACAAAGAAGCTACATTTCTCTTAGTCAAAGTCTCAGAACTTACAGAAGAAACTGCTCCCGTCAAAGTTGCTTTTTCTGCTTAGCATAACCTACAACCACCGCTTCTTCCAGTTGAATAGCATCTACAGACAATCTAATGTCCAATCTACTCTGATTAGCAGTAACCGTTTGAGAACGGTACCCAACATAAGAGAATATAAGTTTACTTCCTTTAGGCACATCAATAGAATATTTTCCATCAATGTCCGTCACTGTACCTTTATCGGTACCAGCAATAACAATTGTAACACCGGGTAATACATCCATATCATCCGAAACCACTCCTTTTACCGTTAGATTCTGTGCTTGCATACAGACAGCCCCCAACAAACATAGTAAAAACAGGATTTTTTCATAATTGATTAATTAATTTTGATTTAGTAATAGATTAATTGTTTTTTTCCCATCTCATATTCCAAGACTCCTCCATTCATAATCTCTTGATAAGATATGGCAGAAGAGTCAACCTCTACTCCATTCAATTTAACAGATTGGATATAGATATTTTCATTGGAGTTGTTTTTACTTTAATTTTCAATTCCTTGCCATTCACCAACTTCAACGTTGCCTCATTACATAATGGAGTTCCAAAGACAAAAGTCCCATCAACAGGATTAACCGGATAAAAACCTAATGCAGAGAAAATATACCAAGCTGACATTTGGCCACAATCTTCATTTCCAATCAGCCCATCCGGTTGAGTTGAATAAAAAATTGTTATACACTTGACGAAGCAAACGAGCCATTTTCTCATTTTCTCCCACATATGCATACAAATATAGGATGTGATGACTAGGCTCATTTCCATGAGCATATTGCCCTATCAAACCTGATATATCAATGGAGGCGCCTTCATTCAATTCTGAACTTACCGTAAACAAACTATCCAATTTTGAAACAAAGCGTTCTTTCCCACCAAAAAGTTGAATCAAACCTTCTGGGTCGTGAGGAACAAGCCAAGTATACTGCCACGCATTTCCTTCCACATAATCATCTTTCCAAGTGCACACTATGAAAAGGATCGAAATTCATTCGCCAATTACCATCGATAATTTACCACGCATAAATCCCAATGAAGCATCAAAATAATGTGTATAGTACTTCGAACAGCTTTAAAAATAATCGGTAATCTTCTTCCTTATTCAAATCCTTAGCCAACATAGCAACAGCAATCATCAACAACGCTCTCCAACCCCCTAGCAACAGACCAAAAACTTTATCAGCTGGAATAAATCCTTGATTGCGTACATAGTCCAAACCATTTTCATTCATCTGTTCTATACTCCGAACAGCCTTGAATGCACGCCTTGTCTATACCTTGAATGTTTTTCAAACAAGCATCTACAATGATAGGGATGGAATGAACACCCACCATGCAACTAGTTTCATTACCAGCCAAATGCCACACAGGCAATGTACCTTGACAATCATAAATATCCAATAAAGAATTCACATAATCAGCAACCTTACCATCTATCAATGTATTCAAAGGTTGTACAGCCCGATAAGTATCCCATAAAGAGAATATAGTATACGGAGTAAAGCCCGGAACGGCCTTATGTATCTTGCTATCTGCCCCTCGATATTTTCCATCAACATCAGCAAATATTGAAGGTGAAATCATCGTATGATACAAGGCTGTATAGAATATCTTCTCTGCATCATCCTCCGCATGAAAATCAATTGTCCCTAAACATTGGTTCCACTTGGCATAAGCTTTGGCCTGCACTGCATCAAAATCTTTATTGTTTGACTCTTTGCCAAATTCAACGCAGCTCCATCTTCCGATGTGTATGAAATACCTGTTTTCACCACCAAAAGGCTCATCAAGACAACCAAAATTTAAAAGTCCTCTAACGGCTTTATCTTTCTGATAAAGTTTTAAAATCACGTATAAGCAGAAAATACTGTATTAAAAAAAGACCCGATGATCCATAGCCCATTCATCTGAAATGCGATAACCCGAAATTGCCGTATCATTCAATTGCACTAATTCAGCTTTCAAGGTTCCTTTACGCATCATTAATGATTGTACACTTTCATCCAAGTCAACAACCAGCTGCGCCTCTACTGAATCCGGATAAACATAACTATGATAACCAACTCTTTCCGTTGCTGTCAACTTTGCTGAAATACCATATTTTTCCAAAGAGACGGAATAATAACCAGGAGTTACATACTGTGCTTTTTTGGAGAAAGAAGAGACATAATCCTTAGGATACAACATATCCACATTACCATTTACTCCATGTACAGGCATAAATATAATATCACCTAAATCAGCAATTCCGGTTCCGCTCAAGTGCGTATGAGCAAATCCAATAATAGTAGAGTCTGAATCATGATAACCAGAACACCAATCCCAACCCTTAGATAAGTTATTGGGGCCCAATTGTACCATACCATGGGGGACAGAAGCTCCTACAAAAACGTGTCCATGTCCTCCTGAACCAATCAACGGATCAACCAAAGCCACATAGTCTCTTTGCTTATTCTCTTCTTCTTGAATCTGTTTGCACCCGCAAGCACACACTAATAACATAAGAACAAAAGTATACTTTTAATGTCTTTCATATTCTTTTATTCAGATATCTCTTCAAGTTTTCTGTCCAATATAATTACCATAAACATCAACTTGTTTTTTTATTGAATGGATCCAAAATCTTATCAATCAATAAAGCCATTTTCGCACGAGAGACATTTTCCGTCAATCAACATTTCCCCATTGGAACTCAGTCCAAAAGTTTCTCTATTTTTATCCACATCCATATCGATACCTTCGCTTACAGCTATTTTCTTTTATCAAATCAGCAGCCCTCGCAATGATACGGGTAAATTACCTTCGATTGTAACACCCACATTCGGATATACATCGACAATCCCTGTAGTTCATTCTTTTACCAACAATGCATCAGCTCTAAACCAAGTTTTGATTAGACCATTCTACATTACGTCCTACTCCTTTCATAATACCTGTAGAACCAATCCGTTGCAATGATGCGAACAAAGGAGAATCAACTGGCACATCCAAATAGGGCAACAAATAGCCTCCGGCCTCCCAAAATCTTATTCTGCACATCACGTACCGATACCTCGGCTATCTTCTTGTCCTGTTCGATGGACAAAGCTGCCAAAGTTCCTGCTGCTGTTTGTCCTATCTGCATAACCACAGGCTGCAATCTAGTAGTTCCATTCACTATGTTCGACACAGAAATTGATTTTTCCGCAACAATCAAACCTTCCACATCCTGAGTATCAAAGTTCCTAACGGCAAAAACCGTAGGATGGTATCGGATAGAAATATAAATTAGGAAGTTTCTCTTTACCTTGATAACGAGTGTGATGATGGTCTACCGGATAATCACCTACTGCGATACATGTCCTATATAATTTTTCTTTTTGATCAAATGGTTTTGTGATATGATTCAACGTGAAACGTACTTGCCCATGGATGCGACGTGATTCCCTATGATAAGGAATAAACGGCAACTTATCTTCCGTAGGATACTCATCATCCGCCAATCCCAATGTATTATACCCCAACTCATGCTGCAAGAAATAGACAAAGCACATTGTATAATGTTTGGCCGCTTTTCAAAGCCTCCTCACGTTCCTTTGCTGACATCTCCACCAGATTGATATAATAATCGTTGCCTTCAATCGGCCAATTAATCATATACTTGTTATTGGGTAATTTACCATAAGTTATCATCATATCTTTCGACCAGACGCGATTCGATTCTTTAGGAGAAACGCAAAGATCGTTCAGTACAAGCACATGCAAACTCATTGGGGTTATATCCTTCTGGACGCTGGATGGTCACATCCTTACCATAATCTTTCAATATAGCCACATACGTCAAATCACTTTAATAATGCTATTGGCTGCTTCCGGTGCAATATCCTCACCTGTTTCATGCCTATTCTCCATACCGATATCATAACGGACTCCGCAAAGCTTTTGCCACATCACCCAATTCTGTTGCATCTATCACAATCTTGGCCTCTATATCCTTCACTTTACCATTAGGCAAGTTAACCTGAACAGACCATTTTTGACCTTTTCGTTTCAACGTCTTCAACGAAGTTTTTTCAAAACTTGCAAATTATTCTCGGCCGCAACCATTTCATTGAAAATTTCATTTCCTACAGAAGGTTCAAAAAGCACATTGCTTACCCATCCAGTTTTTAAAGAATCCAAATCTCCATAATGTACAGCCAGACGATTTTTGAATTCGCCCCATATCCCTGCAGGAAGATTATAATTACCATCTATCGCACTTACCCCAGCAGCAGTAAGCATACCACCCAGCCAATCTGTTTCTTCAACAATCAAAGTCTTTGCCCCCAAACGAGAAGCCTGAATACCTGCCGACACTCCACTGGCACCTCCTCCAATAATCAACACATCTATTCTCTCTTCATTCTTATTCACACATGAACTTCCCAAGAGAAAAGACAGCAGCATTGTTATAAGTAAACTTCTTTTCATAATATAAATATCTAATTAACTCTAAAAACGTATCACCACAACATCACTTATTGGCAAGTTCTTCCAAAGCCTGCCAACATTGGAACAAACCTCTGGGCACATGGAAACATCCTTTCCACTTTCCACCCTTCAAAGGAAGAAGCACTTCGCCTCTACGACTTAGATAACCAAACCATTCCGGATGTTCTTTATCCTTAAAATGACTCCAAGTGTAATTATGCATCTTTTCAAACCATTCCAAGCATTTGGAGTCACCAGTCAATTGATACCCTTTAATCATAGAAATCAAAGTTTCAATATGTACCCACCAAAGTTTCTGATCCCATTCCAATTGTTGGGGGGAATCGTTACGATCCATAAAATAGTATATACCGCCAAATTCTTCATCCCAACCGTATTCCAACATTTTCAATGCAGTATCTTTAGCCTTATTTATCAATTCCGGACGATTCAAGCGTTTTGCCCAAATCCATAATAAACCACATAGCTTCAATAGCATGGCCGGGGGGTTACCTGACGACCTTCAAAGCAATCCACCAAGCTATTATCTTCGTTCAGATTTTTCCACAATAATTCCTCCTAGTTCCGGACGCAGAAATACTTCCATCACTTCATGGATACAAGTATCCATCGTCTTTAACAAATAGTCTTCAGCCAATAAATGTTCTAATTCCAACCCAAATTGCAAAGTATCATTGGAAGAGCAAATCCTTTTTAAGTTACGTGTACGGGATGCTTTGTTCCATCGCCCCTTGGGATTGTCTACCTTAGAGAGAATGATATCGAACGTTTTCTTAGCTATCTCCGCGTATTCCCGGTTACCGGTAGCGAGATTGAGCTGCCGAACGCCATTGTTGCGAAGGTATAATGAGGAGAAGATGTTATAGGGTTCCACCAGCGGTTACCTTGGCGATCGAGAGAGAGAAAGTACCAGTTATTATAGTGGCCGTCGTGGCCGTACTTTTTAGGAACTCGCCGCCTTGAATGAATGGCGCAGTCAGCCACTCCTTACGTTTTTCCACCTTGTTGTAGAGCATGGAGATCGTGTCGGAGCGCACCACGACCGAAATCACGGTCCAGACATGTGTAACGGCAGCTCTCCGCATTCAAAGTCCTGCGAATGTCGCAACCAGAAAGGAAGTACATTGTCAAGCAACTCGTTTTTGTACTGTTCTGCTATTTTTTAAAATCCATAATGGTATGTTTGAAGGTTATTATTTTGTGATTCAGGCTTCGGAAAGTCCGAAACCTGATTATTATAAATAAGGTCGATTTTATTCTTTCTTCATCCAGTAGCATTCTATCTCCTCCAGCGACTTGCCTGTGGTTTCTGGAATCAGTTTCCAGATTATCAACATGTAGGGCACGCACATGAGGGCGAACAGCAGGAATGTTCCGGTGGAGTAAGATTCTGGAGCATCCAGGGGGTGAGCTGGCCCACAAGATAAGTACCTATCCATAGGCGCAAACCCGGCGATGGACATAGCCATGCCGCGGATGCGCGTGGGATACATTTCTGGACAGCAGT
>VOFI01002344.1_pt1 | contig 15979 bp, 26 predicted proteins | sample 5384131 | NCBI WGS metagenome assembly VOFI01 (sample SAMN12384728, study PRJNA508395) | human gut metagenome | isolation source: healthy gut H | host: Homo sapiens
AGGCACAGGTCACCAGGATGGAACGGAGGATAAGGGAATACACCGCATGGCAAAAGCAGAACAACCTCTTTTTTGACGAACAGACGGACGAAATGCTCCAAAAGGCTGTCGCCAAGCTCAAAATAAAAAAAGAAAATGTACAGGAGGCAGAAAGAAGGCTGCAAAGAAAGCCGAAAAGCACCAACGCGAAATACGGAAATAGCAAAACGGATTACGCATTCTCATTTCTTGCCGCAAAGATAGCCGTTTGCCGGGCGGATTGCGCAAAGGCAGCCCTGCGGGCAGGTTGACAGGAAAAAAATCATCCTCGCTACGCCCGGTATTTTTTTCCGTCAAGCCTTTGCCGCAATCCCCGGCAAACGGACAACGCATCCAACAAGAAATAAAAATGCCCGTCTCACGACAGGCTCATGTATAACTAAAAAATGATCGGCTATGATTACGGATGAAAGAACCCCGAAACAGACTGTATGCGGATACGGAAACGACACTCTTCCGGTTGGAAAACAAGCCGGAAGCGGTATCACGGATAATGGAAATCATAAGGGACACCTCCCGAATATGTGCAACTTTCGCACCCTTCTTCCCGACATACGCGGAAGAAGACCGGCAGGCGGCATGGTGGAGGAGCAAGGAATCGGACTCCCTGCTGGCAGAACTGCTGCATGTACTTGAACTCTACACACCGGAAGGATTCATACTGGGACCGGTGAGCGGCAGAACGCACGCCTTCGGGATATACAAACCCGGAATATGAAAAAAATCTGATCACAGGGATAGAGATCGAGCTTGACTGGGGATATGTGTATGGGAAAAAGAACGAATACAGAAAGAAAAAGAAACTTTATGCGGAAATAGCGAGATATTCACCGCGGGCGGATATACGGCAGAGATGGAAAAAGAGGAAAAGGATGCCGGATAACCAGAGGGAATACAAGGCTTCATTCACATTACGAATGGATAACCGGACAGTGTGAGGCCACACACCTGACCGGAACGCTTATCCGGTTACTCAGGGAAAGCAGGAGATTCATCTGATTAGGTGCACCCTGCTTGATTTCATATTCAGTTTCACGCAGGAAGAGGAGCTGGAATTTTACCGGCAGCAAAACAAACAAGCATATACTACCGGATATTCGACCTTTTCAGAAGGAAACCGTGGACCGTTACCGACAATCTCATGACGGTGGCTTCAGAAATCAACATACCGACTCAAAAATATCCGGAGGGATTAGACTGTGATTGCCCCGCCTGTCAATATGTCAGGGAAGCCTATCCGGAAACTCATAGACAACGGATATCTGGAAGAATACACCCGAACCTGGATCAGGGAGGAGCTCCTTTGTGCAAGAGCAACCCCGGAAGGAATATCAAAAAACATATTCTATGGAACTCTGCTATAACCGTCTGCTACTCATCTCCCTGTGGCAGTACAACCACCATGAAGAGGAAGGACTGCCCCGGAGTCTTTTCGAAGAAACCTTCGGCAAGACGCAGGGCAGCCATTATTACGACAAGTGGATGAACTCTTTCAACCGGAACCTCTGGGACATGATCGCTTATTTCAGGGGGGAGGGTGAAAACGGACAGAAGTTCTGTGACATGGTGGCAAACAAATCGAAGTATACCGTGAAAATCGAAAACACTATGGAATTTACTGACCTTATACAGTGGACAGCCTGCAATGCTTCAACGGTTTCCATTACCGCGGATATCGGTAAACCGGAGTGACACGGACAAGGTAAACCGTCTCATTGCAATAATCCGGCAGGAACGGGAAAAGAATATCGGACCGGCAGCAGGTGACATTATCGAGTATACCTGCCGGAACGGCGACTGGTTTCATTCGGCACATATCGAGGAGATATGCAACGGACATTTCAAGATCTGCCTTTCCGGGAAGCATCCCGTTCTGTTATGAAAGCGGGGACGGTACCGGCTATAATGTCCATGAAGGGATATGGACTTATCCGAAGAGAGCCGCCTTAAGACCGGCAGGCAGCAGGGAAAAGCAGTTCAGGACATGGGGACATGCCGGAAAATGCGCCAACGGGGAGGTATACTTCATGGCCTGTGTCCGTGCGTGGCAATATACGGAGCCGGAACCCCTGTATGGCAGATATACTACCAGAAACTGGAGCAAATACCACATCAACAGGCAGCCCGACCCGGAACATGACGGCGAGTTCTTCTACATGACCGAAGGATTCACCCTATACTCCGTGAGGAACTGGACAGGCTCGACCGGAATCCTTCACGGGAAACTCTTCGACGGGATATACAGCAACTCACTCGTTCTATGGGGATACCACATGAAATGGGAAATACTCACAGAACAGGAATGGAACAGAAACAAAAGCCGAAATACACATATCCTTTCTCGGAAAGTCCCCGTGAAAATAATAACCTGCGATGATACCCGTACAATAACCGTCTATAAAAAAAATAACAATGGCAAAATATGAAACCCCTCCCCGGTCCGTCCGCTTGAGAAACTGATAACGGATTTCTCCTACACAAACGGACTCGACCCTGTCAATGTACTCAATGATTTCCTGACCTATCATCCACGGGTTTTCTCCCGGTGCTCCCCCACTGCAGAGCTGGAAAGTACAAACGGCAGCAGAACATGAAATTCATGGAAATGGTCACCGAATGGGTACGGCTCATGGCAAGCCGGATAAAGGATGATACAAGCTGGTATGACCCTTTCGGGGATTTATATATGGCACTGGTTTCCAAAAGTGCCCAGCAGTCACAGGGACAATTCTTCACTCCGGTACATATTCTGCGACCTCATGGTGCTGTGCACCCAAACGGAAGAAAAAAGACCGGACAGAGGATGGGTGACCCGACCTGCGGAAGCGGAAGGCTGCTGCTGGCCTATCATGCACGGAATCCGGGAAACTACCTCATAGGGGAGGACATCAACCGGAACTACTGCCTGATGACCGTATGCAATATGCTCATACACGGATGTGTAGGGGAAGTCATCTGTCATGACAGCCTGAATCCCGGAAACTTCGTAGACGGTTGGAAGGTCAATCCCATGCTTGCCCGGACAGGCATACCCACGGTAAAAAAGAATGAATATGGAAGGAATACCGGGCAGGCAGGAATCTTCCGGCATCCCCTTATATCTTACGAAAAACGATGCCAGCGGGTGAGAGAAGCGTAAGGCGGATTCCCTTCCGCCTTTACAGACGTTTTCAAGATGTAATAACGACATAAAATATGATACCAAACCCGATCATCAGCATGAAAAATGATTATATACAATACAATTTTATAAGCATACCACCAGTATGCCAAATTTATTTATTAACCCATTAAATACAACAATTATGGAAGTTACAGTAATGTCGGCCGCTGCACCGGTACAGAAGCAGCAGGGGTTGAACCAGGTAGTCATAAACAAGGTTCAAAAAATGATCGAAGGAAAGCAGCAGGGTGTCATGGCTACAATCACCCGCCTGCTCGAAGAGGGAAAAATCGCACAGGACTTCATCGCACCTATAGGAGTGAATCTGCGTAATGAGGACCGCCATCCGGTCATTACATTCCAGGCGGATGAGCAGGTACAGATGAACATGCCGGAAGGGAATTTCAACCTGCACGGAAATGCCATCAGCCAGATTTCCGAGAAAATGGGTATTCCGGCAAAATACCTCAGGGAGCTTTCCGCAGGAGACGCCTGGCAGAAACAGCTGTGCGCAATCATTCTCAACGAACATTCGGGATGGACGGGGCGCACACGCGTGCTCATCCGTGCGGTAGGAACGGAAATCAGGGGGTGTACTCTCAGACTCGTACCGACGGCTCAACTCAGTGGACATACTAACCGCATTCATCAGGGAAGCGGCAAATAACGGAGCTGTCGTATCGGATGCCTATATGAATGACACCAAAGTATGGTGCGAGACAATTCTTTCTACACCGGTTGAAATACCCACCCGTAAAAACGGAACGGTGATCATATTCGCTGGAGCAAGATTCAGCACATCCGATTTCGGAAACGGTTCGGTGGACATGCGCTCGTTCCTGCTCAACGGAGCTTGTCTGAACGGCATGGTACGTGAATCGGTCATGCGGCAAATTCATCTGGGAGGACGCCTGCCCGATACGCTTGCGCTCTCACAAAGGACCTATGAGCTGGATACGAAAACTACTGTCTCGGCTGTTAAAGACCTGACAAAAGGGCTTTACAGCAGGGACACGATCATGCAAAAAAGCCATCGAAATTCAGGGAGCGTCAGAAATAGACGTGGACTTTGACAAGGAGCTTAAATCCCTGGTACAGCGTGGCGCGTTGCTGAAAAACGAAGGGAGGGAAGTGGAAAAGCTCCTGATGAACAATAACCCGATGACGGTATAACAGGAGGGGCAACACTCTGGAAACTGGCACAAGGCATCACCGCCTTTGCACGGGAACAGGAGCCGGAACGCAGCAGGGAGCTGCATGAGATATCCGGGCAACTGATGAACCGGGTGAAAAACAACTGAAATGGAATCATAGAATGAAAAATCAACAGAACTTGCCGGACCTTCCATTGTCCGGCAAGCAACTGTAAAAACAGAATCATTCACAATGGACAAATTACCGGACTATAAAAATAGAATCATGTTTTCACAACGGACAAATTACTCTCTGCATCTCCCCATAAACAGTCAACCGTTCTTCCAGTTCCCCTACTTTATTAAATTCAAATTCATCCGTCTATAAATTTACACACAAACTATTTTTGTATCTTTGCTTCCCTTTTACAGACATTTATTGAAAGAGAAAACTTATATCAATACTCAAAAATGGAAAATAATAATTCGAGCCTGTATGCACAAAAGGCCGTTGAAAGTTTCTATCTGGACCGTCCATACGGTATAAGAATTGATTACTCCAGGAAAAGGTTTCGTCCTGTTCAACCGGAAACTGAACCTGCTTGGACAAATGGAACTCAATTGAGGAATTACCGCTGGAAGAATATGACAACCCGGAAGAAATACCGGTTGAAGGGGTGGATATTCAAAGATACAACAGTAAAGTGGACATATTCTTCTACACGGACAAATCCAGTCCCTACCATAACGGAACACTGGATATGGAGTGTCTCAAAAATACAACAAATATATCTACCGTCTGTCAGTACTGCTGGGCAGAACCCTATAATAAAAAGAGCCGCAAGCAATATGGCATACTGTTCACGGCTCCGGTAGCATGTAATCTAAGGTATATAGAAAAGTTCAAACTCCCTCTTCCACCTTGTCAATCATGGAAGGCGTATTTCCGGCACGGGCGGAAAAAGCGGAAATCGAAAGAACAATAAAAAAAGGTTTTTCCCATAATCCATTTTTTCCGTTTGTGCTTTCAAACAACGAAGGAAAGTCCGGCGTCTTCTTCCGCAATATTCCGATTCAAGTTATCCACATCCCGATGCATACGGCTGTAATCATTCCGACAGACCGCCAGTTCCTCAAACACGATTTGTTTAGGCAAAAAGACGGTGACAATAATAGCTGCTGCCAAATGGGACACCTCCCCTTTGTCAAACTGGATGCGTTTGTCAAACATCAGCAATTGAAGCTCCCCCTGTCCTTGAACAGCCGGCACGGACCGACACTGTTCAGCCAAAAATTGACATCAGCAGGGCGAACGGCTTTGTCCAGTTGCAGGCAGCGTTCAAAACGTCCTTTTTTCTACTGAAAGGCGAATTAGATACAGTAATATCCCAACAATCCGGCTCGTAAGCAAAAAAAATCCCGTCCGGTATTTATATGCGAGTATTTTACCTGAAATCCGGCTTCCGGCAGATGAAGCACGAACTCGCTGTGGCACGTGTCAAAGGACACCATATGATCTTCCCCTCAGGCAGATACTTGATGATGGGAGCCACCCGTATCCCGGAGTGTATTTCTCGTCACTGCAGTTCATAGAACATCCTGCTCAATTTACTGGAAGCACGGACTCCTCCTTCCGTTTTTCTCCGCCTCGTCATTCCTATTATTGAAACTAAAGCTCAGCTGCCGGACATCCTGCCAGTTATTTTCAAAATACAAATCAATCGTTTGTGCCTCATTCGTACTTTTTGAAGTATAATACAACCGGAATTTCTTTTCACTCAGCAGATAGCGGTCATTGGGTTTCAAGACTGTACCGTCTTCCAGTCTTCAAGATCCCGTTCCCGTCAGGCTGGAAATAGCGGAGAGTATAAAGCGTTCCGGAAAAATTACCTTCCTCGGTAATTTCCAGACGGATTTCCACCGTCTGACCACCAGCTATCTTGTCCGCTACGGGCATTGCCTCTACCGTGAACGGGTATTCCTGCTGAATATCCAGGTCATCACTACAAGAGGTAAAACAAAACAAGGAGGCTGCCATGCAGCACAATATCATTATCAGATCAAGTATCTTTTTCATTTTTCGTATGGATTTAGTCATTATAAAATATATTTGATGCCCAAACCATATTGGGTATGAAGTGCTTTGCGGCACTCCCCCAAAGAACACGTTCACGAAGACGCAGTAACAGGACGACCTTGTCTGAAAGATAAGTTTCCGCTTCCAGTATCACTGCACCGCCATAAATGAACGATTCGTGTTTTTTCAGGACGGCACCGTCAAAGAGCAGTCCCTTTCCACCGTTTACAGTTTCATACCCCATCAATCCCGAAGCACCAATATTCAAAATACATTTTTCCCCGGGTCGGAAAAGAAATTGTAAAATAGCCGCCTTCCGCAGTATACTGCTCCAAAGGGATACGTGTATTACGGTAAGGATAATACCGCCGCATGATTTCAATACCCGATACCCATTTATTTCCTCCCTTGACATAGGTAGAAACGGCAAGTCCGAAAGCGAATCCCGTATCATTACATTCCTTCCCGCAATAAAAACCGTCAACCATATCCGCCATTAGCTGCACACCTTTCATACCCGGCAGGCAGTTGGGCCCGCGCCTGCCCCAGAAACAGGGCAAGCATAGCCACAAGCAGCAACACAAATTTTCCGGTCATTCTCATCGTACCTTCAATTCGTTGACGGGTTCAGCACGCACAAGGTCCTCATTATCCACCTCAAACATCTGGTGGCGTCCTCCCTGTTTCTCATACATCTCCACCACCAGTTTCTTGTCCTCCGGTATCGTAAATTTGGGTAACGCGAACACCGTACGTTCCGAGGACTTTCCATCCACACGGGTCACATAGTTGCAGGCACGCAAAGGGATAGATCACCTGTTCCTGCATGGCGGTACGTTTCACGATCTTTTTGTCGACAATCTTGAAGGTCACGAAATCCACATCAAACGGGACATTCGTCTCATTCCTTAGCTGTGTATGAAAGTACAGCAGGTCATTATGGGTATAAAGCCCCCTAAGCAGGAACTGAACCCCGAAACGTTTACAGCCGATATGTCTGACCCGTCTTTTGTCCTGCCTGTGCACGGACTTCATAATCAGGCGTACCAGACGCGGGGACTCATTGCCCAGTTCCTGCAAATAGATTTCCATGGCATTGTTCGGACGGTTCACCGTTTCACCGTCATGGATGAAATCGCACATCTCCACGTTCAGCAGGAGCGGTTCATCCGCATACCTGACATTGAACGTGTAAAATTTCCATCTTCAGTGATCACGCTCATGTTCGTCTCATCCCGGAAATGCTTTTTAGCAGCTTTCACACGGATCACGTTCTCCGCCGCATCCGCCTTTCCGGCTATCAGGATTGGTGGACCCCAGGTCCACATACTTGATCGGGGAAGGAAATATCACATGTACCGTTTTATCATAAGTGATTTCCAGCCCGTGCGGGGCTATCATCCGGCTAAAGCCGATCTTGCGGCTCAGTCCCTCAAAAAAATCCCCGCTACTCAACTGCGCACTGGCAGCCGTCACACCCGTCATCAGGGCAAAAACATCATCAGAATCTTTTTCATATCCGATTGCATCTTGATTGGTTGGTTAATGATCGATTTTCTTTTACTGCTTTTGTGTCTCACTGTTCGGGAGAATGAAGCAACAGCCTGTGCCCTGCTTTCAGAGTGACCTTCACCGTCCGCATCTTTTTAGCGACATATCCCGACACGCCCTGTATCACTCCTTTTCCCAGGTCCGAAGCGATCTGCGCCCCGGCATCCGTAGAGATATTGATACTGCCGTTCATGGAGGTTCCCATATTTGCTGCTATCTCCGTGCCGCATCATACTCCATCGAGTTGGGGACCGGTATTCCCCTGCTGGCCGTCCGCATCGTAAACCTCCAGTTCTACAGGAATAACCGTACCTTTATATTCAACCGCCTGAACAAGGACATCAAGCCGTTCACCTTCCATACGGGCTCCGCCGGTCAGGATCGTCCCCTTAGGAATAAACCGGTCATCGACCACCATCGGTTCCAGCAGGCGGATACGCAGCGCCTGACCGTCCGAAACAGTCTGTGTACCGTGTACGCAGGCAGGAATGGTATTCCTGTCGGAAGTCAGCACTTTCCCCACGGGAGTATTGAACCCTACATTCCTTTCCCCCGCAAATCCGTTTCCGGATTCCCCGTTGCTCACGGGTTGTGACAGGGAAGACACCACCTGATGCCGGACCTGTTTTACCGGTTTGACAGCCGTCCGCTGCCTTTTATCCATTGCCGGAGAAGTCGTCGCCGCCTGTTTCCCGTTGTATCGGGCAGCCAGTTCATAGGATTTCTCCATCAGCGCCATTTTCTCTTCCATCGTAGTCTCCTGCGACGGCTTTTTCATCTGCCGTTCATGCTCCAGCTCTTCGATGCGTCGGAGCAGTTCATTCCTTTCGGAGTTCTCCGCACGGGTATAAAAATTATCCAGCGTACGGTTCATGTTACGGTAGGCACCGCCAGAAGAACGGACAGTATTATGGGAACCTGTAGAGGGGTTATCCGCCTCTTCCACCGGTAATTCCGCCATGCCTTCAGGCAGGTGCACCGTATCCTTACCGGAACTGCCGAACAGCGAGGCCATCTCCTGAAATGCATTTTTACGGTACTTATCCTTTTTTCCAACTCTTCACGCTCATAAGCGTCCACCTTGTTGCCGTCCATCCTTTGCTGTCCGGGGGAGGGAATATCCGTATTGAATCCCTTCTCTTTCTCCTCCGCCGCCCTCTCCTTCTCAGACGGCGAATAAATCAGCCATAACGAACCTGCAAAGAGCAGGCACATGGCGGGATAGACAATATACTGGTACGCCTGCGTTTTCCTCCTGGACTCAAAGGTCTGTCAGCAGACAAGCCTGAACAGTATCCTGATTTTCTGAATGTCCATAATCATAATAGTCTTTAAAGTGAATGGTTGTATCTTTCTCCGGCTTTATATCCAAAGGGCGGATATGCTCAATTTTCAGTCCCCTTTTCCCGAAACCCAAAAGGGAGAGAGGATCATATACAGGCAGCCTGCCATAAATGCGGCGGCAGGGCAAATGCAACGGCGATGACAGCCAACCGCTGCCCTGTCGTCAGTCTGCCGCAGTATCGGTGTATCAGGATGTCCGCCTGTTTCCACGGGTATTTTCTTCTTCTCATCGGTCGGCACTCCTTAAATCCCTGTTTTCCGTAATGGTAAAATGCTCGATAATGAACCCGTTCGGATTGTCATCCGACCTGACAGCATTCTGAAGCCGGCACTCCGTCACCAGGCTGCGCTCCGTCACGTTGCTCTCACGGATGATCATCTGCCGGGCATACGTCCTCGCCTTATAGGGATAACTGTTGAAGTCGCAAGACACGCTGTCCACCTGGACAACCTGATTGATGTTACCCGAAATCAGACGGTTGTAATACCCTTTCTCGGCAAGGTCCACATAATAATGGTAGGCACTCTTGTCAGCCAGCAGCAGAGCCCGGTGGATATTGTGCTCGATGGCATCCTTCTGCGGCGAAAGACTGAAGAAGAGTTCATGGAAGCGCCTCACGTGCTCCCTGGCTTCCGCCGGACGGTTCTGCGAAAGGTCCTGCGAGAGCGCAAGCATCAGCGACTTGCCGCCGTCCAGCACATAGATCTTTTCACGCTGCTTCTCGGCAAAGCTGTAAGAGCTCCACAACGAATAGCCGGTAATGAGCGTGCAGCAGCATACAAAGACTGCCAGCATCAGGCGGATCCGCCTGAAACTGCTTTCAATATTAGTCAATGACTTGAATTCCATCTGTGAATCACGGATTTGAATGTTTTGATTGTTTATTTTCCACGTATACGCCCTCCGATATTACCCAATGCCGCACCGCCGGCACCGGCAGTGAAACCACCGGCTTTAGTCGCCGTACGGTTCAGATTGCGGGAATAGTTGCCGCCACCTCCCGCCTGGACAATCCAGCCGGAAACGGTCGGAACGGTAAAATAACCGACAATCCCGATCAACATGAAAATGATGTACACGCAGTTCGAATTGTCCAGTGAATAATCGGGATTTCCCTGCAGTTCGGCAATATCGTTCTGAAGCATGAGCACCTGTATCTTGGCAAGCATGCAACTGAACAGGTCGCTGACAGGAAGCCACAGGTAGACCGATATATATCTTGTGAACCACTGCCCGAGCGTGGACTGCAAGCCGTCCCACACCGAAATGGCGAAGGCTATCGGACCCAACACGGAAAGTACCACCAGGAAAAAGGTCCTTACCGTATCTATCAGCAACGAAGCCGCGGCAAAGAGCAGTTCCAGCAGACTGCGGAAAGCGTCGCGGATGTTCTTTCTCCAGACTGTACATGCCCACTTCCATGTACATGCCCATCCGGGTTGCCATGGCTCGGGCGACCAGCCGAGCTCGTCCAGCTGACGGTCAAACTCCTCGTCGCTGACCAGATAGGCCGTTTCCGGATTGCGGAGCATGGCTTCCCTTCCAGCCTGTTCTTCTGCTCACGGTACTGCTGCATGTCCATCGTCTGCCCCTCCAGCATCCTGTGGGTCCCCTGCACAATGGGACTTAAATACCGTGTTCATCGTTCCCAGTACCAATGTCGGAAACAGCAGGATACAGATACCCAGCGCAAAAAGGGCGAAGCAACGGATAGACGTCCACCGGCTCGGCACGGGCAAGCGACTGCCAGACGCGGACGGCGACATAGAACAGGGCACCCAGCCCCGCAACGCCCTTCGCCACACCCAGCATGTCCTCGCAAAGAGGCATCATCTCATTGTACAGACTCTCCAGTATCGTATGGAGGCTGGCAAAATCTATCGACAACAGTACCATAGCTACCAGTATCTGGAGGTTTCATCACCATAGAGCCTCATTACGCGGTCCATGTCGTTCCTCTTCCTGGCACGCAGGTAGCTCACGGCGATATTCCTGTTCGTATAATAACTGACAAGGTTCCGGTAACGGCGCATGTCACGGTAACACTCATCCACCACGTCCATGCGGTCCTTGTCCGTCATGGAGAGGGTACTGACATCGATTACCTGCTTCAGATCCTGCAATACGCCGTTGCTCTCCTCCAGAAGTTTCGTATAACCGGAAGCGATAGCGTCCAGTTCCCTTGCCGAAAATTCTCATCCTTCATCATCCTGCCGAAGCCGGTGACGTAGATATCCGACACATCACCCACCATCAGGATGATCTCACGCACCTTACGTGCGTCCCTCACCAGGTTGTTCACGGATTTAAGAGCATCATAATATTTTTTGGACTGCTCATAGATCTTGACCGTTTCGAAAAAGCTTTGCGCGGTGTTCGTTGCCGTTTTGGAGGTATGCGCAATATTGTCCGACATGTTGATGATACCCTGAGCCAGGTTTCCGGGATCGGTAACCACCCACTGCGCACTTGACTGTACGGTTGCCAGCAGAAACACCGTACAAACAAGGCTTGCCTTTTTCCATATGCTTCCCGTTCTCATCGTCTGTTTTCACTACGTACATAATCACCGTGGAGAAAAAGTCAGCACGTCGGTCGCTTCATTATAGGATACATCAATGCGGTATCCGGTATTGATGAAAAGGTTGCCGTTCTCCTCGACCAGCAGATAAGTCCGCGGTTTCAGAACACGTGTCTTTCCGCTGCGGGAAAAGACCGTCACCTTATAGGCTCCGCCTTCCTTGTAGACCAGCACGTCAGGTTTACCCTCCACGCTGCTCCACGAACCGCAGAGTCTGTCACAATCCGTTCCGTTTGCTTCCATACAACTTTTGCAATACCATGGCGGCCATGCCGACCAGGCATACCGCCAGCCTCACCAATTGTCTGTTTCTCATAACTTCGTTCAGGGGTTGATACTTGTTTTGTTTTGTTCCTCTCTTTTCCTCTCAGCCAGCCGCCGGACGGCGAGCTCCAGATTGCCGCCCAGTTCCCGCGTCAGTTCATGGAGTTCCAGCTTCTCGGATTCCTCGGTCGTGTACCGTATCCAGCGCCTTGTCATAAACTATGGTAGGTGTTCCGCCCAGCCCGATCCACGCCTCCGAAGGTCCGGGGACGGTTACAAGTTGATGTATCCGGCTCTCCACCTCCGTCAGTCCCAGAAGTTTCTGGATATGTTCGGGGAACTTGTTCATATTTTACGCTGGAGCAGTATCTTGCAGTCCGAGTTGTTGAGCGCCTTGTCAGAGATGATTTCCACCTCCTGGTCTTACCAGGTTTCCAAAATACTCGCCTCGGAACCGGGACTTACACCTTTCAGCGTATCCGGCTCTCCACCTGTTATAATTGGAATAGTGTCACAGTAATGTCCCCGCAACCTTTTGCGTTTGAAACCATCATGATAAAAATGATTGGTAAAGTGTCTTAATTACTATTTTCTATATGCCACTTGGAAACCTTTGTTCTTTTATATTTCAGAAGTATTTTCGTTTCAGGCTATCATTTTATTTTTCCCTTAGTCGGTACATAATGTGATAGAAAGAATTGAGGACATAGCTGTTATTGGCTATTGAGTAGTAATTATAGAACCCTCGGATTTCGGCATTGAACTGACTGACTATTTCAAGTCATCCAAGTTCAGCATGTACGTTCTGGACGATGGATTTCAAACCTCTTTGCCATTGACGACCGCGATTCTTGCGGCTTTATAATCAAGAGTTTTTTCCGCATCGTTCAAAATTCAGGTACAATACAGGCTTGTGTCCGAATGCACGAACCGTTTTTCGTACTTATCCTTACGTAAATCGTTACACCTACGTATAAATACGTCATATCCGAGAAATTTTCGCCGTTTCTGCGCATTGTTATCAGTGTCTTTTTCGTCTGACAGTTCCAGTTTAAGAGCTTCATTCAAATAATTTTATTATCCTCTTTTACTGTTTTGCAGTCTTCAAGATTACCGGTAATTCCAATCAGAAAGTCATCTGCGTATCTCACGTATTTTAACCGTTTGATACCGTTGTCCATTTCATTACGTGCCGGATAGTTGTTCCGTTCTTCTCGTAGCCGCTTAATTTCGGCGGTCATCTGTCACGATTTCCTCCGCTACGGTTGATAGAGCTGTCGTACCGGCCGAGTAATCGCCTGCTGTACTTTGAGCCATAGCAGGTATGCCTCCCAACAGGGCAATGATTAACATTCTTACTTTGGTGGAAACTTGCATGATGGTTTTCTTTGCCTTTCGGCACATTCTTTTGAATTTCTGAAACATATTTATTACATTTTTGTGGTACTCTTGTTTTTGAATTTATTTTACACTTCTATCAGCCACCTATATGCGGTAGCCGAAGAAAGCAGGGAACACGATTGAAGCTCCAATGATGAAGAGGCACGCACCGACAAGTGATACGATAGACTTCACCACGCCGTCCTCGCCTGTGTTCATTTTGATATAGATTTGGAGCGCGGCAACGACTACGAAAACCGAGGCGACAGCGTAGCAGATGTACAGCACGTACAGCATCATCGTCACCACGAAGTCGTGCATCGTTGCCAGTGCGTCTGCACCCCAACTGTAGTTTACGCTGCCACTTTTGGCGAATGCCGCATAAGGGACAAAGCACAGTGCACATAATATTTTTTTTGCTTTCGACATTTTACAATCGGTCTTTGAGAGGTTTCCATACCAGTTCCGGACGGTTGCCCGTCTTTCCTTTGGCAAGCATCGCTTTGTACAGTTCGTCTGCCGTGTATGCGTCCGACAGGTAGGTCTCGGTTTCTTCCATCTGTTCCTCCGCTTGGGCTTTCAGCCGTTTCAGCTTCTCCGCCACGGCTATCTCGCCATTATTGTCTGCGGTTTCCGTCTCCTGTGGTGCAGGCGAAGCGGTAGGGGCAACATCTGTTTCATATTTCTCATTACCCACATTGAATCCCGTATCGCTCTCCGTCACGTACACACTCTGTTCATCTTCTGGCGCACCGAGGTCAAATACCTCTTCTTCCGGCTTGCCATTTCCTTTTTTTCCATAAAGGTCCTGCACGATGATAACTGCATAATAGACGAGATAGGCAACCGTCAGGACAATGGTGAAAATAAAATATGATTTCATATATTTTTGTATAATATGATTTTTATATTTTGTTGTATGTGCAAAATAAGAATGGATAATTTGAAAGATAAAATTATTGATTATAAAACGTATCGTTTCAATATAATATTTTTTCAAAATCTAAAAATCATATTTCAAAATCATATTCAAATATGATTTTGGATAAGAAAACAGGAAAAGTCGGGATATAAAAAAAAGCCCTCCGTGAAGGAGGGCTTAGGGAGTGGTTTGTTCATTGTTTCTTCCCGCGTAGGTAGTCGTTTAGGTCTTTGTAACCGGCATAACGGTTGGACTCGTTATAGACGCATCTGCCATACATCCCGGCTATGGTTTCCACTGTCTTTTGTCCGGCAAGGTCATTGTCAAGGTAACAGTGAATATACGTGTATTTTTGCAAATACGTCAATGTCCTTTTCAGATTACTGACCGAGTTCATAATAAGGTAGTCACAGGGGGCATTAATACAAATGGCACTATCGTCCGTCTGTTTTAGGGTTAGATAGGACAGAAAGTCCATGAATCCTTCAAATAGGCAGACACGGCTCTGTGTCTCACCACGCGATTGGAGTATCAAGGAAATGTCCTTGTTCTTGATACATCCTTTGTAATAAGGGTTTCGTACCTCGTATCCACCGGATATATTGCCAAAGGCCAGTGCAAAGTAACGTCTCTGGCGCAGTTCGTAATGCACTTCCTTGCAGAACATTCGTCCGATATCCGAATCAATCATACGTGAATGGAGATATGAGAACAGTGCGTGGTGTCGCAGCGGCACGATAATCAAATTCTTCATGTCGGCTTCCACTGGTCGAGAGGTTGCGGGCAACGCCCGGGTTTTCGGTAGCGACACACCATTGACATACCGTTTGATGTATGCTAATGCTTCACTCACACTTTTAGTTCCGCAAAGGTACTTACCCAGTTCCACAAGGTCGCCTCCGGTGGCCTCGCCAAAATCATACCATTCATTCAGCCGGTCATTGACTTTGAACGATGGCGTCACCTCTTTCCTGAGAGGCGAAAGATACCAATATTGCTCTGATTTCATATACTGCGCACGGTGGCCGAGCTGGGCCAAAAAGTCCACGATACGCACTCGTTTTGCTTCGTCTATGGTCATATTAAATTTCTTTTCACTTGTTTGTACAAAAGCGGTTTAGTTTAGTTTGCGCCCCTATATATATAAATACTAAATTAAACTGAATTATATAGGCCCGCGCCCGCTCTCATTCTTCATCGAAAAGCATGGTTTCTGCCTGTGTCATGTCATAATAAAAAAGTTTATCTCGTTTGATAACCAGTTTTAAGGTGTCAGTCAAATATTGCAGCAGTTTGACCATTACGTTTCTCCCACGCTTAAATCCGATTGCCTCGTAAGCAGTCATCATGGCTTGCAGCATATTTTCAAACCCACGGATAGGTTTGTCTCCAAACGCAGCGGAAAGGGCTTCACGGTGCTGTTCGATGCTTAGTTCCATAAAACCCGTCCGTTGTTTCGGTTTCTGATGTGGGGCATTCTCAAACAAATGCCCTTCTGCGAGAACCGGGAGCCCGCCCTCATTG
>VOFI01003988.1_pt1 | contig 15963 bp, 21 predicted proteins | sample 5384131 | NCBI WGS metagenome assembly VOFI01 (sample SAMN12384728, study PRJNA508395) | human gut metagenome | isolation source: healthy gut H | host: Homo sapiens
TTTGATCCAACTGGAAACCTACGCCTTGCTGGTGGGGAGCATCGGATTATTCGTTATCTGATTATCATGTATTTCAAAAAATAAACTGGTACAATAACCAATAACCACTTTTCCTCTTCGGGATCAACCGAAAGGGGAAAAAAAAATCGACAACATCATGAAAAAATTCTGGATACACAATATCCATCACGCTATCCCTACTGTTGTTTTCCTAGTCACCTTGTACTCGATAGGAATATACAACAAACCGTTTCGGCCATTATCTTGCCCAGCGATCTTCGGGATTTCCGGATTGCAATCCATAGCCAGTTTGATCATAGGTCTTTACAATATCAAGCTCCAAACTGCCAATATGGTTTTACTGGGAATTATATCCGTGTCATTTTCTTTCTAATAACTATTTACACGTTCAACTGTTTATTTATATCATGCTAAAACAGCATACATGAGGATTAACGGATTGTAATTATTAGCTTTATTCCTCGATTTCTTTTGAAATTAACATTCCTCTTTTTGGATTTCACCGAAAATGCGTAAGTTTGTGCAAACTTTAAAATATGGAGATAAAGATTCCGATAGAGATCGTTGAACTGGAAGATAACAGCTTTACATCATCGTTCTCTCTGCAAATCGGTAGCATTGAGGGGAGATTTCATTATAGACACGGGAGCATCCGTGACGGTCATAGACAAACTTACACCGTTTAGCTATGAACCGCTGGATGATGTTTCGAGATTAACTCGGGGGGGTGTGCGGAGAAATTAATGAGGTCCAGCTTGTGAATATCACGGCTCTACAAATCGGCAACCACACAATCGAGAATATCCACGCGGCAGTCATCGACTTGCAGTACGTGAATTCTCTATACGACAAACACCTGCAGCGCAGGGTTGCCGGATTGTTGGGGAGCGATTTTCTCGTCAGGCATGAGGCGGTCATTGATTATGGAAATAAGGAGTTAACATTAAAAAGTATCTGCCTAATTGTATAGCAATTTTGAAAAAATTGTTATACTTTTTGCGCACTAAATATGTGTTAAAAAGAAGAATTGAAGCTTAAGTAATTATAAATTCATTAAACAGATGCAGAATAAAGGAGCGATTACACTACTCGCTGTTGCTTTGGCATTGGTGAGTCTTTATCAGTTGTTTTTTACTTATAAACCAACCAGGTAGAGAACGCGGCGAAGGAGTTCGCCAACGGTAACCCTATTAAAGAGAAAGAGTATTTAGATTCGGTCGCAAACCAACCCGTCTACAATTCCTCGGTTTGGCCAAATTCACTTACAAGGAATGGGGAGTTGAACTGAACCTCGGTTTGGACTTGAAGGGTGGTATGAACGTGACCATGGAAGTTGACGTGGTAGACGTGGTAAAAAAAAGTCTAGCAAACCACAGCACGGACCCCGCTTTCAATCAAGCAATCGAGGAGGCTAGTGAAGATGAGAGTTTCCAGCCCGAAAGACTTCGTAACCCTTTTTGGTGAGGCTTTCGAAAAATTGCCCTGGGAGCGCAACTGGCATCCCCGGCTATTTTCGGTACTCACGAAATGAAAGAAAAGATCAAAGTCGGAGCTACCAACAAAGAAGTTCTCGACGTGATCCGCAAAGAGGCTGACGGAGCAATTGACAACACGTTTAACATTCTTCGTACTCGTATCGACCGTTTTGGTGTTGCCCAACCCAATATCCGTAAAGCTGACATCTCTGGAAGAATCGTTATCGAGTTGCCGGGTATCAAGGAACCGCAACGTGTGAGAGAGTTGTTACAAGGAACTGCCGCTTTGGAATTCTATGAAACATTCGACAACGCAAAGGGACAAGATGCCGGAGAAGATGCATTCATCAACTACTTGGCAGCCGCTGATCAAAAACTAAAAAGAGGTTCTTGACGCCCAAGCATCCAAAGTTGCAAATGAAGAAACAACCGCTCAGGTAACTGACACGACTAAAGTGCAAGATAAAGAATCAGCCATCCTAGACGCAATCAAAGGTGAATCCGATTCATTGAAAACGGTAACCAGCATGGCTGAATACGAGAAAGAACATCCACTTCTTGCCATATTATCACCCCAACATGACTCAACAGGGTCAACCCGTGGGTGGTTCTACAATTGGATATGCCAACATTAAAGATACGGCTAAAATCAACGCCTATTTAAGATTACCGCAAGTAAAAAGCAGCTTTCCCCAGAAATGCACGTCTGTTGTGGAAATGAAAGCTATAAATGGCATGGTTCCTTTACACGCTATCAAGATTACCACACGTAACGGCAAAGCTCCCGCTTGAAGGGAGACGCTGTAATTGATGCAAGACAAGACTATGATCAACAAGGTCGTCCGGTTGTTTCCATGCAGATGAACGGAGAGGGAACCAAAACATGGGCTCGTTTGACAAAAGATAATTCCGGACGTTGCATCGCTATCGTACTTGACGGTATGGTTGCATCCTCTCCCAACGTAAACGACGAGATTAAGGGCGGTAGCTCTCAGATTTCCGGACGTTTTGACGTGAAAGAGGCAGGGTGACCTTGCAAACATCTTGAAATCCGGTAAATTACCCGCCACCCGCACGTATCATTGCTGACGAGGTAGTTGGAGCATCACTGGGACAAGAGGCTATTCAATCCGGTATGTGGTCATTCATCATTGCGTTCGTGTTGGTATTGGCCTATATGTTATTCTTTTTATAGTAAGAATGCCGGTTTGGCTGCCGATATCGCATTGCTCGCCAACTTGTTCTTCTTGTTCGGTATTCTGGCATCCATTGGAGCCGTATTGACCTTACCCGGTATTGCCGGTATCGTGTTGACCATGGGTATGGCCGTCGATGCCAACGTGTTGATCTACGAACGTATCCAAGAGGAAATCAGAGCCGGTAAGGGATTGAAACTTGCAATCAAGGAAGGTTACAGTAATGCCTACTCGGCTATTATCGACGGTCAGTTGACCACGTTATTAACTGGATTTATCCTGTACTACTTCGGAGAAGGCCCGATCAAAAGGTTTCGCAACCACGTTGATCATCGGTATCCTTTCTTCTCTATTCACAGCAATCTTCATCACTCGTTTGATCCTTGAAAGAGCTGCATCCAAGCAGTGACAATGTTACCTTCACAACCCCGTTAACTGCAAACTGGTTGAGAAATACCAAGTTCCCGTTTTTGAAAAAAACGGAAAATCAGTTACGATTTCCGGTATCGTGATTGTACTTGTTTTCGTATCCCTGTTTACTAGAGGTTTGGATAAAGGTATCGACTTCGTGGGAGGTAGAACTTATACCGTGACTTTTTGCACAAGACGTACAAGTGGGTGATGTTGCAGAGAAACTGGCAGAAGTTTACGGAAGCGCTCCGAAGTGAAGACCGTAGGAACTGCAAATAACGTGAAGATCACCACAGAAATACCGGATTGCTGAAACCGGAGCTGAGGTTGATGCGAATGTGGACTCATTATTATATATCGGGTTACAAGAAATTCTTCCCGCCGGAACAGACTACGAAACTTTCCGCAGCGTGAACTTGCAACAGACACAAAAGATCGGACCCGCCGTGGCTGAGGACATGACAAGAGCTGCTGTATGGTCCGTATTATTCGCCTTGATCGGTATCTTTATCTACATCATGGTACGATTCTCAAGGATGGCAATATGGTGCCGGAGCTGTTGTCGGTTTGGCTCACAACACGATCATCGTAATCGGAGCATTCTCCTTGTTTGCAGGTCTATTACCGTTCTCTTTTGGAGGTTGACCAATCCTTTATCGCTGCCGTATTGATTTCGGTTGTGGGTTACACCATCAACGATACCGTGGTTGTATTCGACCGTATCCGTGAGTACCGTAAACTATACCCCAAACGTGATGATGAACAAGTAGTAAAATGATGCGTTGAACTCTACGCTACGTCGTACGTTCAGTACTTCATTATCAACCATCGTCCGTGTTGTTAGCGATATTCATTTTCGGTGGTGCGTCTATCAAGGGATTCATTTTCGCCTTGTTAGTGGTATCATTGTTGGTACATACTCATCACTGTTCATCGCAACTCCTATTTCTTTCGACTTAACCAGAAGATTCAAAAAGAAAGTAGAAGAAGAGAAGAAAATAAAAAAAAATATTTCAAGTTTATGCAAATAGCTCCTGTAAAAAAAGGAGCTATTTTTTTGTACACGAAATAAAAGGCTCACTCCCCGGTATTGCAGTATACACATGCCGGTGTCCCATTAATCCCCTTCCATAACATCAAAAAGTTACAAATTGAAAGTAAAAATGATATATCAATATTAAAGTTGCAATATAATTGGGTTTATAACAATAAATATCCTACTTTTGTAGCGTGAAAGCAGCAACAGGATAATCGAACAATTACAAGTATGTCAAAGCGCCAGATCAGAATCTGTTTAGGAAGTTCTTGTTTTTCCCGGGGAAACAATACCAACCTCGGAGCAATCAAGAAATATCTGAGTGAAAATAACTTTGGAAGCAGAATCGATTTCTGCGGGCATTTGTGCGAAGAATTGTGTAGCAAGGGGTCCTATTATCCGGATCGATGACAAAGTGTATGAAGAAGTAAATCTATCGCGTTTGTACAAAATCTTACAAGAAGAATTCCCATGCAACTGAGACCCATCTATACAGAACCGGACAATTGTCAGGATTGTTATAAATGTATCCTGAATGTCCTGTGAAGGCAATCCGGATGGAAAACAATCAAGCATCTATCATTGAAGATCGTTGCATCTACTGCGGGCATTGCACGCAAGTGTGTCCAACCAGGGCTAAAAGATACGTGACGGGTTAACCTGCGCGAAATTAACCTTACGCAGAATCCCAAAGTCATTTATCACTGGCCCATCGTACGTGAGTGAATTGAAGGAATTCATTCAGTGTGCTGATTGCCGCCATCAAACGTTTAGGTTTCACAAGTGTATCGGAAACTGCCCTTGGAGCAGAAATCGTCACGGATAGAACTGGGAGAAATTCCTAGAAGAAGTCCGAAAATGGCGTGTACATCTCTTCGGCTTGTCCGTTGTTGTTGAATATATCTGAAAATATTCCCGATCACGCACGTTTTATCACACCGATTATTTCTCCCATGCTGGCTCACGCCAAGACTTGAAACAATTGGTAGGGAGAAGATGTGAAAATCGTGTTTGCAGGTCCCTGTATTGCAAGAAGTTGGAAGCGGACTACTTTAATAACCTCGTTGACGTGGTGATCACGTTCAAGGACTTTGAAAATGGTTCGAACAATCCGACATCAACTTGAAAAATATCGCACCAAATCAACCGGGAGGCCCGCTTCGTGCCTACCGTTCCGGCTTGGGCGCTTACTACCCTATCGAAGGGGGATAAAGCGACGCAAGAGGGCAAAACAAATACATCACATGGCTTTCTCGGAACTTTCAACCGTGAAAGACGTGTTGAAAGAACTGGATTCACACCGGGAGAACGATTCCATTTTCTTGGAATTATTGGCTTGCAAGGGCGGATGCATCAACGGTCCTGCCAAATTGAGCCATATATCCCCGGCCTTAAAAAGATACGAGATTATTCATCAATCGGAATTGGGAAACCCAAGGATGATTTCAAAAATATTGATTTGCAGATTCTGTTCTGCAAAGACCCCCACGCACAAGATCACACCTCCACGGAAGAGGAGACCAAACACACCATGGCCGTCGTGGGCAAAAACCGGACCTGAAGACGAATTAAATTAGTGGCTGCAGTTGTTATGACTCGTGCCGTGATTTCGCCATTGCCATGCTGGAAGGGCGGGCCGAAGAAAATAGCGTGTGTGTATCTTACATGAGAAGAATCGCGCATGATAAGGCCACCGTACTCCTCCAAAAAGATTCCGGCCGGAGTATTACTCGTCAACTCGGAATTGAAAGTCGTGGACATGAATCAATCCTGCGCCACTCTCATGGAGAGGACATTGCCTCTATTTACGAGGTCGATCCCGGTTTGAACGGCATGGAGCTGAAAAACATCTGTTCCTACGAGGACTTGTTCCGTGCCGTGTTGACAACCGGTAAGGAAATTATCGAACGACAGGTACGGGAAGAAGACCGGACATGGATTATATCCATCTATAACATACAACCTCACCGATTAGTTTTCGGGCTATTGCAAGATTTACGCGAACCTTACGTCCGTAAAGAATGGATGCTTGAAAAGACCCAGAAGTAATCAAGAAACACATGGAAACCGTCCGCAAGTAGCTTGTTTGCTTGGGGAAAATGCTGCTTTCACGGATGCCACGTTACGCACCGTAATGGAGGCTTACAAGAAAATGATCAAAAGAAACCACTCTAATTTCATTTGTCTTGAGAAACAACGGTAATTTCATCGAGGGGTTGACTTCTTCCAGAAGAATAAAGCGGGCAATGTTGTCTGCAGGGGATTGTTTTTCATGTCTCAAAAACTAAAAGGTGAGGACGTGTTATCAGCGTGTTATCAGATGGTCTGGGAAGCGGGATCAAAGCCTGTGTCCTATCCACGATGACAGCAACCATGGCCATGAACTTTACCGCCATGAATGAAAGCATCCTACGCACCTCCACCTCGATCATGAATACCCTGCCGAAAGACATGGTGCGAAAGATCAGTTATTCGACCTTTTGTATCTGTGACATCGACTGTTTCGGTAACGTGAAAAATTATCGAATATGAAACTCCCTCCCACTATTTATACCGGAACGGGCGTTTTGTCAACATATCCAAGGAGAAAAATTCCGGTGGAACGGGAAGACCTTGAAAATACGTTTCTGTGGATTTCCGAGTTCACGCTGGAAAAAAGAAGATCGAATTATCTCTTCTTCAGTGACGGGGTTAGCCAATCCGGTATGGGAACGGCTAAAAATGCCCTTTGGCTGGGGAAGACGGGGCAAAGAATATATTGCAAACCTGGTAAATCAATATAATAATATATCCGCCAAGGAATTGGCACATAAGATAGTGAATCAAGCGGAAAAGAACGACGGTTACTCAAGCTGAAAGATGAACGAGTTGTTGTGTTATTTATATGAAAACCCCGTAACTTGCTTCTTGTATGCACCGGACCTCGAGAAGAACGATAAATACCCAAACCAACCGGTTCGGAATTTCAAAGGGAAAAAGATCCTGTGCGGGGGAACCACGGCTTCACCATTATCTCCGTGAACTGGGAGCAAAAATGGAAGTTGACATGAATATCGTGGACAAAGAACTCCCTCCATCTCCAAGATGGAAGGTGTCGATCTTGTCACCGAAGGAATTCTTGACGTTAGGTAAGGTTGAAGCGCATCCTGACGGAAGGAGATATTGACCGCCGTCGGGAAGCCGGACCGGCAGAGCTGATGGTGAGAATGTTGTTGAATAGTGATAAAAATCACGTTACTCGTGGGAACCTGTATCAACACGGCGCACCAGGATCCCAATCTTCCCGTGGAGTTGAGATCCGGAGAAACGTGGTCAAAAAAAATAAAATTTTTATTGGAGACAAAGTATTTGAAAGATGTCGAGATTATGTATATTTAGGGATAAAATCAAAAACAAAACCAACTCACAACATTATGGAAAAAAATAAATGTAAAAAATATGCGTGGGCACCATAAAGTGTCATGGGTGGCAGAGTTGAGAGATGTGATTGAATCTTCCCCAAAATATCCCTGAACATCTTAATGTAAGCTATTCTCCATGTTTAGGTGTGGCAAAGGTGAACAAGCCCCCACCGTTTATTGAAGTAAAATGGAAAACGTATTGTTGGCGTTAGTAAAAATAGTTTAATACAAATTGTTAAAGAGGAAGTAAGAAATGTTATATGACACTTGCGATGCTCACGAAGCGTGAGTTACTGATTAGAATTAAAACTTTAAAGGAAGAAAATCTAGTAAATGGGGTGAAGTACATTCCAGGAAATGCGCCCAAAAAATAAAAGAACCGATCAAGTGTTGCGTGCATAAAGATCGCTACATCTGAAGCATAAGATTATTTCAATCTTTGCTTTGAATCACGGACGAGGAAATCGACCTTAATCCCCTTTGTCTGACTTCGCACAGAAAGCACTTGATAACAAGAACACGAAAGAGAATATTCTTTCCGTGGTCCATGAGGCTTGTAGTGCTTGTATGCAATCCCAGTACTTCGTGACTAACTATGTGTCGCGGTTGCGAGGGACGTCTTGTTTGATGAACTGCCCGAAAGCAGCAATCTCTTTCTAAGGGGGGTAAAGCTTGCATCACGGCAGGAAGACTGCGTGGGTTGCGGGGACTATGTTCTAAAGTCTGTCCTTACCACGGCGATCGTGTACACCTGTTCCCTCATGAGATGTTTGCCCGGTGAAAGCGATCACCAAAGGCGAAGACGGAACCGAGCATATTGACAAAGATAAATGTATCTATTGCGGAAAGTATGCAAACTTGTCCTTACGGGGCGATCATGGAACGTTCAAGGTAATCGACGTGTACCAAAAGAGCATTACCGCCCCGGACAAGAAAATCATAGCGATCCTGGCTCCGGCTATCTACGGACAGTTCAACGCAACTCGGGACAGATTCTTTCCGCCATCAATGCCATCGGTTTTTACGACGTGGTAGAAGTAGCTTTGGTAGCAGAAGATACTTCCCGCAACGAGGCAGCCGAATTCCTGGAACGCATGGAAGGAAACCTTTCATGACTACTTCCTGCTGCCCAGCTTACGTGGGTTGGGTCGACAAACACGCCCCCCTATGGTAAAAACCGTTTGTTTCCGATACCCGTAGCCCAATGGTTTACGCCGCTCGCCGGGTAAAAAGAACAATATCCGGATGCCGAAGTCGTATTTCTCGGCCCGTGTCTGGCTAAAACGTTACGAAGCTGAAATGCGTTCCGGAAGTGGACTACGTGATGAGCTTTGAAGAATTGGGAGCATTCATGGTGGCTTATGACATTAACGGAAACTTGTGAAGAATTACCATTGATCCGGAAGTTACGAAATTCGCCCGCGGATACGCTCAAGCCGGTGGGGTTCGCAATGCTATTGTAGAGGCTGTTGGAAATGGTTACACAGACTCTTTCCATCGAAGGACTTGACAAAAGAACCAGACTTTACTGAAAACTATGGTAAAAAGGTAAAAAGTGATGGCTTGTGATGGTGGTTGCGTGAACGGACCTTGTTCACTAGTTTGATCGAAAGCGTTAGAAAAATAAAATAAGGCAGTTAAAAATAACGGCCCTCTTCTTTTCAGAGGGCTGTTATTTTATATTTCAAATCGTGATTTATTTCACCATCGCATGACCCTTTCGTCTTGTTCCACCCTAGGTGAAATCAGAATTGCCACGGGAGCACTGTTATTCTCTAAAGAAAGAGCCGTCAGCTCACCCAAACAACACCATTCTGCCAAATCATACACGTCCATATCTAACGGTAATCCATTTCGCAAGCAATATACCAAACGGTAATCCATGATAAAATCCATTCCACCATGTCCCCCACTTTTTGGCTTGCTCTTCCAACTCGATCTGAATCGGTGTTTATATTTTCCATCAAAGCCCTTCACATCCTCCGGAACAAAACCGTGAGAATTCAGATCCTCGTGATCGGGAGCCACATCCGAGGAAATTTGTGTCGATTTCAAAGCATATCCCGAAACCGGATATTTATTAGCAAATCCTTTGGTTCCCGTCAACTGGTACATCCGGCTATACGGACGAGGAGATACCACGTCATGCTGAATCTGGATAGTCTTCCCGTTTTCCGTGCGAATCAGCGTGATCGTGTGATCCCCATTCTTGAAATCTTTCACCTCTTCCCCAGTCTTGTTTTTCAAATATTCGGGAGCCGAAACGGCCTTCGTATCCATACATACCAAGTAATTCATCTTGTCCCCCCCGGTGAATATCCAGCAAGACAAGCCGGTCCCATACCGTGAGTAGCATAAACATCTCCCCTGTGTTTCCGGTTATAATCCATACGCCAGTTATTCCAATAATAAGGCCAGAATTCCTCCAAAGTTATGAATATAAGCCCCTTCCACGTGCAAGACTTCACCAAACACACCTTTGTTGTGCCATATTCAACGTCGTCAATTCGAAGAAATCATACACGCAATTCTCCAACATCATGCAATGCAACTGTTTCTTCTCTGCCATATTAATCAACGCCCAAATTTCCTCCATGTTCATGGCAGCAGGCACCTCGATCGCCACGTGTTTCCCGTGTTCCATTGCATATAAAGCCATCGGAGCATGATGTAGCCAATCCGTAGCAATATACACTAAATTAATATCCTCCCGTTCACAAAGCTGTTTCCACGCATCCTCGCTCCCGGAGTAACCGGCAGCCTCCGGAACCCTGCTTTCTTCAGAATTCCCTGACATTTTCTCCACTTGCTCCGGGCGAATATCACACAAGAGCAACCACCTTCGTTCCGGGTATATGTAGGAACCGCTCCACCGCACCGGGTCCCCTGCATTCCCAAACCGATAAACCCTACCCGCACGGTATCCAGTTTCTGGCGTTACCAAATTTACTACATCCTTTTGTCCACTTTCTTCGTCCCTTTTCTGATACAGCAGGACGTTCAGGCACAGGGACCTCGATCATTAAACTTTTTTAAAGATCTAAATTTTTAACATTAAGATATTCCTCCATTTTTGTTTTACAAGAACAAATCATCCCGCACAAAACAATACAATGCCACGACAAATATAAATGTCATTTTCTCATAAATTGTTAAATTAGAGGTTTCGATGGTCTAAAAACTACAACTTTTTCAAAATTCGTCCTAAAAATAATAAATAAATTTAAAACTTTATTTCTAATTGATAAAAAATAACACTAAAAACCCTCGTCGACAAAAACACTCATTCATCGAGGAAAAAATCTCTCAACATCTAAATTAATTGTATTCGCTTTCAACACCTTATATTTTGTAAAAAGCAAAAAAAAAAAACAAGATGAATATACGAACGAACATTGCAAACCATCCTTTTTATAATCATTCCGTCCTTAGTGGGCTTTTCTCAAGAAAAGCCCACTTCTTCCTGGAATTTGAAGGATTGTATCGATTACGCCCGGAAAAAACAACATTCAGGTGCAATCGGCAAAAGTAACGCAACAAAAGCGCTAACGTGGATTTGTTACAGGCGAAAGCCCAGCTTTTCCCTCGTTGACATTTAGTAGTTCTCAAGGCTGGGGACACCAGAAAACAGAACAAACAGATGGTAAATTCAAATCTCAGAGTGCTTACACGGGTAGCTACACCCTAAACGGGGGATTGACAATCTACAATGGGGGTAAATTAACTCGTTCAATCCGTCAACAACAAATGACGAACTCGGCACAGGAGTATCAGGTAAACATGGCCGAGAACGACATCGAAATTGCCGTCACCGAGGCCTACCTGCAAATACTTTACGCGAACGAATCGCTAAAAACCAACCGACAAACGTTGGAAACTTCTGCCGCCCAGCTGGCACGTTCCAAAGAATTACTAGCAGCCGGTTCGATTGCCGCCAGCGATTATGCCCAGATTGAGGCACAGTACAGCAACGATCAGTACAACGTGACGATGGCAGAAAACACGCTCACTTTGAATAAATTGCAATTGAAACAATTGTTAGAACTGGAACCGACAGATAGTTTCGACGTCTATTTCCCGGAACTGGAGGACACGCAAGTACTCACCCCGCACCTTCCCTCTTGGAAGTTTACCAGACGCCCTAGAAACCATGCCGGAAATGAAAACAGCCAATTGAACGTGGAATCGGCACAGCTGGAAGAAAAGATCGCGGCAGGAGATCGCTTACCCAGCATCTCGCTCAGCGCATCCGTGGGCACGAACCATGACTCGGAATCAGGCCACTCTTTTTTCAAAACAACTAAATAATCGATTAAACGAGAAGGTGGGGATCAATATTAGTATCCCCATCTCTAAAAAAATCGCCAAATCAAATCAGCCGTTGAAAAAGCAAAATTACAAACAGAAACAGCCCGTCTGGAAGAACTGAATACACGCAAAGAACTGTGGAAAACGGTAGAAACACTCCACCAGAACGTCCTCTCCGCACAAAGTAGATACGTTGCCGCCACGAACAGCGTGAAATCAGCCTCGATGAGTTATAACCCGTTCAAGAACAATTCAACGCCGGTATGAAAAACACGGTAGAACTACTCACGGAAAAGAACAATTATCTTTCTGCCTTGCAAGAACAGATTCAAGCAAAAGTTCGAGGCGATTCTTTCACTCAAACTACTCAACTTCTACCGCAATCAACCTATCGAAATCTAATGTAAAATATTAATTATAGAACAACATGAAAAAAGATTGTTACCATAATCATCGCCATCGCCGTTATCGTCGGAGCCTTTTTCTTCTTCCGTTCGGGAGATAAAAAAGTGACGACGTACGAGACTGTCGAACTAAAAAAGGATCCATCAACAACACGGTGACCGCCACGGGAACGATAGAACCAATTACCAAAGTCGACGTGGGTACACAGGTTTCCGGAACGATTTCACACATTTACGTGGACTACAATTCCGTCGTGACAAAAGGACAATTACTCGCGGAACTCGACAGAGAAACTACTAGAAGCCGAGTTGAAATCGGAAATGGCAAATCTAGAAATCAAGCAAAAGTGAATTCGAGTACCAAGATAAAAATTTCAAGCGCTTGCACCAGTTACACGAAAAAGAATTTAATCAGCGAAACAGAATACGAAGAAGCATTATACCAATACGAGAAAGCACAACAAGCTTTACGAGAAAGCACAAGCCACGATGGTAAAGGCTCAATCAAACCTCGATTACGCAACGATTCACCCTCACCAATCGACGGGGTAGTTTTATCCAGAGAGGTGGAAGAGGGACAAACAGTTGCCGCCAGTTTCGAAACCCCGACCATGTTCACGATCGCAAACGATTTGCGCAAGATGCAAGTGATCGCAGACGTGGACGAGGCTGACATCGGTCAGGTACTCGAAGGACAACGCGTGACATTCACAGTTGACGCTTTCCGGATGACACACGTTCGAGGGCGGCGCGTAAACCCGACAACAGAATCCAAGTTCGTTACGAAAACCCGACAACAGAATCCAACGTGGTCAAACTTACGAATGAAAAAGATTCCGTGATTGCCGATTCGATGATTGGGTGATTAAAATCACTTAATCGAAAATCATTAAATCACTTATCCGCAAAAGTATGTATCGTGGGACAAACCGTTGTCGACAACCTATTCACGAAGGGAGAAGAACCACTGGGAAAGACCATCCGGTTCAACAAAACCCCTTCCGCATCATCGGAAGTATTGACACCCAAAGGATATAACTCCATGGGACAGGATCAGGATGATATGATTATCGCCCCCTATACCACTATACAGAAACGTCTGTTGGCCATCACCTACATTCAAGGAATATTCGCCTCGGCCGTCACGGAAGACGATTCGAAGAAGCAATCGAGGAAATATCCGCTACCCTACGCCAGAATCATAAAATAGCCACGGGAGATGAAGACGATTTCCCACGTGCGCTCGCAAGAAGAACTCAGCTCCATGATGAGTACGACAACCCGACTTAATGACCGTTCTGTTGGCTTGTATCGCCGGCATATCATTACTTGTCGGCGGCATCGGAATCATGAACATCATGTATGTATCTGTCACCGAACGAACACGGGAAATCGGTCTCCGTATGTCCATCGGGGCAAAAGGACGACACATCCTATTCCAATTCCTTATCGAAGCGGTCATTATCAGCGTCACGGGAGGTATTATCGGGGTAGTTCTTGGAATCGGTTCATCACTTATTATTAAATACGCTATCGGCTGGCCCATATACATCCAGATGTATTCTGTCGTGCTTTCCTTCCTGGTCTGCACGGTTACCGGAATATTCTTTTGGCTGGTATCCGGCACAAAAGGCATCCCAGTTAAACCCAATCGATGCTATACGATACGAATAGATTGCCGGGAAACTCGGCAGTTACAGGTTGCAAGTTTTCAAATTACCGGTTCGACAGAACTTCTTCCATAAACTTGTAACTTGCAACCCTGTAACTTGTAACTTTTTTATACCTTTGCAAGTGGAGAAAGACGATATAATGCAAAAGACACAGAACAAGAAGATATTAACGGGAGCCATCCACGTGCTTGGATGGGGAATATTCTTTGCCCTTCCCTTTTTCTTCTATCGCGGAGAAGGTGTTTCAATTACCCTGAACAGATATTTGGGATATTGTTTCGTCCCGTTAAGTTGCCTGATCATATTCTACACGAATTTTCTCTGGCTGATCGAACGACAGCTTTTTCCGTAGAAAAGTATCAACATTTATTCTAAGTAACATCGTTCTCGTGATGCTCCTGGGAGCTAGTCTTCATTTCTGGCAGGACTTTCACCGGAAACATTTATCTGAACCCGTTCCGAAAGCATTGAAAGAGTTACAAGAGTCCTTACCTAAACCGCCTCGGTACGTGTTTATCGCCCGGGACATGATGCTCATGGCATTGACCGTCGCCCTCAGCGTGGCAATCAAAATGACCGGGGGATGGTATGAAACCGAGAACGAGAAACAAGAACTAGAAAAAAGCTCAAGCTGAGGCAGAACTCCAAAACTTGAAAAGCCAGTTGAACCCACACTTCTTGTTCAACACGTTGAATAATATCTATTCACTCATCGCTATCAATCAGGACAAGGCCCAGTATGCCGTCCATGATCTCAGTCGTATGCTCCGTCACGTACTATACGAGAACAACCAGCATTTCGTGTCGGTAGATAAAGAATTCGAGTTCATGAAAAGCTATATCGAGCTAATGAGCCTTCGCTTACCTCAAAAGTACACGGCTGGAAGTTTCCATTCCGGAAAGAGGCAACAGGGCCATGATAGCCCCGCTATTGTTTATCCCACTAATTGAAACGCATTCAAACACGGGGTCAGTAGCACGCAGGAATCATTTATAAACATCAAATTCGAACTGCGGGGAATAACCGGATCAACTGTCTCGTGGAGAACAGTAACTATCCTAAAAAAGATAACGACCGGAGTGGTTCCGGTATCGGGTTAACGAACTTAAAACGCCGTCTGGGTTACTCTATCCCGGAAAATATATCTTTAAGGCTGAAACCCTTAACAACCGATTTATCACGGAATTGCTTATTCAACTTTAAAATTAAAGGACATGACTCTGAATTGCCTCATCGTGGATGATGAACCGTTAGCCTTGGATTTGCTAGAGAGCTACGTGAGCCGGACACCATTTCCTACACCTGGTCGCACAATGTGATAGTGCCGTGAAAGCGCTTTCCGTCATAGAGGAAGAACCAATAGATCTGGTTTTCTGGATATTCAGATGCCCGAACTCAACGGGACTGGAACTGTCCCGCCTCGTGGGCAACAAAGTGAAAATCATATTCACCACCGCTTTCGAACAATATGCGCTGGAAGGCTTTCCGGGTTGATGCGCTGGATTACCTGCTGAAACCGTTCAACTACACGGAATTTCTCCGGGCGGCCACGAAAGCCTTTACGATGGAGCGAATGAGCGGGTGGAAAACGTTTCTGCCAACGTACCGGATTCTATTTTTCGTGAAAAGCGATTACAAATTGATCCAAATCCAGTTGAAAGACATTCTTTACATCGAGGGTCTAAAAAGATTACATTCGCATCCAAACCGAGGACAAGGAGGGAGGTATTCTCACGCTGATGAGCATGAAGAGTATCGAGGACCATCTCCCCGGAGACATATTCATCCGGGTACACCGTTCCTATATTGTCAATATCAACAAAATTAAAACTATCGAACGGAACCGAATCGTGTTCGGAAACTCTATATCCCCATTTCCGATTCCTACAAAGAACGATTCATGGAATTACTGGATAAACGAGCAATTAATTGAAAATTGAAAATTGAAAATTGAAAATTATATCTACCTTTGCGAACAGATAAATAGAATTAGTATTAGGAAAATTTGAATTCTTGGAAATGAGAAATTCATGAAAC
>VOFI01004038.1_pt1 | contig 15957 bp, 22 predicted proteins | sample 5384131 | NCBI WGS metagenome assembly VOFI01 (sample SAMN12384728, study PRJNA508395) | human gut metagenome | isolation source: healthy gut H | host: Homo sapiens
GGTTGCAGGACTGCAACAGCAAGGGCGGAGCGGTAACCGTATATTGAACAAAACGGCAGAGCGTATTATAATGAGGAAAAAGCTCAAAAAGGAACGTATCTACGGATTTCCTGCTGGGAGAAACCAACATCCCCGACCGCAAAAATTACGACATTGCCGAACTGGGCTTGTCCGTAGAGGCTGCAAAGAACCTCTACACAGGGCGTGTCAATGCAGAGGTGGTCAACCTGCTGTTGGAAAACGCCCGCTTTGCAGAGCTTACATACCGCATAGCGCAGTATTTTGATGATACTTTTGCATCCGGCATCGCAGCACAGAATGCCATGCTCACGACATTGAGCACCCTGCTGCGCACAAAGGTCAAGACCCCGGAAGCAGCCAAAGCCGCAGAGCGGGAAAACGCCCATGAAGCAGACGAATGAACGGCTTTGTGCGCTGGCACAGAAAGGTGATGCCACCGCGCTGGACAGCCTGATCGAAAACAACAAGTCCTTTATCGGCAAGGAGGCAAATGACCTTTTCCGCAGCATGAATCTGGCACAGTCTGGCTTGAACCTTGACACGGACGATTTGAAACAGGCGGGCAATCTGGGCTTATGGAAAGCTGTGCCGAAGTTCGATGCAGCGCGCGGCATGAAGTTCCTGACCTATGCGGCTCCTGCCATTCATAACGCCATGATGGACATGGTACGGGATGCCTTTGCCACTTTTGAACAGCGGATGCAGATAGAGGACAAGGACGGTATCTGCTACCAGCGCGTTTCGCTGGATGATGTTCTGCCGGGTGAGGAGCAACTACGACGCATTGAAGCCATAGCCGACCTTTATGCCATGCAGCCGCAGAGCATTATAGAAGAGCAGGAATCGCGCCGGGAACTGTACGATGGCCTGAAACGGCTGACCCAACGGGAGCAGACCTATCTGCTGTACCGCTATGGCTTCACCGATGGCGAGGAACATCCGCTGATCGGCACGGCGATATACTTTCACCTGGCAAAAAGCCGCGCCAAAAAAGACGGAGGAACAAGCTATGGATAACCTGTGGCTGGAACTGCCGTGGTGGTTTATCTGAATTGGCAGAGAGGAATTGTGTCAAGTTGACATAATTCCTCCCGATAAGAGGGATGTGGGCGAAAATGCCAATGTATCTGGCAGTTCTGGATGACCGGAGCAGCGAAGAACAATTTATAGATGTATATAATACCTACAAGCGGCTGGTCTACCATACCGCTTACAAGATTCTGGGCGATTCATATCTGGCAGAAGATGTGCTGCAAGAGGTGTTTTTGTACGTTGCCAAAAATTTTTCTAAAATTCATCGAGAAAACTGTCACAAACTTGCCGCTTATCTCGTTAGTTGTAGTAGAAGCCGTGCATACGATATGCTTCGCAAGCAGCGAGAAGAACCGCTGGAAGAAGTCCCGGACGCACCAGATGATGCCCCGGTGCCGGATGATGCAACAGTCAGCACCGATAACATCCAACATCTGACAGAACTGATCGGACAGATGAAACCGATGTACCGTGATCCACTGCGCCTTTTGGCAATGGGTTACACCAACCGGGAGATTGCCAAATCGCTTGGACTAACGGACGAAGTGGTTCGGATGCGACTTTTCCGTGGAAGAAAACTATTGTGGAAGGAGTTGAACCACCATGAGTGAGCGGACAGAAGTTTCTTTTGATGCAGCGTTGATGATGGCACTCCGTGCAGATGCACAAAAAGAACTGGACGAGCTGCCAACTCCGGCGCAGCTTAAAGAACGCTACCCTGACACTTCCCGATGGGATACTCGCCTGCAAGCGACGTTGCATAAACGCCGTCCGGTGCTGAAACGAGTGCTTATTGCGGCCCTGACGCTGGTAATTCTGACCCTCGGTGCGCTTGCAGTAAGCGCAGACTTCCGCAAGGCAGTTTATACGATGATTCAGAAGTTCCTGCCTGTTGAGATGCAGCTGACATATCAGGTGGATGGCGAGCCGTTGGAACAGCTCCCGAATGGATACAGCGACCATTATGTACCGGATGGATTTGAACGAAATCGTGAGCAGGAATTTGAAAGAGCAGAAAACTTTTTGCACGTTTACTCGTCAAAAGAAAGCGGTAAAGGATATACTGTTCGATGCTCCATTATACAGCCGGGGCAACAGTCCTCGTTTGACAATGAGCATACAACTTATGAGAACGTAAAAGTTGGAAACGCAGACGCAACTTTGGGAACGAGTGCAGGAGAAAATGGAGATACCGTTTATATTTTAAGCTGGGAACAAAGAGGCATTTCAAATACAATTATGGGAAACATCTCACGAGATGAGATCATGGGAATCGCTGAAAACGTATTTTAATATGAGACACCATGCTGCTTGTTGAAATTGACAAATAGCATGGAGCTTTTTTGTATAAGCATACAAACATAACAATAAGCAGAAATTTTTTCAAAAAGTTGTCACAAACACAAGGCAAACTACGTTGACTAAGCAAAAGCTCCTATCGGGAGCAAAAATTGGAGGTGTATGCAAAAAATACTGGAGAACCAACAGATAAACATTCAACGCAAAGTACTTCAGAAGGCTCTTCTCTGCCTAAAACCGGAACCCCGTATTCGTCTAAGGATCTCGAAGATAGTGAAGGTGTGAAGCAAAGAAGATATTACGATAAGAATGGAAATGCGGATATGGATATTGATTATCGCCATGGGGGAACAGGCCATACATTTCCCCATAGACATGATTGGAACAATGGCGTACGAGGGCCTGCATATTAAGGAGAACAACTGTGAACAACGTACCGTTTAAGATGATTATTGAGGATTTAAATTGTGGACGCGAAATAGAGTTTGCTTATCATGGAAAGAAATATTCAATTACAAACAGTGAAGGCTATTGGAATTTTTGCTGTGACACTGACGGAATCATTATTGAAAGACTTTGCCCTTTCAATGATAAAACAAAACTTATAGAACGCGTTTCTAACCTAAATGTTGAGGGGTTCTGCTTTCAACAATTTTTGATAAAGCAAAATATGACGCACAATCGCTTTGCATCTTATAAATTTTGCTTTTGATTCTAAATTATGAGAGGGTGATTCCAGTGCAGAAAAATAGAACACATATTTCGAAAATATAGATGAAAGGGTAAAACAAAAGGAAAGGGTTGAAAATGGATTTTCTTAAACAAAAAGGGCCATTAGCAAGAGAATTCTGCAACACGTTGATTTACATTATTTCGTTAGTGTCATTAAAGCCTTCAAGCCTTCAGAGTGTGTTGACAGGTCTTCAATGGAATGGGATGTGGTTCTTTTCTCTGGCATTTTTCGCTGTCATCTTTATGGAAATGCTGTCCGATTTTTTGCTGGTTACAGATCGCTGCACTGCATGGAAAGCATTAAATGGAAATGTCAGCGAAGCCGAATTTCACAATCTTCAGCAGATTGTCCTATGCGAAAATCAGAAAGTTTCCATTGAGAAGAAACTTGCAAGTACGATACTACTGGTTCTGATGATATGTGCAACTGCTGCATTTGTGTGGTTTACTTTTTGGTATAAGGTTTTGTTATGAAAGAGATAATTATTATACCACATATTGGAATTGGACAATTAAAATTAGGTATGGCACCAGATGAGCTAGAAAATGCTCTTCACAAATGAAGAAACAGTGGTCGAATTCTTCTGATGAAGCAATGCAAATGGAGCGTTGTGCTGAAACTGGTGATCCTAATTTGATAACAGGACGATATATGGATAATGATTCGTTCTTTCTTGTGCAGTATCGGAACGGAAAAGCTGCTGAAATCGGCATCCAGAGAGATTTGTCTAAAGTGGCATCAATAAAATTGTTCGGGATGGATATGTTTAATACAGCCGCCGAGTGTATTATTGATAGCTTAATGAAAAAAGGACAACGTTATTTGCAACGAAAAGGACTTGCAACTGGGAACGGAATATATTTTTCCCAAAATTGGAGTCCGACTCTGGAGAGAGCGAGCATTTCATCCCAAATTGTTGAAAGACCCGTTATACATGGAAGAAATGCAGGCTGTATTAGAAGACGAATATCAATATCAGTATTTTCAGATGGTCACCATAATAGATTGAACTACTAACTAAGAGCCCTCTATTTGTAACGACTGCAAGTAGAGGGCTGTTGATCTGTTTGGAATATTTCAATTAAAGGTCAATCTTCTAATCCGCCGTGGTCGCAACCCAGTGACAGGAAGTGCTCTATCTCCCCACCCAGCACCATCTGCGCATACTCTAATAGCTTGTTGTAGAGCAACCAATCCAGCTCTGCTCGCTGCGCAGGGGTGTTGCCGTATTCGTCCTCAATAGCGATGCAGATAAACAAAACTGTGATTATGCAATAAATTTTCCATGAATTTATGTGCAGCTATACGATTTTGAAAAATTTTGTAGACAAACGAAATAAATTGGGCTTAAATTTCGTTATTCCAGTAAGAAACGCAAGAGATTTCTTTTTTTCAGGCAAGAATTGGAACTTTGGGCATAAAGCCAAAGTATGTCACAGAGATATTTGTAGATAAAGAAAATGCAGATATGGCACTGCATATTGTACACGCACTAAAGTAAAGTTATAGCTCTTACAGCATGAAAGCAAAATTTTAGATGATGAAAACGGTGTATGTGGTGAAAAGTCAAACAAGCAGTGGAATATCTAAAAATATGGAAGTTACCATTTCCCTTTAACAGCCCGTCCGCCGACCAAAATGGCGGAGAAAATAGCGGCGAAAAACAAGAATGTAAGCCAAATCGGGCTTAGTACCCACAACCAAGACCACGAAATCAATCCAGTTGCTTTTAATACAACAAGTACCAGCGTTAAAGCAACGATAGGATCCATTCCAGATTGTCCGGATCGGTTAGACTTTTTCTCCATACACATATCACCTCGAAAATTTGATTTATTGTGGTAAGTTGAGTATATCATATTTTCTAATCAAAGAACATCCCTATACGATTTTGCAACAGCCCCTTGCAGATTAGCTGCTAAAATGCATTCCGTTCTCGCTGTCCCTGCCGAAGGCTCCGGCTGCGCTGAACGCTGACACCATGACCGATGATCAGCTTCATGCAGCCTTGCAGGTGGGCATCAAAGAGATTCAAAACGGTGATACTGTTGATGCGGAAAGCGCATTCGCACAGTTCAGGGAACAGCACAGATGAAGCAGTATGACGTATGAAAAATTTCCCATACAGCCCTCAGCGACATGGAGCAGATTTACAGCTATATTGCTGACCGTCTGCTGGAGCCTGACACGGCTATGGGGCAGTATAATCGTATTGCAGAAGCCATCCAGTCGCTGGACATCCTGCCGGAACGATGTGCGCTGGTGGAAAGTGAGCCGGAGCGCACCCAAGGGCTGCGGCAGATGCTGGTGGACAACTACTCGGTGTTCTACATTGTGGGCGAGGATGCCGTGTCGGTGGCTCGTGTGCTGTACAGTGCATCCGACCTTGTGCGCCGCCTGCGGAGAATGAAGTGAAAGGGGTGTTCGCATGACCGCCGTGATCTATGCTCGCTATTCCAGCGATAACCAGCGTGAGGAATCCATCGAAGGCCAGATTCGTGAATGTACGGCTTATGCCGAAAAGAACGGCATCACCGTGGTCAAGCACTACATTGACCGCGCCCTTTCTGCCAAAACCGACAACCGCCCGGATTTCCAGCAGATGATCAAGGACAGCGAGAAACGGTTGTTTGACATTGTGCTGGTCTGGAAACTTGACCGCTTTGCCCGAAACCGTTATGATTCGGCCCACTATGAGTACCAGTTGGAGCGGAATCATGTCAAGCTGGTATCTGCCACGGAGCTCTATCTCTGACAGCCCTGCGGGTATCATGGTCAAGAGTATGCTCACCGGCATGGCTGAATACTACTCGGCAGAACTTTCTGAAAAAGTTGTGCGCGGCATGACCGAGAATGTTCTGAAGGGGAAGTACAACGGCGGCACGATTCCCATTGGTTTTAAGGTGGATGAGGAGAAGTTCTTTCAAATTGACCCGCTGAAAGCTCCCTTTGTGGTAGAAGCCTTTCAGCGGTACAACGATGGCGCAACTATGAAAGAACTGATGAACTGGCTGAACGACAGTGGCGTGACCACCAACCGCAACCAGAAGTTCACCTACAACAGTGTTCAGACGCTGTTGACGAACAAACGGTACATCGGAGAAAACCACTTCAAGGACATTGTGATGCCCGACAGTATCCCGGCCATCGTGGACAAGGACTTGTTTGAAGAAGTGCAGCAAAAATCAAGAAGAACAGCCGCGCTCCTGCCCGTCACAAAGCCGAGGACGATTACTTGCTCACCACCAAGCTGTTCTGCGGAATGTGCGGCGCGATGATGTTCGGCGAGTGCGGTACGGGTAGAAACAAGATCGTTCATCATTATTATAAGTGCGCCACCGCGAAGCGTTTCAAGACCTGCAAGAAAAAGACCGTCCGTAAAGAGTGGCTGGAAGATTTGGTCATAGCTGAAACCATGAAGCTGATTCAAGACGATGCCGTGATTGATGCCATCGTTGCAGAGGTCATGGAGTTGCAGGAACAGGAAAACACCACACTCCCTTTGCTGGAAAAGCAGATGCGCGAGGTGGAGAACGGCATTGAAAATATGCTGAACGCCATTCAAGCAGGTGTGCTGACCAACTCCACCAAATCGCGTTTGGAAAAGCTGGAAGCCCAGCAGAAAGAACTTGAGATTCGGATTGCCGAAGAAAAAATCGCTCGGCCACGGTTGAGCGAAAATCAAATTCGGTTCTGGCTGACCCGGTTCCGCAAGCTCGACCCGAACGTGAAAAGCCACCGGGAAACGCTTATCAATACATTCGTGAATGCTGTTTATCTCTATGATGAAAAAGTTTTGATTACATTCAACTACAAAGACGGCACAAAAACCATCACGTTCGATGAGATTGCTGCCAAAGATGCCCCAGAGGGCAATGGTTCGGATTTAGGTTGCTTCGCTCCACCAAGAACTCCGGTATCCAATGGGTACCGGAGTTTCTGTTTTACCTGCCTTGAAAAAAAGGGGCTGCAAGGGTGGATTCGAACAGCTGCGGCGCTGTCGCGGAAGACAGCGCAAAAACAGCCCAGTGGGCTGTTTTTTAGCAGCGCGGCTCGCGTGATCCACCCGCGCCCACCAAGGACTCCAGTATCCGAACCGGGTACTGGAGTTTCTGTTTTATCTGCCTTGAAAAGGGGCTGCAAGGGTGGATTCGAACAGCATCGACCCGCCGAATAGTCCGGCGGGGGAAAGCCCCTGTGCAACAGCGACGACCGCTGCCAGCGGCAGAAACAGGGAGGAGCTGTTGGGGCTGCGGCCAGCAGGATGCGCGTGCCGCCCAAGGCACGATGCAGCCGCTGGGAGCCGCGACCCGGGTTCCTTTTCTGCGCGGCTCGCGACATCTGCCCGCACACATATTGCATCTGTCCCTGACCTGTGATACCATACAGGTAACTGAAACAACACAGACGGAGGACTTTTTCTATGATCTACGATACCCTGAACAACCTGCCCAACTATCTGGGCGTAAGCGACAATCTGGACACCGTCATCGAGTACATCATGGCGCGGGATATCAACAACCTGCCCGCCGGGCGCACCCGCATCGATGGTGACAAGGCGGTGGTCACCGTGAGCACCGTCACGCCCCAGACCTCCGACAAGGCACTGTTCCAGCGGCACGACAATCACATTACGCTGGAGACTGACTTGGACGGCAGTGAGCTGTTTGAGGTAAGCCTTGCGGAGCTGACGCCCACCAAGCCAACCGATGAAGCCGCCGACACCACCGTGGGCACCGCCGGCACCAGCATTGCCGGAATGCTGTGCGAGGGCCGCTTTGCCCTCTATCTGGCCGGGGAGCCGTACAAATCCGGCCTGAAGGCCCAGGGCTGCGGAAAGCTGAAAAAAGCCGTGTTCAGCATTGAGCTGGACCCGGACGAGGAAGAAACGGAAGAATAACTGAAAGGAGACTTTCTGTATGGGATTTTTTGCTGTACTGGCTGCAAGTCTGTTTGCCGTATTTATTTTTACTGTATTCGGCGGCTATTCGCTGCTGCTCTGGTGCCAGCAGTCCCTGCTGATGGTGGTTCCTCCCGCGCTGGTGCTGGCCGTGCTGGTCTGGACGTTCCTGAAAATGGACGACAAGATCACCGCCCTGCAAAAAAGCGGGTGGAGGAGCTGGAAGCCGCACAAAAAAGCACGGAGAAGCTTGAAAAATAATACAGCGCCGCCCTTCGTAGAGAAACCTCTCTGCAAAGGACGGCGCTGCTTTTTTGTGAACGCTTTCACGTTGGCCTGCCGGTGGTTACAGATTTAACAGAACATTCACCCGGAAGATCTGCTCCTCGGTCTCCAGATGCAGATTGCCGTTATATTTGTGCACTACCGTCTCGGCAGATACCAGCCCGATGCCGGTGCCCTCGTGCTTGGTGGAGCGCAGGATGCCCTGCTGTTTTTTCAGCATGCCGTCGTAACGGTTCTCCACCACAAGCCCCAGCATGGCGGGACTGAGCATCTGCGCCATCACCTGCACCCGGCGCTGCTCCGGCGGCAGCTTCTGGCTGGCGTGCAGGGCGTTTTCCAGCAGATTGCCCAGAATGGTGCACAGGTCGGCCTCCGGCATGGGAAGCTGCCGAGGCAGTGCCAGCTTCCACTCCACAGGAACGCTCTGCTGCCCGGCTGCATGGTCGTAATATCCGGCCAGTGCATCCACGGCGGCGTTGGCGCACAGGCTGGGGCGGTGCTCGCTGAGCTCGCTTTCATACTGGTGCAGATAGCTTTTCAGCTCCTCCAGCTGCCCGGTCTCGGTCAGTCCGGCAATCACATGCAGATGCTGCCGGAAGTCGTGCCGCAGACGGCGGGTGTTGTCCAGATAGGTCTGTAACTCCATGTACCGGCGGGATTCCATGGCCAGCAGCTGGTTTTCCCGGTCCAGCCGGGCATTGCGGGTAAACTCCCGGGCAACGCGGTACATCTCGTATAGCAGCAGAAAGATGCCGAACAGCGAGATGGATACCGCCAGCACCGAGATGATCTTCAGCCGCCCGACCAGCACCACGGCGGGGTTCAGCGGCATACAGTATACCAGAAAAACGGCATAGAGGGCGGGCAGCGGCCACGCAGATTGCCAGAAGGCTTCACCGCTGTACTCCCGCAGCAGCCACCGGCTCCACTGCACGGCGGTGAACCAGAACAGCACGGTGAGCATCGCGGCAAGGCCCAGCCGCAGCAGCGCCGTGGAGGCAAGGCAGACGGTCTGTGGGTTGGAGATCTCGGTCTGGGCGTTGAGCAGCGTCGACAGCAGGGAACACACCGCCATCATCACGGCAGAGATGGAAAACAGAAACGCGGTCTGGCTTACGGTCACTTCCGGCGTTACCCGCCAGCGCAGCAGCCAGAAGGAGACCAGCACGATGGCGGGCAGGAGAGAATTGCTGTTCAGCCCGAACACGGCGCAGAGCGCGGCGCAGCCGATGCACAGCAGGGTGATGCATCCGGCAGCGATGCAGGCGGTGCGCCTGGGGGTGCGCAGCTTTTCCCATAGGGATGCCAGACACAGAAACGCGCTGGGATACAGCAGCGCAAAATCCAGAAAATAACGGCCGAACAGAGCAAGATCCATGGCGGCTGCTCCTTTCCTCAGTGCAGCTCCTGCCGCATGTGGCGGAACTGGTATTGTGTAAAGTGGGCAAGCAGAGTGCATTTATCCTTCTGCCGTACCGGCAGGCGGGTGCCGTCCAAGATCTCGATGCAGTCCTCCCCGAACCGCAGCACCTTGTCCATGTTGATGATAACGCCTCGGTTGCAGCTCATAAAGTTTTCCCGTGCGGTAAGCTTTTCTTCGATCTGCGCAAAGCTGCACATGGCGCGGTACTCACCATCCTCGGTGGTGATAAGGACGTAGTGGTTCCGGGCAATGGCATACAGCACCTTGCGCAGCGGCAGCTGAATGCTTTGGCGGGCAATGCGAATCTCCAGTTCCGGCTCCTTACAACGCAGCGCCCGCCGCAGCTCGGCGGCAAGGTGCACGAATTTTTCCTCCTGATAGGGTTTGAGCAGGTAATCGAAGGGGTGCACCGGAAAGGCATCCCATACATATTCCGGCGAGGAGGTCACGAATACGATCAGCACCTCCGGGTCGGCCTGCCGCAGTCGGCGGGCGGTCTCGATGCCGTTGGTGCCCGCCATGCAGATATCCAGAAACACCACGGCGTATAAGCCGGGCTCTGCTGCGGCACGGAGAAAATCATCCCCGCAGGCAAACCATGTGCACTCGGCTTCGGGCAGCTGCTGTTGCAGCAACTCCTCCAGCCGCTGGGCGTCCGGGGTCTGATCCTCTACGATGGCGATTGGCAGTGCCATCCATACACCCTCTTTCTCCATTCATTGTTCCTTTATTATAGCATACTGCGGCGGGAAGGGCATCTGCTTTTTTGCACAAAACGCTCCATTTTGCGCGCCGAGCGCCGCCCTGCGCATCTGCAGCGGGCGACTGCCAAAAAGTTTTGGTTGACAGACGGGGCGAATCATGTTATTCTTTTGTTGATTTTGAGAGACGCCGCCTTGCAGAGTCTTTTCAAAGCAATTTACTCGGGACCGCCCAAACGGGGCTAAGGCCATACGGACAGCCGGGTCCACTGCCGACCGGCGGCGCAAGCTGCCATTATTGATTGAGTTTGAAGCTCAAATTTTATAAGTTGGTTCCTTTACAACCATGAAATTGCGCAGCCTATGCGCAGACTTGTGAAACGGTCAATAAGAGTAGTAAAAGTGTAGTTGCTATATAGACTCTCATCACCCCGTCTTTTTGGATCGCGAATAACGCGCAGCACCGGCACTTACGGCTGGGTGCTTTATCAGCGCGGAAAAAGCTGCTCCAAGCGCAGGTCTGCATATTTGTGCAGTGTCTGCGCTTTTTTGTTGTGCAAAAAAGAAGAACAGGGACGGAGGAAATGATGAACGAGAACAAAGCGCGTTCCCGGCTGGATCAGCGCCGTGCGCCCATTTACGAGGCGCTGGAGCGGTTCCGGCAGATGCGGGTGGTGCCCTTTGACGTGCCCGGCCACAAGCGAGGCCGCGGCAACCCGGAGCTGACCGCCTTTCTGGGCCAGCAGTGCGTGGGCGTGGACGTGAACAGTATGAAGCCGCTGGATAACCTTTGCCACCCGGTGTCGGTCATCCGGGAAGCTGAGGAGCTTGCCGCTGATGCATTTGGCGCGGCACACGCCTTTTTAATGGTGGGCGGCACCACCAGCAGCGTGCAGAGCATGGTACTTACCGCCTGCAAGCGGGGCGATGAGATCATTCTGCCCCGCAACGTGCACCGCAGTGTGCTGAACGCGCTGGTACTGTGCGGCGCGGTGCCGGTGTATGTGAACCCGGAGGTGGATAAGCGCCTGGGCATCTCGCTGGGCATGAAGCGGGAGCAGGTGGCAAAGGCCATCAAGGAGCACCCCAACGCTGTGGCTGTGCTGGTGAATAACCCCACCTACTACGGCATCTGCTCCGACCTGCGTGCCATCGTAAAAATGGCGCACGACGCCGGTATGCTCTGCCTTGCGGATGAAGCCCACGGCACCCACTTCTACTTTGGCGGCGGCCTGCCGGTTTCTGCCATGGCGGCGGGCGCGGATATGGCCTCGGTCTCCATGCACAAAAGCGGCGGCAGCCTGACCCAGTCCAGCCTGCTGCTCATCGGTCCCAACGTGCACCCGGGCTATGTGCGCCAGATCATCAACCTGACCCAGACTACCTCCGGCAGCTACCTGCTGATGTCCAGTCTGGATATCTCCCGCCGCAATCTGGCGCTGCGGGGACGGCAGGTGTTCCATCAGGTGGCAGACATTGCCGAGTACGCCCGCGAGGAGATCAACGCCGTAGGCGGTTACTACGCCTTTGGCAAGGAGCTGTGCAACGGCGATTCTGTTTTTGACTTTGACACCACCAAGCTCAGCGTCCACACGCTGGATATCGGCCTTGCAGGCATTGAGGTGTACGACATCCTGCGGGACGAGTATGACATTCAGATCGAGTTCGGCGACATTGGCAACATCCTTGCCTATCTTTCCATCGGCGACCGCCCGCAGGAGGTGGAGCGTCTGGTCAGCGCGCTGGCCGAGATCAAGCGCCGCTACCAGACCGATGGCTCCGGTCTGCTGAGTCAGGAATACATCGACCCCGTGGTGGCTGCCAGCCCGCAGGAGGCCTTCTATGCCCCCAAAAAGAGCCTGCCCCTGCGGGAGACCGAGGGCATGGTGTGCAGCGAGTTCGTCATGTGCTATCCCCCGGGCATCCCCATCCTTGCACCCGGCGAGCGCATCACCAAGGAGATCCTGAACTACATCGAGTACGCCAAGGCCAAGGGCTGCAGCATGACCGGCCCGGAGGACCCCGAAATTTTGCACCTGAATGTTCTGGCATAAGGAGGGAAAGAGATGGAATTTTGGTTTTCAGAGTTTCACACCCCGGATGTGAAGCACAGCATTCGTGTGAACAAGCAGCTCTACTCCAAGCAGAGCGATTATCAGCGCATTGATATCTTTGAGACCCCGGAGTTCGGCCGGGTGCTCACGCTGGACGGCAACGTGATGCTGACCGAGCGCGATGAGTTCATCTACGATGAAATGATCGTCCATGTGCCCATGGCGGTGCACAAAGGAAGCCAAGGATATTCTGGTCATCGGTGCCGGAGACGGCGGCGTGGTGCGGGAGCTGACCCGCTACGACCGTGTGGAGCGCATCGACCTTGTGGAGATGGACCCGCAGGTGGTGGAGGCCTGCCGCGCTTACCTACCCAGCAATGCCTGCCGTATGGATGACCGTCGGGTGCATATCTATTTTGAGAATGCCTTGAAGTATATCCGCCGCTGCGAGGAGGAGTACGACCTCATCATCGTGGACTCCTCCGATCCCTTCGGCCCATCCGAGGGTCTGTTCACCCGCGAGTTCTACGGCAGCTGCTACAACGCACTGCGGGAAGACGGAATCATGGTCAACCAGCAGGGCAGCCCCTTCTACGCCGAGGACGCCAGCGCCATGCAGCGCAGCCACAAGCGCATTGCATCCACCTTCCCCATCAGCCGGGTGTATCAGGCGCATATCCCCACCTTTGCGGCAGGGTACTGGCTGTTCGGCTTTGCAAAAAAAAAAATATCATCCCATCGATGATCTGGACGCTGAATCGTGGAAGGCGCTGAATATGCGCACCCGCTACTACACCACAAAACTGCATATCGGAGCATTCTACCTGCCGGCTTTTCTGGAGGAGATGCTGCGGGAAGTGGAGGAACACTAATGCACCCAACATTGAAAACTTCATCGGCTGTGACAGCAGCTACCGCGCCGCCAGCATCGTGCTGTACGGTGCGCCCTACGATTCCACCACCAGCTACCGCCCGGGCGCACGGTTCGGTCCGGCGGCCATCCGGCACGAGAGCTACGGTCTGGAGACTTACAGCCCTTACCAGAACGCCGACCTGACCGATTTTGATGTGTTCGACAGCGGCGATCTGGAGCTGTGCTTCGGCTCCAGCGAGCTGGCACTGGCCGATATCGAGGCCCGGGCAGAGGAAATTTTGAAGGACGGCAAGTTCCCGCTGCTGCTGGGTGGCGAGCATTTCGTCACGCTGGGGGCGGTACGTGCTGCGGTGAAGAAATACCCCGACCTGCACATCGTCCATTTCGACGCCCACGCCGACCTGCGGGACGACTATCTGGGCGCGAAGCTCAGCCACGCCTGTGTGCTGCGCCGCTGCCACGAGCTGGTAGGGGACGGCCACATCCATCAGTTCTGCATCCAGCGGCGACCGGGCAGAGTTCGAGTTTGCTGCCCAGCACACCGAGATGCACAAGTTTGATTTTACCGGCCTTGCCGAACTGACCGCACAGCTGTGCGAGAGCAAGGTGCCGGTGTACCTGACCATCGATCTGGACTGCCTTGACCCCTCCTGCTTCCCGGGCACCGGTACGCCGGAAGCGGGGGGCGTCAGCTTTTTGCAGTTGCTGGAGGCTATCCGCACCGTGACCCGGGCTAACATCGTGGGCGCCGACCTGAACGAGCTGGCTCCCATGCTGGACACCACCGGCGTTTCCACCGCCACCGCCTGCAAGGTGCTGCGCGAGACCCTGATCGCGCTGGACAAGGGCTGGCCGGGCTTTCAGGTATAAATACGAAACTACCATTTTACAGATAAAGGAGTAACCGATATGAGCAAAGTTCTGATCATCGGCTGCGGCGGCGTGGCCTCCGTTGCCATCCATAAGTGCTGCCAGGTGCCCGAGGTGTTCACCATCGCCAGCCGTACCAAGGCAAAGTGCGATAAGCTGGCTGCCGAGCTGGCTCCCACCACCGCCACCAAGATCACCACCGCACAGGTGGACGCAGACAAGGTGGAAGAGGTCATCGCCCTCATCAAGGCGTACCAGCCCAATCTGGTAATGAACATCGCCCTGCCTTATCAGGATCTGACCATCATGGACGCCTGCCTTGCCTGCGGCGTCAACTACATGGACACCGCCAACTACGAGCCCGAGAACACCGACGACCCGGAGTGGCGCGCCATCTACGAGAAGCGCTGCAAGGAGGCCGGCTTCTCTGCCTACTTTGATTACAGCTGGCAGTGGGCCTACGCCAAAAAGTTCGAGGAAGCCGGCCTGACCGCCCTGCTGGGCAGCGGCTTTGACCCGGGTGTGACCCAGGCATACTGCGCCTACGCCAAAAAGCACGAGTTCGATACCATCGACACCATCGACATTCTGGACTGCAACGGCGGCGACCACGGCTATGCTTTTTGCCACCAACTTCAACCCGAATCAACCTGCGCGAGGTGTCCGCCCCCGGCAGCTATTGGGAGAACGGCCACTGGGTGGAGATCCCGGCTATGAGCATCAAGCGGGAGTACAACTTCGATCAGGTGGGCGACAAGGATATGTACCTGCTGCACCACGAGGAGATCGAGTCTCTGGCCAAGAACATCCCGGAGGCAAAGCGCATCCGCTTCTTCATGACCTTTGGCCAGAGCTATCTGGACCACATGCGCTGTCTGGAGGACGTGGGTATGCTGTCCACCACCCCCGTCAACTTCAACGGGCAGCAGATCGTGCCCATCAAGTTCCTGAAGGCCCTGCTTCCAGACCCCGCCAGGTTTGATCCCGATCCGTATCTGGATGCACTGGATAAGTACGGCCTGCCCCGCCCGAGAGCCATAACCCGGCTCTGGTGGACTGATGCGGGTGCGCGACAGCCGCCCGCCCTTTGCGGGGCTGGCAAACCTGTCCGAGGCGCAGCTGCACCGCCTGCCCACCCCCTGCTATCTGCTGGACGAAGCCCAGCTGCGCCGCAACGGCGAGATCCTGCTGGGGGTGCAGCAGCGCACCGGCTGCCGCATTCTGCTGGCGCAGAAGGCTTTTTCCAACTTCAATGTCTACCCGGTGCTGGCACCCTATCTGGCAGGTACCGAGGCCAGCGGCCTGTACGAGAGCCGCTTGGGCAGGGAAGAACTGCCGGAGAAGGAGAACCATGTGTTCTGTGCCGCCTACCGGACAGATGAGTTTGAGGAATTGCTGCAATACGCCGACCACATCGTGTTCAACTCGCCCAGCCAGCTGGCAAAAGTTCGGCCCGGCGGCAAAGGCAGCGGGCAAAAGCATCGGTCTGCGCATCAACCCGGAGTGCTCCACGCAGGAGGGTCACGAAATTTACGACCCCTGCGCACCCGGCAGCCGTCTGGGCACCACCCGTGCTCAGTGGGACGCCGCCGTGGCAGCGCACCCGGAGCTGCCCGCCCTGTTGGACGGTCTGCACTTCCATACCCTGTGCGAGCAGGACGCCGATGCGCTGGCGGTAACGCTGGCCGCAGTGGAGAAAAAGTTTGCCGACCTGCTGAGCACGCCGGACAAAAAGCTGCACATAAAGCGCAGGAAACCGGCGGCA
>VOFI01003706.1_pt1 | contig 15935 bp, 21 predicted proteins | sample 5384131 | NCBI WGS metagenome assembly VOFI01 (sample SAMN12384728, study PRJNA508395) | human gut metagenome | isolation source: healthy gut H | host: Homo sapiens
ACCAACCACAATTACCGGCTCGTTGACCCATACTTGGCATCAATACTTCCACTATGGGTGATATGCCCATCATTCCAAACTTTGACCTTAGAACAGGCTGTGTTTGGTCCTTGGCGGTCTTGGTTGAGTTTGGTCACCAAGCCATCTAAAGCGGTTCTCTGTCGCAGAGCTTCCTGGAATCATGATGATGGGAGACAATTTTGAATTATAAAATTTCTCGATTTTTGAAACATTCGTCGAGTCCTATAAGAAGGAATGGCTAAAGCGATCAAGAAAAAGACAGACCAAAGTGTGAGGGACGATGGCTGTTTTTTTAGAGACTTCATCCTTTCTCCTTTCACTTTTAGATCTTTTTTCGAATACGACGTTTCCCCATGCGAACAAATGGTAGATAAAGGAGCACATCCATCGCAAACAAAGGATACTCACCACAGCTAAAGCTCTCAGAGACTCCTGTCCCTTAACAAAGGCATAAAGAAGGCTAGAGTCCTTGTCTGGCACTGGATAGACAGGCTGCTGGCATCAGTTTGAAGCACAAAGCTACAGCTGCTATCGCCATATTCACCAAAGGGATCAATAAGAAAGGAATCACATAAAGTAGATTGAGAAGGACCGGTATTCCTCATGAATGAAGCCCCATTGTTAAAAAGAGACTTGGAAAAAGACTGAGGAGACTGACTTTCTTGTCCTTTTGACTTCGTGAAACCAGCAGGATCGCCAACCAATAAGGCTAGAACTGCACCAATTCCAGCTACCAGACCAAAACTGCGGTACAAATTGGTCAAGGTATAGAGATGAGGAATGCCTGCCGTTGTATGATGTCACAGCAGGTGATTTTCCAAACAAAGTTATCATCCGCAATTGAGTTCAAGGCAAAGGCTTGACTATTACCAAACCAAGCAGATAGGCTACTAAAAGACCCATGCTAAAGGTGGACAAGAGATGATGACTGCTTACCGTTAGAGAAGCCAAGAACTGTCGGATAGTCTGAAAAATATTAAATTGATTTCCAAGAACCAAAGAAGATTGAGGCTGACCCTAGAACTAAGGACAAAGAAAATGGGACGCACCGTCTTGGGTTGATAGATGAAATCCTTGTCCACAATCTGGTCATCACTGGCCTTGGATAGACGAAAGATCTGCCCAATTAGATAGATGGCTAAAAAATCGCTAAGACGATATTGGTCGTCGCGGATAGATGGATACGCGTCACTTGCCCTTCATTGAGCGGTCCCACCAACAATTCTGAGACCCCACTATTAGACTGACTAAAAGAGCTGTCACACCTGCTGTCCTGTACTTCTACCATAGTGCTCAGCTGTGTATTTTCCAGCGAAGGCGGGTCCGCTAAAGGCCCAGCTAGACCTCCTAAGAAAGTTGGAAAAATTGATAAGGACTTGACTAATAGCTTGATCCCATGGCAACCAGCTATCCATCGAAAAGAGCTGATGGATATAGCCTCGATCGGAAGAAGACCGATAGAGCGATCACCCGAATGATTCCTGAAAATAGGAAAAAAAGGAAATAAGGAAACCAGGGTCTTCTGGGAAATTTGAATCAAACTTTTTTCTCGTAACCAGAAAAACTTCTGGACTAAATACTTGGTCATGGGGCCTCCTGTTCGAGTTGATTGACTTATTCACGTTTACTGCTTTCTTCTTATTTATATCATACTGGCGATCCTTACCTTTCGTTTGGAGAGACGTCATCAGTTGAGAATGCTGTTAAAATTTTCAAGAAAAACTTTTCAAAAACTCTTTGACAGGGGTCTTCATTTCCTCTATACTATTTGTTAGCTAACAAAACGATGAATCATGTTAACGTCAGCCCTGCTATGCTCATAGGGAATTGATGGGAAATGAGAGAGATAGGATGGATTTTCAGACCATTTTTACAACATTATAGAAAGATTTAGAGGAATCAGACGTCCATGTCACAAGAAAAAATTTCAGCCAAGGTCCTGTATGCTATTTTGCAACAGGGATCCCTTTCCTTTTGCGGGGTGGCTGGGGAAACCAGCTGCGAATATCACCTTCCCAATATTGATGAAGGAATTTGAAATCAATACTGCAACCTGTCCAGTGGGTTACGACCATCTATCTTCTAGTGGTTGCCTGTGTGGTCCCCTTGTCTGCCTACCTCAAACGCTCTTTTTTAAAATGAAGTCCATCTTTTTAGTTGAAATCTTTTCTCTGTTTTAGGTGTTCTTATCGACTTCCTTGCTCCAAGTTTTGGCTTTGTGGTCCATGGGGCGATTGGTCCAAGGAATGGGGTTGGTTTTGCCCTTCCTCTAATGTTTAATATCATTTTAGAGCAGGTCCCAAAACGTAAGATCGGTCTCATGATGGGAGTGGGGGACCCCTAATTACAGCCATTGCACCAGCCATTGGGCCTACTGTCGAGGTCTCTTGACGGCTAACTTCGGTTGGCGGTCCATCTTTTTGGTTCAATTCGATCCTTCTAGCTTCGCTAGTTGCAGGACTTCGCCTCCATTGAACAAATCAGTAAAAGTCAAACGAGAAACCCTTGATATCATGAGTCTCCTTGCTATCATTTTGCCCTTTTCTTAGGGTTGATTCTAGGCATTCACGGTCTCTCTGACCATGCTTTCTTTTAGTTTTTCTGTCCTTGGTTGGCTGGTGATTGGGTTCTTGGGACTCGTTCTCTTAGTCTGGCGGTCCAATCAGTTGGAGAATCCCATTATCAACCTTGCCATCTTAAAGAACCATCTCCTCACTGGCCATGTTCTTGCCTTTTTCACCTTCCAATTAGGTTCTCTGGCCATGAGTTTCCTCTTGCCCAATTATGTCCAATTGGTCAACCACTCGAGTACCACGCCTGATGCTACTTCCAGGAGCCATCATTGGAGCAGGTTTTGCTCCCTTCTCTGGTCTCATTCTAGATAAGTTGGGCGCCCGTAAACCGATTCTCCTTGAGCTGTTTTAATCCTTCTGGCCCATTTCCACTTCACCCTTTTTGCCCTGAAGCTGACAAATGGCTTGATTCTTGTCTTTTTACATGATCTTCATGACCGGTATGGGTCTTGCCTTTGGCAATATCATGACCAACGGACAAAAACAACTCACTCTGGAAGAGCAACCCGATGCGAACGCGATTTTTAACACCTTGCAACAATTTGCAGGCGCTGTCGGAACAACCCTGGCTTCGCTGATCGTTGCCATGAGCCAAGCTAATCAAAAGATGGACTTCACCCAAGCCACTGCTAAAGGAAGTCGCAACGGTTTTATGGTCTTATTTTGCCTTGGGCATCTTCCAACTCCTTCTCTTATTTTGGGTTGTTGGGAAAAAGAACAAGATACGAATTAATTTTTCTCATCAGAAAACAGCAATTTGCTGTTTTTTTTGTTATCCTTTTCTGACCTGTGTGTGACAATGCCATCAGGATCCTCAAAGGTAAAAAGTCACTTCTGCTAAATAAATCTTGCTAGAATAGGCGTATGACCTATTCTTTTTTTTTTGCTTGCAATGCCAAAGATTATAACTTAAATTTCATTAAATTGTCGAACTTTTATCATTTGAGTTAAAATCCTTGCTTTCTTTCTGTATTTTATTTATAATCATTCTAATTAAGACAAAGGAGATATTGTATGACTGAAATAAAAACATGGAGTAGATGAATCATTTAACGACCGATTGAATATCTTGAGAACCCGCTGTTCTCAAAATAATGATGGGATTATTTCTATTGCTGGGGTGGTGATTGGGGTAGCCAGTGCCACGCATAATATCTGGATCATTTTCTTATCTGGCTTGTCTGCAATTCTGGCAGGTGCCTTTTCAATGGCGGGTGGTGAGTATGTCTCTGTTTCCACACAAAAAGACACGGAAGAAGCTGCTGTAAACCGCGAACAAGCCTTATTGGATCGCGATCCAAAGTTAGCTAGAGAATCTCTCTACCACGCTTATCTTCAAAATGGAGAATGCGAAACTTCCGCAAAGATTTTTGACAGAACGGGCCTTTCTGAAACATCCCCTCAAAGCTCCTAGTCGAAGAGAAATATGGTATCGAATATGAGGAGTTTACCAATCCTTGGCATGCTGCTGCATCTAGCTTCTTTGCTTTTTTCGGTTGGTTCCCTTCCTCCAATGCTCTCTATCATCCTCTTTCCAGCTGCCTATCGCATTCCGGTGACGGTCTTCGTTGTTGGACTATCCTTAATCTTCACTGGCTATACCAGTGCAAAACTGGGAAAAGCACCAACCAAGCCAGCTATGCTTCGCAACCTCATCATTGGCCTTCTCACCATGGGTGTGACATACTTCTTCGGACAACTCTTTAGTATCTAAAAAAGCTGAGACTTCTGTCTCAGCTTTTTCTTATGCTTCTTAATAGAGCTTGTGCTTGTTTTTTCAATCCTTCCACTGCTTCATCTGTCAAGATCAATTCACCTGTTCCCCAGGCTTCTGGGTTCACGGTTGTTCCTGTGAAGTCACCCACTACTTGAGTCCGAACGAATGGCTAAGAGTGCTTGGTAAGCCGCAAACATTGGCTCGTGTCCTGCATTAGCGACTGAAGAGACGGTTACGATCTTGTCTTGAAGGGCAGATGGACCACGAGTTTCTGACAGGTCAAGGGCACGGCTAAGCCAGTCGATCAGGTTTTTCACTACGCCTGGAATCGCAAAGTTATAGACTGGCGAGAAGATCCAGATGGCATCCCAAAGCAAGAACCGCATCACGCGCGCCTGCACAGCAGGCAGGGGTTGGTGTTTCCAAATCTTGGTTCATCATAGGGATGTCCTTGTAGTCCAAGTAAGTTACAGTTGCTTTTCCTTCAAGAAGACTTTCTGCTTTCTGAGCCATTTGGTGGTTGAAAGATCCTTGACGAAGAGATCCGACGATAAATAAAATGTTTTTCATTGTTGTCTCCTCTTTCTGTTGTAATTTTTTTTGTTACAATAGCTATTATACACGATCATAATGTAATGTCAAGGATTACAACTCGGACATTTTAAACTTTTATTCCATTTCACTAAGGATGGGCCAAGAAGAATGAGAAAAAGGTTGGACAAAAGTCTCCAACCTTCAATAAATAAATCACAACCGTATAAATCTGTAGAGGATCAACATCCAAGAAAAACGACTTCCCAGAGATCTTTACAATCCATTCTAGAACTACTTTTTTCTAAGCAAGATAATTCTCAAAGTTTCAATTTTTGTTCCACAAATTCTGTTCGCGCTACTACTCCTCGTTAGACGAATCAGTAGCCAACATTTTTTTGATGGATTCCTGGATAAACCGTCATTTCAGCAATCATCTCGATACTCATCCCCTTCAAAGCCAGTTTTCTGAATCAGAGACTGCTGACCAGCTTGAACTCCCAACTCCATGCCTTCTTGTCTGCCTTGTTCCAATCCCTGTTCGAGACCACGCTCGAGACCTTTGTTCAAGACCAATCTCGAGTCCACGCTCAAGACCTTGTTCGGAGTCCCTGTTCAAGACCTTTTTTTCAACCCTTTCTGAAAACCGGCTTCCAGTTGTTCTTTTTTCCGAAAGGTATCCATGCTCATTTCCCAATTTTCTGATACGAATCTGTTCATCAATCATTTTTTTCCTCCTTTGTCCAATTTGATGGGATCAGGAGTGATTCTGCCTGCTCGATCACTTGATCTGGTTGATGACTGAATGGGCGATTGCCAAAAAAATTCAAGCCATTGTCTCCAGTGAGCATTCAACTCCGTATCTCTACTTTCATTATACTTATCCAAACTCTAAAAAGGCAACCTTTTTAACATATTGTGAGCCACTCCATCCTTTCGAGAGCTATGCAAAGAGGGGTCCCATCTACTGTATGGCGCATTTCATAGACATTGACAGGTGAATCTAAATGAGGAAAAATACTTCGCTCCAGGATAGCGATCCCATAGACCGGCTCCAGCTCCTGGTACATAGAATGGGTTGCCCCTTTCTTTCGCTTGCGTTGGACATTTTTCTACCAATTGATTGGCTAAATAATAGTGGAAAACGATTCAAGAAATACTCTTGCTTCAAAACTTGAATCTCAATGATGACTTCAAGCCCACTATCTAGTCTTGCTCTCACATCAACAGATGTTTCAAAAAGGAAGATCTCCTAAAACCCCTGCTCATGGATTCTGGTCTCCCTTCTAAAATCTCAACGGACTCTACTGCAGATCCAAGACTTCTCGCGGATGAATTTCGCTGTCACATCCGGAAGGCTAAAAATCTTTTTCGCCATTAAATCCAAGGTGGGCGATACATACTCATGTTTTTTTCATAGCACCTCCAATGATTTCTGTGTAGGGGATCCCCCTCACTTTATACCATTCGAATAAATTGCAGAAAAAGAGGCTGGGACAAAAGTCCTAGCCTCTCAATTATTTTTGGATTATCGAGCAAGACGCAGTAGCTTGAGTGGGTCTCTACTTCACGCTGATTTCATCAGCTTTTACAGCCCTTACTAATGGCAGCAGGGGGACGACGAAATCCGAATTCTAACGAATTACCGATTTCTGTCCCACTCTCTCTGCTTTTATGCATGCTCCAATCCTTTCGCGTGTTTTCCTTTGATAGTTTTCGGCTGAATGGAGCAATTTTTTTTCTTTTCTTCTTCTGTCAAATGCAAGTCCAATCGTTCAATAATTCCTTTTCTACCTACAATCTGCAGCCAAGATAGGTTCCATATTCTGGACGATAGTTAGACACTGGCATTTCCTCGTGGCTATCATTGATCACAGCTTGCTAAACGTTGGGCTGCTGCTGCAATCCCAAAAATTGGTATAGAATTTGCCAAGAAAACTGTGTGGCCACCGCGCAAGGGACTCGTAGTTGATGGCGTCAAGCTCTTCTTGAGAGAAGAGATCAGTAATGGCGTGTCCTTTGACACGGACCTGACTCCAAGCGACAAATTGAGAATTTCCATGCTCACCGAGGTTGTAACCTGATACACTAGCAGGTGAAACCTGCAAACGATCAGCGACTGCACGCTTCATCCGAGCTGTATCCAGCAAGGTCCCTGTCCCAATCACCTGCTCTTTGGAAGGCCGGTATATTGTTGATAGAGTTGAGTGACGGCATCGACCGGATTGGTCACTACCAATAAGACCCCGCTAAAACCAGAAGCCTTCAAATCACGCGCCACTTGCACTACTTGCTTGCTGGAAAAGGAAGCTCCGCAAAACGGTCATCTGTGTTATTAGCCTGCAACTCGATATTTCCAAGAGTCGACACCACCCACATCCGCATCTTTTAAAGCCGCGTAGTCATTGACCGTGATATGAACCGGATACCCCGTATTGGCAACCGTATCACAGAAATCCAAGGCATCCGCCTTGACCTTTTTCTCATTGGTATCAATCAAACCAAGTGATCACAGGTGTGTTTCAAAATCATGCTGTGGGCCAAGGTCGCACCCACATGCCCCAAACCAATAATACCAATTTTTCTTGTCATCAGAATCCTTTTTCTAGTATCGATCACACTGTTGGTGAGGATAGCTCTTTGTTGACTCTATTCTACCACAATTCTAGAAAGGCGGATTGAAAAAATGGGAAAATTTTCAAGTTTTTTCAAAAGAAAAGAGGCGATGCCTCCGTTAAAGACTCAGGAAAGAAGAGCCTTAATTTCTTCAATGGATAAGCCCGTCATATTCGAGATCAACTCAGGCGACATTCCTCGTGAGTAACCATCTCACGAATCAATTGTAAACGAGCTTCATTTCGGCCTTGTTCCAGACCTTGTACTAAGCCTTCTTCGCGCGCTTCGTCTATCGCTGTTTCCAGGATCATATCATAATTTTCTTGAATTCGAATTCGCTCGTCTATCATGGTCTTCTCCTCCTTGGTCCAGCTAGATCTTACACTAACATAGAATTGATCTCTTTAAGCGATAAGCCCGTCATATCTGAGATAAGCTCAAAATTGTCATTCCTGGTCATTTTTTGCGGATTAACTGCAGACGTTCTTCATTACGACCTTGTTCCAGGCCTTGTTCCAAGCCTTTTTCTAAACCTTGTTCCAGACCACGTTCCAATCCTTGCTCCAGACCTTCTTCACGCGCTTTGTCTATCGCTGTCTCCAGGGTCATATCATAATTTTCTTGAATGCGAATACGCTCGTCTATCATGGTCTTTCCTCCTTGGTCCAGCTAGATGAATCTAATAATGAATCTGCATGGGCGACAAGCCTGACTGGGAGCTTTTGTGAAGGAAGATTCCCAAAAAATTCCAGCCACTGTCTGCCTGCATCTGTCAGGTTCTCATCTTTATTATACTTGTCTAGCTCTAAAAAAAGGCAACCTGCAGAAGATTTTGGTGCTTACCGTTTTATAATAGGCCTTGAGCTGCTTGCCGGACCGGCTATTGGTCAGCCAGTATTTATTGATGGCAGCCTCTTCATCTCAGCAAAAGAGCGACTTCTCCAAAATCGCAATCCCATAGAGACGGGCTCCATCCGCTCGTACATCTTTATGTGTCTGACCTTGCTGGCGCAGTTTTTTGCACATTCTCCACCAGCTGATTGGCCAAATAGTAATGGAACCGATTCAAGAAATACTGCTGCTTGCGAATCTGGATCTCGATGATCACCTCGGTTCCATCATGGAGCTTGGCTCTCACATCCACCGCAGTGGAGAACAAGTCATCCTCCTCATAGGCCATGCTGTGTGGCTGGCTTCCCTCCACAATCTGAGCGTCCGCCACATCCAGCTCTAAAATATCTCGAATAAAAAGCCGTCGTCACTTCCGGCAAACTAAAAATCTTCTTGGCCATAATGTCCAAGGTCGGCGATACATGCGCGTGTCTCTTTTGCATCCCTACTCCTTTTCGATAAAAATGAGGCTGGGACAAAAGTCCTAGCCTCTCAATTATTTTTGGATTGTCGAGCAAGACGCAGTGGTTGAGTAAGGGGCTCTACTACGCTGATTTCATCAGCTTTTACAGCCCTACTCAACTGTGCGGAGAATGGGACGACGAAATCGAATTCTAACGAATTACCGATTTCTGTCCCACTCTCACTTCTATAATTCGAAAAAATTTGGGAAATAGCGAATAAAGTACCCTTTACCTACTCCCTATCTCCCTCACACTCTAGCCCTTAAACTCTTGGACGAATTTCTTGAGTTCAGCATCGGCTTCTGGTGTCGTTCCATGAAGCTGGCTGAGCATATCTAGAAGAGAAGCTGTCTGGGTCTCGATGGTCGCATTGGTTTGGTTGATCTTAGCCACGATCTCTGTCAGTGGCTCCACATCTTCTTCCTCAAAGGTGTCCACATAGCGTGGGATATTGAGGTTGTAGTCATTCTCGACGATCTCCTCAAAGCTAGCCAGATGGGCGAACTTATCCATGTCCCTCTGCTCTTATAGGCCTGAAGGATCTTCTCGATATGGGCATCCGTCATGATGTTCTGGTTCTGCCCTTGTCAAATTCCTTAGAAGCATCGATAAAGTATACGTCCCGATTGGTCCGGTTCTTTTTGAGAATGATGACCGTCGTTGGAATGCTAGTATTAAAGAAGATATTGGCAGGAAGACCGATCACCGTATCAATAGCCCCCTTCTTCCAGCAAGGCCTTGCGAATGGTTCCTTCAGCATTGCCACGGAAAAGGACCCCGTGAGGAAGGACGATGGCCATCACACCATTGTCTTGTTTTAAGTGATAGTAACCATGCAAGAGGAAGGCAAAGTCAGCCTTGGACTGAGGTGCTAGTTTCCCAAAAGGGAGAAACGAGGATCATTCAGAAAGCCAGAACTTGCGGACCATCTTAGCAGAGTAGGGTGGGTTCATGAGAGGACCCCATCAAAGTTAGTCGGCTCTTGGGTTGGCCAATCTTCATCCAGCGTATCGGCATTATGCAAGAACTGGTTTTCCACTGGAACACCGTGTAGGATCATGTTCATCCGAGCCAAGTTATAAGTGGAGGTATTGAGCTCCCTGGCCAAAGTACTGGACCGTTTGAGGCTGGTGAGAAAATTTCTTGGCATTGAGCAAGAGGGAGCCCGATCCCATGGTGGCATCGTAGATAGTAAAGCCCTGCACGTCTTCACGCCCTAAAAAGGCAATCTGGGTCATGAGCTTGGCTACAGGCTGGGGCGTATAAAACTCTCCTGCTTTCTTACCAGAGTCGGTCGCAAACTGACCGATCAAGTACTCATAAGCATCCCCAAGCATATCACCCGCATGACCTGCCACGTCCAGCACTGCCAATTCTTTCATAACGGCAGCCACTAGCTGGTTTTGCTTTTGAGGAGTAGCCCCTAGCTTCTTGAGAGATCAATGTCCTCAAAGAGGTTTTCATAGAGGTCGTCACTTTGCTCGATGTCTCGGAAACCCTGAGCTAGATCTTCTAGCTGGAAAGTTCCTTCATTGACCCGGTCCACCAAGGCCGTAAAGGTCAAGTCTGGCTTGATGACATAGTTGAGCTCATCGGTGATAACAGTGATCAGATCCTCTTGAGAGTCTGGATCCTCATAGTAGGATCGGTAAGCGCCAAGGCTTCATCCAGACTCTCTGTCTCCTCTTCCATGGTCTCCGCCACGAAGAAGAGCAACTTATCTGAGAGGTACTCTTGTAAAAATCATCCCCAAGAGATAGGACTTGTAGTCATTGGCATCCATCTTAGAGCGGAGCACGTCCGCTGAGTTCCACAGGGGCTTGGTAGAGCGACTGGGAGGTTTGTGTTGTTTCCATAGTAATTCTTTCTGATTTCTTTTAGACCTTTTCTTGTTCCAGTGGGACGACAGCGAGGGTCTTGCCCAGACTGGCTAAGACTTTCAAGACCGTGTCCAATTGAGGACTGGTCTTTCCTGTCTCCATCCGAGCGATGACCGGTTGACTGACCCCACTAGGTTCTTCTAGTTTCTTTTGGCTAATGCCCCTTTTCATGCCGAGCCTCGATCAGCTCTGTCATAATCGCGACCACCAGATCACTTTCAGGATTTCTTCCTTGGTGAAGAGCTCTGCTCTCACATCTCTTCCAATTGCCGATGGCATTACTATTCTTCATCCTTAGCCCTCTTTCCTTCAAATCTTGCAACTCTCGCTTGGCTTTTTCGATCTCTCGTCTGGGTGTCTTTTGCGTCTTTTTGACAAAAGGATGCAGCAAGACAAAATTTGATCCAAAGCCAAGCCACGAATAAAATCCGATCCCGCAAGGGTCTCAACTCCCAGATTTCCGCATCCAGATGCTTGATGTAGGGTTGGCCAGCACGAGTTCCATGCTGGCTCAAAAGCTCGATGTAGTCGTTGAGCTTGTTAAGTTTGATCCGGCTGTCCTTATCATCGCGACGAGCTAGCTCCCTCATGTAGTCCAAGACCGGTTGATTCCCCTGTTTGTCCTTATAAAATAAATAGCGTGCACAAAAAGCAACCTCTTTTCGAATTTATTATAACTCTAAAGTTATTAAAAGTAAATGCTTTTAAGTTATTAAACACTATGAGCACCCTTTGAAGGAATCAAAAGGGGCTCACTTATACTATTCGAAAAATACTGTGCTTTATGGTTGTTGATAAGGGAATTTTGAAGGTTAGATAAACATATCTTGTAGGAGGTTTATTCTATTAAATTTTTTTATTTATTTTTCAATAAATGTGTATCCATTTGATTTCATTTTACAAATTTCTATCATCAATTTTGAAAAATTACAGTATCATTGTAATCTACATATTCATGAGATGATAGATACCTCCTAGTCCAAATTATATATGTCTTATTTTCAGGAATTATATCATAACTACCGAATCCCATCCCATTGGAAACGATTGATTGTAGTATCAGAATGATAAAAAATTCTCTATCACTAAAAAACAACCTATAGCTTCCCAGATATAATGATCCCACTCTTCAAATTTTCTAAATTTATCAACTGAACACAGATAAGTTATTAGAAAAAAATCTTTATGTTTTAATTTTCTATAGTACTCAGTATTTAGTTCTAAATCTGTATAATATAGTCCTAAATCATGAAAAACTAAGTATTCCATGCTTTTCAATGAAATATATTATTTTCTGGGATTGGTCTAAACCTTTTTTTCCCTTAAGTATTTCTTCCCACTTTTTCAACAATTTTTAGCTCTTGTTTCATCTGTTAGAGGAGATCTTTCTTCATATATTGGTAAATAATCATTTAGAACACCTTTGAACAATGTAATCCATTGCAGGACTATCATAATAATTTAGAGATTCAGATATAACTAGGCTTAATAATTGTTCTTCTTTTGACGAAAAAGTTCTTAAATTCATTTGCAAGATATTGATAAAAATCTGTTGAATTATCAGAAATTCCTTAACTCTCTTCTTAACTCTTTCGAATCATCTTTGAATAAAGTATCTAACTCCTTTTAGTTCTATTTAACGGTTCTTCTTCATAAATATCCCTTCTGTTTTTGGCAAAACATAAAGGATACTGTTTATTGTCTTTTGTTGAATGTCAACAAAGCTTCTTTTTAATCGTAAAACTAAAACCAATCAATTCTTGGGAAATCAGCTTGTTCCTTCTTTGAAATTTCAATCTTTTTATGTTTTCTTAAAAAGCATATTATAGAAATTCTGATAGAAAAGATAAGCATAAATAATCCAAAGTTGTTGTTCAATTTGAACATGGCCCACTTCCTCTGGAGAAGAATTTTGGTTCACATAATCATTAAAGCGAAATCTATCTCGTAAATTTTCTATTGTCCGAACTAATTTTTCTTAAAAATCATTTGATAAAACTAGATTAAATTTTTTTCTAAAGTAATAAAGTACTCTTTCCAAATATTAGAAGAGTGCAACCACAATTGGCAATTCAATTTGTCGATCAATAATCTTTTTGATAAATAATTATCATCTTTAAATATGGCTTTGAATATCACCAACAAAAAACAATGGGTAATTTGCCATTTATTAAACTAAAAAAGTTTGTAACTCTTCTGTTGTTTCTCCGACATTCTATCAAAATCATCTATAATCAAGACTTTTCGAAGATTTCGACATTTTATTTAGTAAGAAACAGTATAGTTCATCTGATTTCTTTCTAAATACTTGCCATATTGCAACTATTAATAAACTACTTCCTCCTAGTTTCAAAACAGAGGTTTAAGTCACCAAAGTAATCACTTTTAACCCTATATCAATATTAGTCATCAAAAGTGAAACAGTTCAATAAACGATAAATATTCTTATACACCAATAAATAAAAGGGTGTGCAGTTTTTGAAAATGCTATCTCAATAGTTGTTCGGCTATCAGTTAACTCCAAAAATCAAAACAGTAATAAATTTTTTGTGAATTTTTCTTGATCTTCATTTAAAAATTCTGTCTTACCTGATCCCCAACTACCATTTAAAAAAATATGTTCTTACTCTTCACCAAGTAAGCTAGAAAAATTTTCGTCGCATTTGAGGTATCTATATGTTCTAATACTCATGAATTTTTCGTCCATATTTCACTCCCTTGTTAAAATGAACATATCTTGCAAGAGTTTTTTAAGTGTTTCTAGCTGAGAAATTTTTTCTGAAAAGAGTTGATGCAGTTATCGAGGTTTGAAAAATAGGCTCCGACGGCTTGTTGTTCGGCAATAGTTTGTGGAATTGCAAAATAGTAGATGAAACCGACTTCCAATCAGATCGTGGCATTTTTTGTACCAGATGTATCATTAGCAATCTTTGATAGCGATTTGATTGAACTAAATAATAAATGAAATTTGAATCATTTCCATTTGGATCAAATACCCAAAAATCTCCTAAAGTTTCCTTCTTCAAATTTCGGCAAAAGCCAGTTATTCAAATACGGATTAATTTCCCATATAATGTGTATCCAGGCTTAAAGTGTATACCTTTACTGATTATCAAATTTGCTACTGATATCTTTATTCAGTCGGCCTTTGACCAGAAATAATATCCTCAAACTCGACCTTTGGCAATGAATCAGAATCAGAACTTTGAGTAACTCTTTACAAGTTTACTGAATTTTTCTTCCCACCACCTTCAAATCCATCCAAACGAATTTCAGGAACGGTCTGTCCACTTTTGGGAAACATCTTGGGAAAGCATGGTCGACTTGAAGGATTGGAGTTGGCGAATTGTCCTGTAGCTAGCCAAAAGATCATCTAGGGTACGGGAGGGAGCCAATGGCGGATTGTTCCTTTTGGCTAGGTAAATGTAATTCAATACTTTTAACTATTGCCGCAGAAAGATTCCCTTGCCCACCTTGTAGATATTTTTTCTAAAATATTATCTCTCTCTCTAGATAATTCATAATAAACTCAGAAGAATATCCTGAATTTGGTTTAATAGCAAGTATAGCTCACGATTGATATGGCACCATTTATCTGACATATTGCCCACCTCTCCCACTTGTTGCACTTTCTTACAGTGCATATAAAAATATCACCTCTACTCATATGCTGAAAGAGTTTTTCAAAGCTTCATCACTTATAAATAATTCTGTTTGCTTTGATGATTTCTCCAGAACGAATAAAGCGAAATGTTCCCCCTCATAATAAGTTCTTATTACTTGATTTTGGAGTCCCTCCTGAAAAACTAGTCGTTATATCTCCTATTGTTTTCTTTCAATAGAATTATCATATCCTTAAATCTAATTTTAGAGATTGACATAGAATCTCCCTTTCTTTTTAATTTTCACCTTAATCATGTTTGTAACTACAACTAGCATTATAACATGATTTATTATCATATATACAATTTGATTAATGAACTAAAAAGAGAAGAATATCACTCTTCTCTCTTTTGGCACTATTTAATTATATTTATTTACTTAGTCAGACATTCTATCAACTCTTCATCTGTCAGAGATTTATTATCACTAAACCTGATTGAATCATCATAGTACGCCTCATAGTATTCCCGGGGGAAACTAATGTTTTATCTAAGATATAGCTTTTATCTTTATCTTTTGATAATTTGCTACTATCTCTTGATTCTCGTAATTCTAGTCTTCGGTGTACCATCCTCGTCTCATCTGCTCCTTGGTACTCTCCACTGCAAGTGTTGAAATATTACCGAAATATATCTAGATGGATTTCATTTCAGAAATCTACACTTACACTCGACTTAGGAACCAAGATTTAAAAAGTTCCTCATCACCATCTTCCTTAGGAGCAAGTACATATTGACTCTCAAAAGCTAGCCCATTCATGTTTATCAACATCCCAATAAATCAAAACAGGCTACTTCTTTACTAATTTTAGTCCGTGTAATTTCGCTTGTTCTAAAGAAAATAGAATCAATTCCTTTTTAATAGACTCACTAATAAATCAGACATCCCTATCTTCTGAAAATTTCTTGACAAAGATCGGCATAGCTAACAGGTCAATAATTTATCTTTATTAGCTTATCGACAGATTTATAGATATATCCAAAAAATTGATCAAACATTTGCATTGAAACACCTGTACCTTTAGATTTATTTGAAGAATAACCAAAATGGACAGCATCGCATTCTTTAAGTGTGAAAATAATTTCCAATGCGCCTGATTTATCACCCAAATTATAGATTTGATAAACTGTTTTTACAAAATCGTTAGCAATATAACTAAACCTATCTGGTAAACAATGGATCTACAAATAATTTAACTCTTTTGATGTATCTACATCCAACAAAATCTAGTCCTACTTGGATAGATTCTCGATTTAATAATTTTGAAATACTTATAGTATTTACCTCGATTCTAATTGTGAAAAAGATAAATTATCAAAATAAGATTTACATTTTTTTATTTAGTGTTAAAATAAAATTGATTTTTAAATAGTTTCTTATCGCCATTTTGAAAAATTAATTGTTCTATTAAGTCGTCAGCGCCAACTGACGTCTTTTTCTACATTTTAAAAATTATAGCATATAAAAATTAAAAATCAATATCTTGTGGTATTTTTCGAAAATAAATTCAACGAACACAATATAGTTATTTTAATGCCTTTTTTAAGTCCATATTTCTGTCATAATCTATATGTAGTGT
>VOFI01003982.1_pt1 | contig 15916 bp, 44 predicted proteins | sample 5384131 | NCBI WGS metagenome assembly VOFI01 (sample SAMN12384728, study PRJNA508395) | human gut metagenome | isolation source: healthy gut H | host: Homo sapiens
ATATATCTGCCACCTCGCCTTAGACCGTACCGTGCTTTTTGGCCGGACGATCCTCTCTCTTCGTGAACAGCATTTCCATTGCTGCGATCACGCGTTTTCTTGTATCAGCCGCATCGATGATGTCATCCACATAGCCTCTTCTGGCCGCAGCCATGGCGCTGGCCTGCAGCTCGCTGTACTGGGCAGCCTTTTTCGCTGATCAAAGGCAGCCGCATTGTCGATCCAGAGATCTCCTCTGCATACATGATCTTCACAGCCGGAACGGCCTCCATCATGCCAATGGAAGCATTCTTCCATGCGTAAACGATATCGAGCCAATGGATTTACTGTTCATAACAAGTCCGGCAGTACCGAATGCCTGTCCGGCGATCACTGTCACCTTGGGCACATCTGCGTTTGCAAAGGCATGGGCCAGACGGGCAGCCGCCTTGGCGATCTTCTTTTCTGTGCATTTGCAGCTGTTATATCCGTTTACGTTCACCATTGTAAGTACCGGATATTGAAGGCATCGCAGAAATTCACGAAATCTGGTGGCTTTTTTCACAGCCTCTGGCTGTCAGGGCCTGTCTCGTACTCTGCTGTTTTTTTCTCCCTCCTCATAACTCTCTGTGCGGTTGGCCACAGCCCACGGTGGTGTGCCGTTTTAAGCGGATGAACGCAGTCACCATGCTGGGAGCATATTCCTTCTTAAGTTCCATATAGAAGCTGTCATCAGAGATCATGGCAAAGGGCAAGGGCTGTATCTCCACACAGTTCTCCAGACCCTCCACACATCCGGTTCAGGTCGTCGGCGCACTCATCATAAGACATATCGTCTTCGTTGTTGGCCGGAAGTACGGAGATCAGCGTATGGATCTGTGCCAGGATGTCCTCCCTCAGTTCCTGTCATGCACACGTTGCCGGCTTCCTCGCTCTGGAACTTTGCGCTGGATGTATCTGTATCGTTCTCAGCGATGGCATTGGGAGCGTTGACAAATAACTTTGCCTTATCTTCCATGAAGGTGAAGTCAGCCATTGCAGAAGCCACTGCCATACCGCCGCCGCAGGTGCCAAATACTGCCTGGATCTGCGGGATTACGCCGGAAGCCAGGGTCTGGCATCCGTACAGTCTTCCGAACCCGTTTAATGCGTCCAGACCTTCCTGAAGTCTTAAGCCTGCGCAGTCGATCAGGCCTACCACCGAGCGCCCATCTTCATGGCCATGCCATAGAGATTCTCGATCTTTTTTGCATGCATCTCACCCACGGAGCCGCCCATAACGGCTGCATCCTGGCTGTACACATACACAAGGGCTCCCTCAACGGTACCGTAGCCGGTAACCACGCCGTCGGCCGGAGTTTCTGAGCCTGCATGTTGAAGTCTGTGTTTCTGGCCGTGATATAGGCGCCGACTTCAACAAAACTGTTCTCATCAAGCAAAGCATTGATTCTTCTCATTGCTGACGTTTGTGCTGATTTAGTCATTTTGCTGTCCTCCATTATTAAAATTTGACGAAAATCGAATTTCTGCCTAGTGTAATAATAACCGCATTCTCTGCAAAATTCAAGGTATTTTTGCCATTTCCGGGAAAACAATACAACATAAAAAGAGGCGGCAACAAGTTACTTTTCTTTTGCCGTCTCCCCTTTTTAGTTAATCATCTTAAGCAGGCCCGGAGCACCCAGACTTCCGGTCCCTTTTCCTATTCATATTTTTTTGTCAGCGTAAATCCGCGGCCGCGGACCTCCCACCTGGCTTACGATCATAAACGCCTGGTCGTCGATGTCCATGACGATCCGGTTCAGCTTCTGGAGCTCTCTTCCAGATACCACCACCAGGATAGCCCTGGACTGCTTTCCAGAGTGACCGCCTTCCATATAAAGGGCGTGGTCCCCGGTCCATTTTTTTCCTGGATGGCCGTGCTGATCTCCTCATACCGCTCGCTGATGATCTTTGCCTGGGTCTGGCGGACACCAATGACCAGTACCTTATCCAGGATAATGGTATACGTCATGACCATGATCGAGGCCGTACAGGATCCTCTCCCTGTCTCCAAAGGTCATCTGGGCGATGAGCACCATGAAGTCCATCACATACATGGTAACAGACACCGGGATCCCGAACCTCTTTTTTCAGTACCAGCGGCGGGATATCCATCCCCCGGTGGAGGCGCCTGCCCGGATCACGATGCCCAGGGCAAATCCGATCATAACGCCGAAAAAACCGCGCACAGGATGGGATCATCCGTAAAGACCATATCCCCCACCAGGCGGGTAGCCTGCTCCAGCACAAAAAGGATAATAAAACGTAGCCACCAGTGTGGAAAGGGCAAATTCCTTCCCCAGCTCCACCAGGCCCACTACGAACATCAGGATATTAAATCCAGCCACAAAAATCGAAAGGGGGATCCCCAGTAATGCTGGGCCACCAGACCCAGTCCCGTGGTTCCTGCGGCGATCATGTCCATGGGCAGCACGAACAGCGCCACGCCCGCGGCGTAGACGGAAAGCCCCGCCATAATGATAACTTCACCTGTGCGAGCAGCCTCATGATCCTGCTCTTCTGAGTCCTTCTTCTCCATATACATCCTCCCTCTGTCTCTCTTCCGGCAAAAGCGCAAAAAGAAAGGAGAGTGCTGCGAAAAACCTCCGCAGTCCTCTCCATCTCTTATTCGATTGTATTTTTTCCGGATCTGTCCTTCTTATTTCCCAAATACAGCCTCATAGTCCTTGCGGAACTTTTCGATCCCCTGGTCAGTCAGCGGATGATGGGTCATCTGCTCGATCACCTTATAGGGGAACGGTGGCGATATCGGCTCCGGCCAGAGCACTCCGTCACATGCATCGTATGGCGCACGCTGGCGGCAATGATCTCTGTCTGGATATTGTGAAGGTTAAAGATCTCAGAAACCGTCTCGATCGGTCGATGCCCGGCTGGGAAATATCGTCCAGACGGCCTAAGAACGGCGATACGAAGGCAGCTCCGGCTCTGGCAGCCAGAAGCGCCTGGTTTGCAGAAAAGATCAGCGTCACATTGACCTGGATCCCTCAGATGCCAGCACCTTTGTTGCTTTTTAAGCCTTCCACGGTCATCGGGATCTTCACCACCATATTGGGGTGGATCTTGGCGATCTCACGTCCCTCGGCGATCATTCCTTCTGCGTCGGTGGTGGTGGCCTTTACCTCGCCGGAGATGGGGCCGTCCACAATGGACGCGATCTCCTTTAAGGTCTCCACGTAATCCTTTCCCTCTTTTGCGATCGGGGACGGATTTGTCGTAACTCCGCAGATAACGCCCATATCGTTGGCTTTCCGGATCTCCTCCACATTGGCCGTATCAATAAAAAATTTCATTGGTATCCCCCCTCCTGTTCGGGTATTTTTTGAACCTGTCTCCATTGTAATGGCAACCGGCGGGAATGTCAATGGACAATCGGCTCCATCCTCAGCCTGCATACCCCAGGCTCTCGAAACAATCATATTCATCCATACCATCAATCCTGTACCCGGAATTGTTCCATATCCTTCTCCAGCCGAAGTTCACAGTGTCTCCCGTCCGGAAGCTCTGCCTCTGCCCTGGCCGCTCCGTTTCATCCGGGAGCTCTGCGGCCCTTTTTAAGACCAGCTCCATTCCGCCGGGATCCGCTCTTCTTTTCCTTCGATCCATACGGGAACCTCCGCAGAGGCCCGCAGCACCGGCCCCCGGTCTCCGTTTCCAGGGATCGTGTAAACCGTTCCGTCTGCCTCCGGCATCCCGTCTTCACCCATGTAATGGGCTGCGGTACGCCATATACGTTCCCAGAAGATCGATGCGGTCGTACAGGAGAAAATGACCGGATCTCCGATGAAGCTCCCATACATGGAATCTCCCTGAAGAGCCCACATGGCAAAAGCGTCAGCGTCCCGTTTTCATTCTGGAGCGCAAACACCCCCAGAGCCCTCAGATCATTCTCACTGGAAAATTCGAGCCATAGGAAGGGGGCGGCCATCCCCGGCTTCCAGAAGCCATACGTCCGTGAGGCTCCCATAGCCCCCGGCCTCCCAGGGACCTGCCGCCTCCGTCTCTGCCCCCTCTCCTGTCCGGCTCAGGGTAATGGATGATGTATACGCCTCCTCATCCTCCTGTACCGTATAGATATACTCTTCCTTTTCCCCGTCCCGGTCCCAGTCGGCGTAAAGGGTTCTCCCTCTGAAAGCTGCACTGCTGCTCCTGCCCCCGGCCCGGTACGTTTCCAGGAGCAGCTCCGGGCAGTCCGCAAACGTCATCCGGCTCTCAAGGGTCCCTCCGACCAGGGTCCCAGTACATAGGGATTAAATCTGAATGTGATCCCCTCATGGTCCATGATCCATTCCAGCTGGCCCTCGTCTCCGGATCCATTCTGGAACATGGCCTCCAGGGCCTCCTCATATTCCGGGTAAGCTTCCATCGTCCTGGTCTGCACGTCCTCCCTTCACATACTGGTACACTGCTTCCAGGTCTGTGACCACATCCGAAAGCGCCAGCCGCTTTCCCGAAGCCGGGTCAAAAATTTACTCCATGGGCATATTAGCTTCCGTGGGCGCCGCCCACATAGGAAGAATCCATATCCCAGAAGCTGACGATCCGGCTGTCTGCCCGCTGTACCCGTATCTCCTGCTCAATATAATACCCTGTCCGCCTCGGGGGATCCTCCCCGACCAGGGAAAGATTTTTCTTAAAAACGTTCTCCGTCTCCTGGGAAACCTCCGCATTATACTGGTCCAGGCCGTCCTTCAATGTATCCCAGCCGTCCACAGGAACATACAGCCCATCCCAGCGGCTCCTCAGCAGGCATCTCTGGTCCTTCCATTCCCCGTCATAGCTCCTCCGGGTCTCCACAAACAGCGGCTGATCTGGCTCCTGGTCCGGCCCAGAGGCCTCCTCCGGCTCTGCCGCCTCCCCGGGGCCCCGATCCCCGGGACGTTTCTTCTGGTATTTCCCCGGTCCTGTTATCTCCGGATTCTACCGTTTCCGTTTCATCCGCCGGATCTTCAGCCTTCGTTTCTGCTGCCTCCTGGTCCATACGGTCCATCACAGCCGGTCAGAGACACACGGCCTAAGAAACGCCAGCCCGCTCCCGAGCCATTTTTCCTGCCGATCCATCCCCGCTTTCCATGTTGTATATCCCAGGTCCTGTCCGTTCCCTCAGTCTCCCGGGCATCCTTATGCCGCGCCGCAGATTGCTTCTTCTTTCATTATAAGCTCCCGTCCCTGTTCCTTCTATAAAAATACGCTTACGATCATTTACGTTTTTCTTAAAGCCTCCGCTGCCCCTTTCCCTTCCAAAATCCATAGTAAAACCAGACAGCATATGCTATAATATGGCTGAAACAGACATTGTGCCAGAAAAAGGAGAATTATCCCATGAAACCAGCTCTGATCATCGGTTCCACCTGTGTGGACGTCATCATCAATATCCATCATCTTCCAAAGACCGAGGAGGACATCCATCCCACCTCCCAGTCCATGGCCATCGGCGGCTGCGCCTTCAATGCCGCCTATATGGTACGGCTGGCTCTTAAACGCCCCGCACACCTTTATCACGCCTGTGGGCGGCGGCACCTACGGAGACTATGTGGCAAAGCTCATGACCCAGGCCGGGATCCCCATTGCCGTCCGGGTGCCGGAAAAAAGAAAACGGCTGCTGCTACTGCCTGGTGGAGGCCGGCAGGGAGAGGACCTTCATGTCCTATCACGGAGTAGAATATACCTTCCAGAAGGAATGGATGGAGCCGTATCCGGCAGCGGATTTCGGCCTCACCTACGTCTGCGGCCTGGAGATCGAGGAGCCCACCGGGATCAATCTCATTGAATATCTGGAGGAGCATCCGTCCCTGGAGCTTTTCTACGCCCCCTGGGCCAGGGTAGGAAACATGGATCCGAAGAAAACAGAGCGGGATGCTGGCCCTTCATCCGATCCTCCACATCAACGCCCTGGGAGGCAGAGGCCATGAGCCAGAAAAACGTCCATGAGGACGCCGCTGCATACCTGCACTCCATCACTGGAAATACCGTCATCGTGACCCTGGGAGAAAAGGGCGCTTTCACTGCAGAAAAAGACGGGACCAGCTATCTGATCCCGGAGCCATCATCGGCTGCCCAGCAACGGCCTCCCTGCGGGATTCCATTGCATATGCCAACCAGGTATCCCGGATTGTGGTCTCTGTCAAGGGCTCTTCCCTTCCGCCGGAGCTCCTTCCGCCGCTCCCCAGTCCCCAAAAGCGCCCGCTAGGCTGCCGCATGGCCCTGGGGGCAGATAAAACTGCTACCGGATATCCGCATACTTTACAGACCGTTCCTTAAATTCCTTCATCATTCCGTCCAGAGCCTTCCGTTCTGCGGAAAGGTCTGCAAAAGCACAGCCTGTGACCTTTTACCAGTTGTCTGCCATCCACCCAGACGCTGTCCACATTGGAAGCGTCTGCCGAGTATACGATGGCCGAATAGGGATCATAGACCGGGAACATGTTGACCGACTCCGTCTCGATCAGGGTCAGGTCCGCCCGCTTCCCAGGCTCAATGGAGCCAGTCTCCTTTTTCCGCCCCCAGGACTCTGGCTCCCTCAATGGTCCCCATGGCCACCACATCCCTGGCAGTGAAAATGCTGCGGTCATGATACCAGGTCCGCTGGAACGCAGGGATCATCCGGAACTGATGGAACAGATCCAGGGTATTCCCCGAGGACGGTCCGTCAGTCCCCACGCCAACGACCACTCCTGCCGCCTTAAGGTCCCGGAGCGGACACACTCCCTTCCCCGATTTCGTATTGGAACCGATGCAGTGGGAGATCTTTGCCCCGGTCTCCCGGAAGATCTCCACATCCCGGTCTGTCATATGGATGCAGTGGGCTGCGATGGTCCTCTCCCAGGACGCCCAGTCCGTAAAAGGAACTCGGCCGGCGTCTGGTCGTATTTTTCCCGGAACATTTCCAGCTCATAATCCATCTCGCTCACATGAAGCGTATAAGGAACATCATACCGTTCCGCCAGCTCATAGGCTGCCTTTAAAACCTCCGGCGGGTTTGTATTTGTAGCATGGGGGCGCCACCACAGGCCGGATCCGTTCATGGCCCTTCCACTTCCGTATCAGCTCCTCACATGGCCAGGGACTGGTCTGTATTTTTTACTGTCACACGCCCCATATCGATAATGGTCTGTCCCACATACGCCCGGATCCCCATTTTTTCACAGGCTGCCGCCACCTGATCTTCAAAATAATACATATCCAGCACCGAGGTAACGCCGGAAAGCAGAAGCTCGCAGACGCCGTACCGGGTACTCTGGCCGATCAGCTCCCCGGTTCATGGTCTCCAGCTCCAGCGGGAATAAAAACCGCCTCAGCCGGTCCGGGCAGTCGTCTCCCAGGGACCGGAAGGGGATCATGGGGATATGGCAGTGGGTATTGATCATCCCCGGCATCGATCCCGTTTTTTCCGTCCACTGTCCCGTCCGCGTCTGCCGGCCCCTCCCCTCTCCTGTCTCCAGGATCGTGTTCCCTTCCAGGACCACATATCCGTTTTCATAAACATGAAACTGTTCGTCCATGGTGACCACCGTCACATGATTGATCTTTGTACGCATATGATTCTCCTTATAAAAAGAGGCCGGGCCGTACAGGCCTTATGGCCTGAAACCGGCTCCCGGCCCTGTTTCTCAGCTAGTTCATTTCTTTATACGATCTTACTGTATCAAACAGCACTTCCCGGAACCGCTTCTGATCAAATTCCATGGCCACTTCCACGTTGCCGGAGGTCTTGTATTTATTCCAGCATTTTTCCCTGAGATCTCCTGCTCCGGGTCTGTGCCCATAAAATCACGCCAGTCGCAGACAGTCATGCCCCTTGTGAACTCGCCCTTTGTTTCCACGTCCACCTGGGTCCGGATGCTATTTGTGATCACCCGGTCATCCACCCACCAGGCCACTGCACAGGCGTCGCAGATGGAGGTAAAATCAGAATTTTTCACAGAAAACTCCAGGATATCTGCGGCAAAGTCTCCCACCGTACCGCCGATGGCTCTTAACTGCTCCACATCTGCCATGTCCATATGGTTCTGACGGGTCAGGTTCAGCCCTGCCATTTTAATGGGGATCCCCGACTCAAAGACGATCTTTGCAGCCTCCGGGTCCACCAGGATATTAAACTCCGCAGCAGGAGTAGCGTTGCCGCTGGTGGCGGAGCCGCCCATACAGAGGATCTCCGGGATCCGCTTTTTAATTCCGGCTCCTTTAAGATCGCCTGGGCCACATTGGTCAGCGGCCCTAAGGTGATCAGCAAGATATCGTCATTTTCCATAAAGGTACGGATCGGGAAATCGGCTCCGTGCTCCTTTTCCAGCTTTTTTTCCGGCTCCCGGATCTCAATATCCCCGATGCCGCCGCTTCCGTGGACCTCTGTGGCCCGCACAAGCTGGTTCAACATGGGCATATCGTATCCTGCATACACCGGGATATCCGGACGCCCGGTCAGCTCTGTGGCGAACCTGGCGTTCCTCTGGGTATACTCCAGTCCCGTGTTGCCTCCCACTGCCACGATCCCCGCACATCCAGATGGCGGATGCACAGAATCAGGGCGAACATATCGTCGATCCCTGGATCGCAGTCAATGATCACTTTCCGTTTTGTATCCATAATCTTTCTCCTTATGCTACTTCTGGCTGCCCTTCTCGATCTTTCTCTGACGGTTCATGAGCAGCATACCAAATACCATAAGGGCGATGATGGTGGCTGCGTAGGGGATCATCTCCAGGAACTCTGTGGGGAAGCTGGTCTGGCTCTTTAAGCTGGTGGCCGCTGCGTCACTGAGTCCGAAGAATACGGCTGCAATACCTGCTCCCAGGGGATCGCCGCCTGCGATATTACAGGCAGAAAGTCCGATGTAGCCTCGTCCATTGACCATGTTCTTCATAAAGAAGCTTACCCAGCCCATGGACATGAACGCGCCGCCGAAGCCGCAGAGCACGCCGGAGATCGGGGAAGGAAACGTATCCGATCCTCTTTACATTGATGCCAACGGATGCGGCCGCCCTGGCATTCTCACCCACTGCCCGGAGCCGTAAGCCCAGTCTTGTCCTCGTAAGGAAGAACCAAACGGCAAAGATCGAAATGAAAGCCAGGTATGTAAGAACATTATGTCCCGAAAGCATGGGGCCGATCAGCGGGATCTTATTGATCAGCGGAAGCACCACCGTCGGAAGTGTGTACGCCTTGATGGCTGCGGAGGTGGTAGCCTTTTCTCCTGTCAGAAGGTACATAACAAAGACCGTACCTCCTGTGGCCGCCAGGTTCACAGCAATACACGTCAGATAAAGGTCTGTCTTTCCGGACAGGCTGGAGAAGGCGATGACGGCGCCCACCAGGACCCGATGACCACAGCGCCCAAAAGGCCGATCCATACGTTTCCGGTCATTCCCGCAAACACAACGCCGCCCAGGGCCGCACAGAGCATCATGCCTTCCAGGGCCATGTTCATCATTCCGGCCTTCTTACTGATAACTGCTGCCATGCCCGCAAAGATCAGGGGAGTTGACAGCCTTAAAACAGAGTATCCAAAATTACCGATCCAGTCCAGTGTCAGCATTGATTACTCCTCCTTTCCCTTTGAGGCGGCCGATTCCTTTTCTGCCTTTTCCTTTGGCAGCCAGTTCCTCTTCTGCGGCCTTATAGATCAGTTTCTTCTTATATCTTCCCATGAATTCCTCTGCCGCCACCATCAGGATAACGATACCCTGGATCACGGTGATGAACTCGATGGGGATATCTCCCTTGGAGTTTACCACGTCCGCACCGATACGGATATACGCCAGCAGGCAGGCTGCCACCGGCACCAGGAGCGGGTTCTTTCTGGCTAAGACCGCCACCATCAAAGCCGTCAAAGCCATGCTGGGTGGTAGCGACCCAGTTATAGCGGTCATAGTTTCCAAGGATCTCACAGGTACCGCCCAGGGCCGGCCAGCGCGCCGCCGAAAAGCTGGGCGCAGATGATGGTTGCCGTCATATTGATACCGCAGGCCTTGGCAAACCAGGGGTTGCTTCCTACGACTCTCATCTTGTATCCGAATACCATCTTATAGAACAGCACAGCCACCAGGATCACGGCGATCAGGGCGATCACAAGACCTGCCTGGATCCGGAACTTGCCAAGGATCTGGGGAAGCTTGGCGTTGTCCGGGATGGGCAGGGAGCCCAGGGAACCGATGGTGGTATCTCTCATGGTATACATCATGATATAGATGGAAAGGAACATGAGGATACTGTTTAACATTAAGGATGAAACAACGATATTGGCATTGAATTTGGAGTCCAGCCACGCAGGAAGGGCAGACACCACAACACCCGTCAGCGCACCGATGACCAGTAAAAGACCGATCATAACGGGTGCGGGAACGCTTTCTCCCAGCTTGATGGCAACCCAGGAGATCACACAGCCGGCAAACATGAAGATGCCCTCGCCGGCCAGATTGAACTTGTTCACCGCATACATGAAAACAGAAGCAAAGTCCTGTGAAGGTAAACGGGATCGCAAGGTTAATGATACTTCCTACCCTTCTCACAGATGAGAACGGTCCCAGCACGAACTGCTGGATAATATAGATCGGATCGTCACTGACTGCAAACAGCGTCACCAGGGCCACGGCATAGGCGATGGCAATGGCGGTCGATCCGGACCAGCTCAACGGTAAATTCTACTCTGCTTGTTTTATTCATAACAGGCCCTCCATTTCCTCCGGGGTCATGGTCTTAAGCCCCAGCATGTACTCGCCCAGCTCTTCCTCGGAAACCTCGTTGGCTTTTCTGAACGCCGCCACGACCTTTCCCTTTCTCATGACTAGAAGCCGGTCGGAACACTCCAGCACCTCGTTCAGATCTGCAGAGATCAGAAGCGTTGCCGTTCCCTCTTCCCTGGATTTTTTAACGATGGTCTTTCGGATCATCTCGGCCGCGCCCACGTCGATGCCTCGGGTCGGCTGGTTGGCCAGGATGAAATTGAGCCCCGATGTGAACTCGCGGGCAACGACTACCTTCTGATATTTCCGCCGGAAAGCATACGCACCGGCTCTCTTTGTCGTCGCAGGCGATCTCAAAATCCTTGATGTACTGGTCCACGATCTCGTCGATATGCTTATGGTTGATGAACAGGCCGTTTCTGTATTCCTTTTTAAAATACCGGTCTGCGATGATGTTGTCCCGGATGGACATATCTCCGGCGCAGCCATACTGCATCCGGTCCTCGGGGATATAGGCAAGGCCCATCTGGCGGATCTCATGGACGTTCTTTCCCTTGATGTCATGGCCGTTTAACTCCACAGTCCCAGAGGAAAAGCTCTCCATCCCGGCCAGCACGTCGGAAAGGGCAGACTGGCCGTTTCCTTCCACGCCGGCAATGCCGATGACCTCGCCCTCATGGATATCAAAGGAAACATCGTCCAGCACCCGCTTTCCGGATGCGCTGTTCTTCACCAGGTTCCGGATCTTAAGCACAGTCTTTCCCACTGTGGGGTCTTCCTTCTCGATCTTTAAGACCACGTCGCGGCCCACCATGAGTCTCGAAATATCGGCCTCGCTCATATCCTTTAAGTCATAGCTTCCCAGGCAATAGCCGTGGCGCAGCACAGTAACGCGGGTACAGATCCGTTTCACCTCTTCCAGCTTATGGGAGATAAAGATGATGGAATGGCCGCTGTTTCTTAAGAGGATCAGCTGCTCAAACAGCTCCTCTGTCTCCTGGGGCGTTAAAACTGCCGTGGGCTCGTCCATGATGATGATCTTGGCGCCCTTGATGAGCACCTTCATGATCTCGATCTTCTGCATCTGGCCGACGGAAAGATCGCTGACCCTGGCCATTGGATCAATATTAAAGTTATATTTTTTTCGCCACCTCTTCCGTCATTTCCACTGCTTTTTAAAGTCAAAAGGCCGTTCTTCATGGGCTCCACGCCCAGAACCACATTTTCTGCCACCGTCGAGGGACGGGATCAGCATAAAATGCTGGTGGACCATACCGATCCCCTTTTTCAATGGCGTCCAGGGTATTGAGGATCTTTACCTCTTTTCCCATCCATATACACTTTTCCGGTCTGGGGCGTTTCCAGTCCGAACAGTACCTTCATCAGCGTCGTCTTTCCGGCGCCGTTTTTCTCCCACAAGAGCCAGGATCTCGCTCTCATGAAGCCAGAACGTGACGTTTTGTTGGCCACAAAACCATTGTCATAGATTTTGGTAACGTCTTCCATTCTAAGTATTTCCTTGGCCATACCCATCTTCCTCCTATATGGGATCAGCAGGATCGAACGGACAATCCTGCTGACCAAAATCAATTTTTCAGTTATGGAGCCACGGAATCCAGAAGCTGCTGGTACTCTGCCTCGTTGGCAAAATCATAATAGGATTTTACAGTGATCTCGCCGGAAAGGATCTTCTCCTGGGATTCAGCCATCTTGTCACGGATCTCCTGGGGAACGTTCTGCTGGAAAATTCATTGTCCACATAGCCAACGGATTTTTCCTTTAAGCCAAGACGGTTTAACTTGCCCCATACTTCCTCTCCGTTTTCCACATCCTCAAAGAATGCTACAAAAAGTCACCTACGTTCTTTAACATGGAGGTTAAGATCACGTCTGCCAGTTCCGGGTTCTCAGAATCTTTATAATATGCGTACTGGTCGGAGTCAACGCCGATGGCCCATGTTCCAAGCTCCTTACATGCCTCGAACAGTCCGCCGCCGGAACCGCCGGCTACCTGATAGAATACGTCTGCCTTTTTGTCTCTTGCCTGGCTTAAGCAAAGCTCTTTCATCTTGGCCGGATCGGTCCAGGAACCAACGGAAGCCTTTGATGACCTTAACCTCAGGATCGTAATCCTGAACTCCGTTTACAAATCCTGTTACGAAGTCTGCGATGACCGGGTTATCCATACCAACGTTTACAGCAACCACGCCTGTCTCTGTCATACCGGCTGCCAGCTGGCCAACCATGCAGGAACCTTCGTTCTGTGCGTAGAAGATAAACGCCACGTTCTCCGGGATCTCGGACTCATCCTTGGAATCGTCAAAGATGACGAAACGGTTCTCCGGATACTCCTCGGCTAATTTTAAGATAATGTCGGTGTAAGTGGAGGAAGCCACGATGTAATAATAGCCCTCATCGATGACGTCTAAGATCATGTCCTCCCATTTATCAGCCTTGGACGGGTCGCCGACCTCGATGGTCTTGCAGTCCCAGCCCTTTTTCTTAAAAACGTTCATCCCCACTTCGCCGGAATCGTTGAAGGACTTATCGCCTAAGTTTTCCTACTACGTAAGCGATGCGCTTGTTGATCTCCTCGCCGCCCTTGGCAGCTTCGGTCTCTTTGGCGTCATCCTTTTCTCCGCCTCAGTTTCCTTTGCAGCCTCCTTGAGGTCTCTCTTCGGCCTTGGATGCCGCTGTGGTCTCCGCGTCTCCGCCGCCTCCGCAGGCAGCCAGGGAAAAGGACCATGGCGCCGGATAATACTGCTCCTAATACTCTTTTCAGTCTCATTGTAATCCTCCTTCTTCTTGGTTAAAGATTTTAATTATTTTAATCAGACCATGAGCTCGTCCGATCAGAAATACGCTTAAAATGCACAATTTTTCTTCTTTGGTTCTCTGCTTTTTTATTCATACTGCCATTATACATCATCTTGTAAGATTTCGCATCCATTTTTTTGTATGAATTCTCCAGATTCCCACAAAGGCCTCGATGGCAATATTGAACTTGATGATGGATACCACCAGATAGGGAGACAGCCGAACACAAAAGCGCAGGCAGCCGCCAGGGGAATGGTGATCATCCACATGGAAAAAGATATCGCAGATCAGCCCCATCTTTCCGTCTCCTCCGGCCCTCAGCACTGCGATCATGCCGGTCATCTCCATACCAGAGAAGGGCCAGATGGCCGCAAACACCAGCATAAAGTTTCTGGCATAGGCCGCTGCATCCGGAGTCAGCACATACAGCCGCGTGAACAGGCCGCCGAACATCAGGGTCAGGGGAGCCCCATGAGCGTTCCGCTTACCAGGCCGATGAGCACCATACTGTATGCTTCCTTCTGGATCCTGTCCTTAGACGCCCCGGAGCCAATGGTCTTTCCGATGGTCGTGGAGCAGGAATAAAGGATGGCATTGGTCACACAGGCCATCAGCTGATAATACACGTTGGCAATGTTGTATCCGGCCACGATGGTGGTTCCCATCTGGCCTGTGACAGAGCTTCCCGCCGTGGTTCCCGTGGACCAGATCAGCTCATGGAACACGATGGGAAGGCCCACCTTCCAGAAATCCCCCAGAAGTCTCCGGTCTCTTCTTTTCGAGGTCAGAAAACTTCATGGAAAGCTTCTTCTCTTTCCGGAACAGGAACCGGCAGAGGATCAGAAGCTCCACCACCCGGGCAATGACCGTTCCCACGGCCGCTCCCCGGATCCCCAGCTCCGGCATTCCGAAATTTCCAAAGATCGGAGGCAGAAATCCAGAAATACATTTAACGGATAAGAGATCACATTGGTGGTGAAGGAGACCTTCATCTCCTCAAATCCCCGGCAGCAGGCAAAGATCATGGTACTGACGGCGCAGACTGGATACATGAGGGAGGCGATCCTTAAATACGGCACTCCCAGACGGATCAGCTCCGGATCGCTGCTGTATATCCTTAAAAAGCCGTTCCGGCCAGATCATCACCACAGCCGAAAACAGCACACCGAAAACAGCGATGCTGCGGACCCCGATGGCCACCAGAGTCTTGATGCTCTCCGTATCCCTTCTGCCCCAGTACTGGGCGATCAGTACGCTGCACCCGGCAGAAAAGCCGCTGCACACCGTATAAAAAATGAAAAAGATCTGCTGGGCCTGGGACACAGCGCTCATCTGTACCTGGTCGATCCGCCCCAGCATGATGCTGTCCAGGGTATCAACGCTGACCCTTAAAAGCTGCTGGAGAATGATGGGAACGGACAAAGGACGATGGTCCTGTAAAACTGCGGAGAGGTGACGAACATCTCTCTTTTTCTGCTTTTGCCCCCATGGCTTAACCACACTGCTTCGTGCAGTCCTTGAGCCACTGCTTGAATACGGGAAGATCAGCTCCATGGCCACGGAAACATTGGGCTTCTTTCCCGTGCGTCCACGCCGGTCTACCATGGTATGGCCGGCCGTGTAATCTCGCCCTGGCACTCCACATCCACGAAATAATCATGGCAGACCAGGCACTGGGGCATACGGCCGCAGCCGCAGCCAGAAGCGTCGCATCAGGGCATCCTCGCCCTCCGTCTGCATATCTTCTTATCATATAATCCAGGATATCGGCGGCCAGGACAGCTCCCTTATTTCCAAAGCTCGATCTCCTGCTCATCTTGGGGTTTAAGGCGGCCTTTGGAATTACATCAGTCCCACCATGGTCATGGGGATCCGGAAGCGATTACCAGCTTTGCAGCCACCGGATCCCCAGATATTGAACTCCGCTTCAGTGGGCGTCATATTTCCGCCGAGGCAGCGCCGCCCATAAACCAGATATGACGGATCTTTTCCTTTAACTCCGGATACATGCTTAAGGCAATGGCAATGTTGGTCATGGGCCTACCAGAAGCTCAGGCGGCCTTCCTCCTCTTCTGCGATCCTCCCGGATCAGCTCCGGAGCCGTTTCGCTGTGAATGGAACATTTTCTGGGTATCCCACCAGGTCCCGGTTATTCCTGGATGTGAAATTTTCGTTTACGTTGCCGTTGACACTGGTCGGGCCGGACCCTTATGGCATCAGAGGCAAGGAGCTGCCAGGAATGGCGATGGCGTCGTCGGTTTCCTGTGTCTGGTCAATGATAAATGGTTCTGTATTTTCTCCGTATCCTACATGCGTTCCCCAATGAACGCTTCCCACTACTGATCGTTCCAGCACTGGGGCCCTGCGATGCAGCCAGCA
>VOFI01002675.1_pt1 | contig 15905 bp, 15 predicted proteins | sample 5384131 | NCBI WGS metagenome assembly VOFI01 (sample SAMN12384728, study PRJNA508395) | human gut metagenome | isolation source: healthy gut H | host: Homo sapiens
CGTCCTTCGTATCCATATAGAACGTATTCACACCGTCTGTCAGCCAGCCGTTATTATAAAGGGTACCGTCCGCATTCATGAAATAACGGTTGCCTTCATAATCAACCCAGCCGTACTGCATACGGTAATTGTTATAGAAATAGGTCTTGCCTCCCCTTGTGGTAAAACCATAAGGGATAATGATATTAGAATAATCCTTAAACTGGAAGTTCAGGTCAACTCTTCCCTGAATGCCGTTTACCGTACCGCTGCTGGTAAACTGCCAGAAGGCCGGATTCGGATATTCACAGGCATCCGCATACTGGGCAGCCCAAACATCGAAGGGAACAGGCCCGATACGCTGTGTCAGCCAGTTTTTGCTGGAATACACCATGGGGTAATAACCCGCACTCTGGATAATGGTACAGAAAACTACGGTAAGCGCAGCCAGCTGTTCCGGCGTCATAGATTTATGTACCGCATCCTCCAGGTCAAATACAACCGGCATATTCACCGTAAAGGGAGCGATGGCCGCCAGCGTGAACTGGGCCTCCGCCATGGCCGCTTCTACCGTTGTCGCATAGGAATAAAGATAAACGCCTGTTTTCAGCCCGGCGGCATTAGCGCCCACCATGTTCGCCGCAAAATAAGGATCCAGGCCGCTTTTGGCGCTTCCCACCTTTATAAACGCAAAGCTGTAGCCATCTGCCGCCACTGCGCTCCAGTTAATAGCCCCCTGGTATTTGGATACATCGATCCCCTTGCCTATCACTCCGGCTGCTTCCGCTTCCACACCCGAAGATAAAAATGTTCCAACACCAATGACAGCCGCCAATACGAGGCTGACAATTCTTTTCTTCCAGTTCATCTGTAACTTTCCTCCTGCTCTTCTGTACCAATGTCCATTTGTTCCATATTCCCGGAAATTCCTGCCAATTCTGAACAATAGAAAGGCAGGGGCCTGAAGGTCCCCGCCTTATACGTCAGAGTTAATACCATCTGGCCTTAAATTCCTCGTATTTTTCCATCAGCCTGTCTCTCTGCTCCATCACATTAATGTGAAGCGCAGACAGAAACTGATGTAAAAAGTCAATCGTAAATAATATAATAATAATCCTGAGCACCCAAAGCCCTGGTCCATATGTATACCATGTAGCCATATTCATTACGGCCTTATGCAGATATCCAATAATAATGACCGCATAAAATCCCCAGGCAATCGTACTTTCCAGGCAGACAATGCCCTGATAATTAAAGGGCTTCTCCCTGTAATCCCACCATACCTCTCCGAATATACGCAGCATGGCTCTTCCGACCAGGTATTCAAATACCGTGGCAATAAAAGCTCCTGTCAAATACAGCAGCACCGGATTCCCGGCAAAAGGACGCAGCAAAAAATAACCGACAAGTGCTCCGAACCCATAAATAGGACAGAACGGACCTTTGGCAAATCCTCTGTTAGTCAGTCTGTGGTTACAGATTGACATATAGATCGATTCCACAAGCCAGCCCAGAACACTGTAAATACAGAACGCCGCGACCAGATGCCAAACATCAGCTCCCAGTATTCCATTTATCCACATATTGTCTTTCCCTTCTGATAATCCGGACTTATCATCCTCATAGAAAGCTTCCCGCCCGGCTGTCTTTCCACTGCCGGACCGGCGCATTCTCTACCGTATAAAACACAAGTCCTTGGTAATAAATGCCAAGGACTTCCGTTTTCTTAGTTATATTTACGTTTTCTAGCCGCTTCGGATTTTTTCTTACGTCTTACGCTGGGCTTCTCGTAATGCTCTCTCTTACGGATTTCCTGCTGTATTCCAGCTTTTGCGCAGCTTCTTTTAAAACGACGTAATGCGCTGTCCAAAGTCTCATTTTCTTTTACGATAATGTTAGACATAGCTCACACCTGACCTCCCTTCAGTCCCTTCAAGTTCACGACTGATTGGGTTTTTTATGCATACCAATGCACAAGAAATATTATACCAAAAATTGAAAGGACGTCAACTACTTTTTTAATAAATTAAGTATATTTTATGAAAAAGTGAGTCAAAACGTTAATTTTCAGCAATTTTTGTTCATTTTTCCTATTTCCGTGCCGTTACCAGTTACTTTATTTGTCCGTCCAGAACTTTTTCGACTTCGACAATCGCCTGAGGTATTCCCGCCGGATTCTTTCCGCCAGCCTGAGCCATATTGGGACGGCCTCCGCCGCCTCCTCCTACAAGAGCGGCAATTCCCTTAATCAGATTTCCCGCATGGGCTCCCTTTGCCATGGCTTCTTCCGTTGCCATCGCCACCAGGTTTACTTTGCCGTCCTTTTCAGAAGCGAGTACGACTACGCCCTCTCCCAGCTTTTCCTTCAGCTGATCGCCCAGCTCACGGAGTCCGTTCATATCCACGTTATCTGCTTTGGCTGCCAACAGCCTGACACCCCTGACCTCTTTTACCTGATCCATTACATTGCCCAGTGATTCCCTGGCTGCCTTGCTCTTCAGGGATTCATTCTCACTGGAAAGCTGTTTTACTTCTGCCATGAGGTGGGTAAGCTTCTCCGCAAGGTTTGCGGGAGTTGCTTTTACAATTCTGGCCGCTTCGGCTAACTTTTCTTCCACTTCTTTATAATAAGCAAAAACACCCGTTCCCGTTATGGCTTCAATCCTTCTCACGCCTGCCGCAACACCGTTTTCAGACAGTATCTTGAACACGGCAATGTCACCGGTATTGGCCACATGGGTACCGCCGCAGAGTTCTGTGGAGAAATCCCCCATCTGAACCACACGTACGCTGTCGCCGTATTTTTCCCCGAACAGAGCCATGGCGCCTGTTTTCTTCGCCTCGTCAAGAGTCATGACAGAGGTCTGCACGGGAAGATGGGCTGCGATTTCCTCATTGACAATCTTTTCCACCTTGTCCAGCTCTTCCTGGGTCATTGCGGAAAAATGACTGAAATCAAAACGAAGCCTGCCTGCGTCCACATAGGATCCTGCCTGTTCCACGTGGGAACCAAGCACTGTACGCAGAGCCTTCTGAAGCAGATGGGTTGCACTGTGGTTCTTGCAGGTAGCCGCTCTTTCCGACGCGTTTACGGCAAGTTCCACCTTGTCCCCGTTTTTAATCATTCCTTTGGTCATCCTGCCGATATGGCCTATCTTGCCTCCGGCCAGATGAACCGTATCCTTTACTTCAAATTCACCGTCGGCACAGCGGATCACACCGGTATCGCCGCACTGTCCGCCCATGGTTCCGTAAAAAGGAGTCCGGGAAACAATAATGGTTCCGTTTTCTCCGTCCGTAAGGGCGTCAACCACGGCTTCTTCCGTTGTCATGGCTGTGACCTCCGATTCCCATACCAGCTTATCATAGCCTACGAATTCCGAACTGATTGCCGGATCCAGGGATTCATAAACCGTAACGTCCGCGCCCATATAGTTGGTGACCTTTCTGGCAGCGCGGGCTTTTTCCTTCTGCTCCTTCATGGCAGCCTGGAAACCGTCTTCATCGATGGTAAGGTTTTTCTCCTCCAGAATTTCCTTCGTGAGATCCAAAGGAAAACCATAGGTATCGTAAAGGCGGAAGGCATCCTCGCCTGACAGCTGAGTCTTCCCTTCCTTCATCATAGTATCTTCCATATCGGAAAGAATACTCAGGCCCTGGTCAATGGTTTTATTAAATTTACTTTCTTCCTGTGTCAGCACATTGAAAATAAAGTCTTTTTTCTCTTCCAGCTCCGGATAGCCGTCCTTGCTTCCCTCAATTACGGTATGGCTCAGGTTTGCCAGGAAATCCCCTTTAATTCCGAGAAGCCTTCCGTGACGTGCCGCGCGGCGGATGATACGGCGCAGGACATAGCCCCTGCCTTCATTGGAAGGCATGATGCCGTCCGAAATCATAAAGGTGGCGGAACGGATATGATCCGTCACAATACGGATGGAAACATCCCAGTCATGGTTTTCCTTATATGTCTTTCCGGCAAGCTCGCATACTCTGTTCCGCAGCGCCTGGATGGTATCCACATCAAAAATGGAATCCACATCCTGCACTACGGCCGCCAGACGCTCCAGCCCCATGCCGGTATCTATGTTCTTCTGATCCAGCTCGGTATAATTGCCGTGCCCGTCATTGTCAAACTGGGTGAATACGTTATTCCATACTTCAATATAACGATCACATTCGCAGCCGACCGTACAGCCCGGCTTTCCGCAGCCGTATTTTTCCCCTCTGTCATAATAGACTTCGGAACAGGGGCCGCAGGGACCGGAACCATGCTCCCAGAAGTTATCCTCCTTGCCGAAGTGGAAAATACGCTCCGCAGGGATACCAATTTCCTTATTCCAGATATCAAAAGCCTCATCATCATCCAGATATACGGAAGGATAAAGCCTGTCCGGATCCAGTCCGACCACTTCGGTCAAAAATTCCCAGCACCAGGCAATCGCTTCATGCTTGAAATAATCACCAAAGGAAAAGTTGCCCAGCATCTCAAAAAAAGTTCCATGCCTGTCCGTCTTTCCGATATTCTCAATATCACCGGTACGGATACATTTCTGGCAGGTGGTCACTCTCTTCCTGGGAGGGATTTCCTGCCCTGTAAAATAAGGCTTCAGAGGCGCCATACCGGAATTGATCAACAGTAGGCTGTTGTCATTATGGGGCACCAGAGAGAAGCTTTTCATCACCAGATGGCCCTTGCTTTCAAAAAAGTCCAGGAACATCTTCCTCAGTTCATTTACTCCGTATTTATTCACGTTTCTTTCCTCCAAAATCGCTAATCTATCCTATTATAAATTTAATTTTTTCCCTTGTCAACGCCGCCCTGTTCTTTTCCCGGTACACTTTACGATTCCTCAGCATAATGGAGCGAAGACACGGAGCACGGAATCAAACAGGCCGCCTATAATGCCCTGCTTGCAGTCCTTCAGCGTAATCTCCCTGCTCACCTCAATCGTATCCAGGCTGTCTTTCTTCAGTTCCTTCAGCCCGCTTGTCCGGTATAAGAGGGTCGCACATTCAAAATGAAGGTACAGGCTTCTGAAATCCATGTTCACACTGCCCACGACACCGAATTCATCATCACTGATATAGCTTTTTGCATGGATAAAGCCGGGAGTATATTCATATATCCGGATCCCTGCTCTTAAAAGCGGAGGATAATTGGAACGGGTGAGACGGAAGATCGTGGGCTTGTCCGGTGTTCCCGGTGTGACAATTCTCACATCCACTCCCCTCTTGGCAGCCATGCACAAGGCATTGCGCATCACGTCATCCACAATAAGATACGGCGTAAATATGTAGACATATTTCTTCGCCTGATTCAGGATATCCAGATACACATTTTCTGCAATTGTTTCATTATCCAGAGGAGAATCGGTATAAGGCTGTACAAAGCCTTCTCCCTCAAAGGGTTCCCGGATGGTACACATGGGGCTTGAAGCAGCTGATATCCGTATCCTCTTTCCGGAAAGCATTCCACATTTCCAGAAACATCTCCGTAAAGTTCCATACGCCCTCGCCTTTCAGCCTTACCCCGGTATCCTTCCAGTAACCGAAGCGCACCTTTTTGTTAATATATTCATCGGCCAGGTTGATCCCTCCGGTAAAGGCGGTATGCCCATCAATATCAAGGATTTTCCTGTGATCTCTGTTATTCATGACCAGGGAAAAGAACGGAATCACCGGATTGAAGGCCATACATTTAATCCCGCATTTCTCCAGCCATTTGAAATAGCCGCCCGGAAGCAGGGTCACGCAACCCATATCATCATATATCATCCGGACATCCAGGCCTTCATCCGCCTTCTGCTTCAGAATTTTCAGAACCTCTTCCCACATTTCCCCTTCGGAAACGATAAAATACTCCACAAAGATAAAATGTTTGGCAGCCCTTAACTCATCCAGCATATCCACAAACATTTCTTCCCCGCTGGGATAATAGGTAACATCGGTATTTCCGTAGACGGGAAAATCACCCACCCGCCTCACATAATCAAAGGTCCCCGCCGCACGTCCGTGAACCTTGCCCAGGCGATCCTGTATTTCAGCTTCCTGAAGCAGGCTTTCCTTAAACAGTTCGTGCTGCTCATTCAGCTTTCTGCGCATCCCGCGGGAAGGCTTTTTATCACCCGAGAACAGATAAAGCAGGCCGCCGAACAAAGGCAGCACCATAATTAATACAATCCAGCCGATTTTATAAGCCGAATTATCATCTTTTCCTATAATATACAAAACAATAACAATACTGAGTACCGTAAAAGCTGTTGTTATCCAACTGGAATATTTCGCAAGCTCCTCCAGCATAAAAACAATCCAGAGGATCTGAAGCAAAATAAGCGCAACCGTAACCACAATACGGTTGACCACCAGTCTTTTGTATTTCCCTTTCATCTGCTATCTTCCTTTCTGCTTTCCGTTCTGCCTTGCAGATGCTGCCCCCTCAACCGGAATCTTTTTTTCGCTTTGATTTCTCCTGTTTACATCATTGCGGATAAGCTTATATACGGTCGCCGCAACAGGGACTCCAAGGAGCATTCCTCCTATACCGCCCAGTCCGCCGCCCACCGTAACAGCCGCAAGCACCCAAATTCCCGGAAGGCCGATGGAAGAACCCACTACCTTAGGATAAATCAGATTGCCTTCCAGCTGCTGGAGAACTACAATAAAAATAATAAACAGCAGCGCCTTCAGAGGATCTACCGTGAGAATCATAAACGCCCCGACAGCGGCTCCCAGATAAGCTCCTACAATGGGAATCAGAGCTGTCGCCCCAATAAACGCGCCTATCATGGGCGCATAGGGGAAACGCAGCAGCAGCATCCCTACAGTACAGAGTGTACCCAGAATTACGGCCTCCGTACACTGTCCGATAATAAAACTGGAAAAAGTCTCATCCGCAGTCCTGTAAATATTCCTTAACCTTATAATCGTATCTTCTTTTACATAGGCACGCAGGATTCTCCCCGCCTGCGAACGCAGCTTTTCTTTGCCGGAAAGGATATAAATGGCAAATACCAGCCCGATAAAAAAATTCACAACACTGCCAACCACAGCGCCCACCGCGGTTATTGTGGAATTCAGCACATCCCCAAGGCCCGATTTTGCAAAGTCCACAGCCCTGTCCATCATGCTGTTCCAGTCCACGTCCTTGATACCCGCCGCGATGTTCATGGCATTGTTTTTCTCAAGCCATCCGGCGGCTTCCTCTAAAAAGACCGGAACATTCCGGCCGATCACTCCGAACGCTTTTCCCAGCTCAGGAAGGACCAGTCCTCCAATCAGCGCGATAATTCCCATCACAAGCAGAATGGAAAGAAGGATGCTCACGCCTCTTCTGCTGGAATTAATCCATTTATTACGGGAACCCGGAAAATAAAACCGCTCCACACGCACCATGATAATATTGAGCACATACGCCACCGCCGCTCCAAGGACAAGCGAAAAGAATACATTCCACAAATTGACTGCCATTCCTGCGATATCATCAAAATACCGGATAGCAAGAATAAGCAATGCGGCCAGGCAGATGTAGATAATTACAGCACTGTCCGTCTTTTTCTTTTTCATAATACCTCCAATCAAAATGGCCGTTAAAGTTCTGCTTTGCACAGCATTAACTTATATTACCATAAATCTTTCCAGAAATAAAGAACCGTCAGCAGCAGACCTGTTATGTTCTGCACTGACGGTAATACCAGTGAAAAGTCCCTTTATAACTGTTTTTTGAAAAGTAAAGCGCTTCATCCGCACAGGAATATAAATTTTCGAAGGTTTCCTTTCCTTTTTCCCGGTAAAGGCCGATGGAACAGCTCAGCAGGATTTCATTCCCGTATTTTTCCGACATGAGCCGATATGCCTGCATGACCCTCCTGGCCTTTTCCTCCGATTCTTTTCTTGAGCTGCTGCCATTTTCAAAAACGGCGAATTCATCACCGCCTAACCTCCCTATGACGGCCGATTCCCCGAATACCTCTCTGAGGATTCCTGCCATACCTGCAATCACCCGATCCCCGGCCACATGTCCGTAGGTATCATTAACCGCCTTGAAATCATCCAGATCAATCATATAAAAAGTGCCGCCGCCGACTTCATTAAGCTGCAGCTTCACATATTTTTCAAAACTTCCTCTGTTATACAGGCCGGTCATCAAATCCCGTTCCGAAAGTTTCTTGTAATAAGCTGCCTCCTTGCGGTCCACACTGCCATGATATTCATCAGCGGCTGTGCCTGTCAGGTCTTCCGCCCTGCATGGCAGGAAATCCTCCTCCGGCAGGGAAAAATGGATATGTAAGGCATGAATCTGTTCCTTTTCCAGCTTCCATACCACGCTGACTCTGACATCAGCCTCCGACAGCCCGGCTCTGTAGTCCTGTGCGGCCTCACCTGCATCCCCTGAGCCAAAAATCATTTCAAGCCTGATATTCCCGCATACCAGAAAGACTTTTTCAGACAATGGAATGCATTGGAACCATTCTTTCACAGGCCTGCAGATATAGTTCCGGCCCTCTTTCCATTTATCATTATTCAGTGCATTTTCTATTTGTTCTACAGATGTATAGAATTCGTCAGAGCGGCTTCCGATCACCACGGCATTATTTGTGAAAAACCCGGTAATTTCCTGTATTTTATCAAGATTACGACCGCCCATACAGGTAAGCATCAGTTGTTTTGTTAAAGCACATAATTCCTTTTCAATCATTCCAACACCTTTCCCGGGCACATCTTCTTTTTGCTCTAATTATAGAGCAATTATATCCTACTTTTTTAATAAAATCAATAATATATACCAATAATGAGATCGGGAGCTTCTAGTTCAGCCTCCGTCTCCATTTTCCACCCGCCATCCGAGTCTCTTGGGAACCATTTGCCGAATAATTATTTTATTTGAAGTAAATGAATAATATGGTGAGTCTTGCATAAGTCTCATACATGAGGCAGGTCACTTTGCAGTGTCCTTATGGAATCGGAAGCTATGGCTGACACAGCCTTAAGGAGTATTTAAAAGGCGGGCAGGAAATGGCGGCGGAGGCTGAACTAAACACTAGGGAGTAGTTTTTATGCAGAAAGTAAAACACGATGTTTCTCTGGGTGCCAATATACGCACTCTCCGCAATTCCTGCGGCCTTACGCAGGAACAGACAATAGCAAAGCTGCAGCTTTTAGGCTGCAGCCTTACAAGGGGATCCTATGCAAAAATAGAAGCAGGTATTCAGAATATCAGTGTGCAGGAGCTTCTGGCCATGAAAGAGGTTTTCCACGCAGATCTCAAAGATTTCTTCCGGACTGCAGATGAAGATTATGGCTGAGCAGTACATTGCAATATATACATGGACTTTATTCAATTTACACTTTCAGGAATCCTTTAAGTTCTTTTGGAACAGGCAGCTTTTCCGCCTGTAACCCTTTAGACAAATAAGTGCATTTTCCATAAAACCCATCATCAAACCTCTTCCTGAAAATAGCAAAGAACTTTACAAGTCGGGCTTGATAATTTTCTAATGTCCTCATTATATAAGGTAACCGGATAGTCAACTTTTTTGCCAAAACGAAATTTGTGTTATATTTGAATCACCACAACACAAATAAATACAAAGGAGTCTGTTCTCGCATGACTAGTATAACACAGGATATGAGGTATCGTCTATCTCTAATCAACTATGCAAATAAATTTGGCGTTTCCAAAGCGGCTGTCAAGTACAAGACAAACAGGCAGTATATCTACCGTTGGAAGCGACGCTACGATGGCTCCTTAGAGTCTCTGCGTGACCGCTCCAGACGACCTCATAGTCATCCTAACCAGCATTCTCCCGCGGAAATCAAGCTCATCTCTGATATGCGCAGGCGCAATCCCGATGCCGGTCTTGTCGTCTTTTGGGTGAAACTCATGCAGCGTGGCTATTCCCGCTCCATCCCCGGACTCTACCGTTTCCTTAAGAAGCAGGGCATCATGGCTGTCCATCCGCCCAATCCCAAATACATCCCCAAGCCCTACGAGCAGATGGCATACCCCGGGCAACGCCTCCAGGTGGACGTCAAGTTCGTCCCCTCTGCCTGCCTCAAGAACAGCTCCGTTATTGGAAAGCAGTTCTTCCAGTACACCGCCATCGATGAATACTCCCGCTGGCGCTTTGTAGAGGCTTTTGAGGAGCATAGCACCTATTCTTCCGCCCTGTTCCTGGAACATTTGGTCAAAGCCTTCCCTGTGCCCATCGAATGCGTCCAGACAGATAATGGCACCGAGTTCACAAACCGCTTCACTTCCCATCGGGACCGGCCCACCCTGTTCCAGGCACATCTGGCGCAGCATGGTATCACACATAAGCTGATCCGGCCCTATACGCCCCGTCACAACGGGAAAGTAGAGCGTAGCCACCGCAAAGATAATGAACGGTTCTATGCGACACACCTGTTCTATTCCTTCGGAGACTTTGCGAAGCAGCTGCAGGTGTACAATCGCAGGGACTACAACCACTTTCCTATGCGGCCCTTAGGATGGAAAAGTCCTCAACAGGTATTGGACAATTATCTGCTCTCTCTGTAACAAATGTTTGACAATTCCTTTCCGTTCTCGCCAGCCTGGGATCCGCCGTAGGTCAAACCGGCCCTTTCCGGTAAGAACGCCTTCGTATACGTTGCGGATTCTCTTATACTGGCCATACATATATCCGATTTCTCTTGCTCCGGTTCCAATATCCCCGGCAGGAACATCGGTATCCGCTCCGATATGTCTGTAAAGCTCTGTCATAAAGCTCTGGCAGAATGCCATGATCTCTCTGTCAGATTTCCCCTTCGGGTCAAAATCGGAACCGCCTTTACCGCCGCCGATAGGAAGTCCGGTAAGAGAATTTTTAAATACCTGTTCAAATCCAAGGAATTTAATAATGCCCAGGTTAACAGAAGGATGCAGACGGAGGCCTCCCTTATAAGGGCCGATAGCACTGTTGAACTGAACACGGAAACCTGTATTTACATGTACCTGTCCCTTATCATCAACCCAGGGAACACGGAACATAATCTGTCTTTCCGGATTAACCAGTCTTTCCAATAACGCATCTTTTCTGTAAGCTTCCTCGTTGGCTTCCACTACCACTCTGAGGGATTCCAGAACTTCCTTAACAGCCTGATGGAATTCCGGCTGAGCCGGGTTCTTCTCAACTACCTGCGCAATGACCTCATCTACATATGACATATGTAATTCCTCCTTAATTGTTTTAACCTGAAAAAACCCAGGGCAGACTTCTGACCTGAGTTTTTCAGACGCCGTTGTCCGGCTATTATTATATAATGGATAAAGCCTGCACGCAAGTACTTTATTACGTTAACTTGACGAAATTTGCTGAAAAACACCAGATTATAAATACTTTTTCAGTTTTTCAATGCTCTCTTCCTCAAAATCCATGAGTTCCCGGGCCAGTTCCGTACTCGCATTTCCCGCATTCCCAAAATGGTTCAGGGCCTTCCACATGCTTGTCAAACCTCTGTTTTCTTCCTTTATCATAATCTCCGCTATATGACTTGTACTGGTATTGAGAAGTGTATTGGCCTGTATGCTGCCTTTCAGCATCAGATCCGATACCCCGTTTGCCTGATAGGTTTCCCCTCTTCCTTCCAGCATCTCCTGTCTCGCCTTATCCCTGAGCTCCGAATACTTCAGCTCCTGCCTGCTCAGCTGCAGGGCAAAGGCATCATCGGACAGCTTCGGAGTCAAGGTCTCTATTGCCTTAATTCCCATCTCCGCATTTTTCTGAATTTCTCTGTATATCGCCGCATCATCGCCGCGCATCTTTCTGCCTCCCTTCATCCTGCCGGTAAAATAAAGTATAAAAAAACCGGGAATACTTTGATAATACAAAGTATTCCCGGTACATGAATTCCTTATTCCAAAAGCTGTAAACAGATTCTCACAATGCTTTTCTGTCATTATTTCAATATATCGGTCTTAATATAACCGGTTTCACCCTTAAATTTTACCTTTGTCCAGCCGTCGGCCTGTTTCATCAGGATTTCCACTTCATCCCCGTAATAACCCACACCAAGCCTGTCGGCTGTTTCACTGGCTGATTTCCGGATATTCACGGTAGTGGTGAGACGGTAGGTTCCGCTGCTCGGCACTTCTACAGAAGCCGCTCCGTCACCGGCGCCCGGCGCAGCATGATTGGAATCCGTATTTGTATCATTGCCGTTGTCCGTATTTTCCGGTTCCCCGGCATTATCAGCAGCCTGATCGTCTCCGCCCTGTTCATCATCAGCAGGGGCATCATTCACTGCCTCTAAAAATTCAGATTTAATAAAAGCTTCCTGTCCGTCATATTCAATTTTGGACCAGCCGTTCGCCCGGTTCTCCAGGAGTGCAAATTCTTCTCCGACCTGGGCCTTGCCGAGGCTGTCCGCCGTCTCGCTGTCTGATTTGCGGATATTCACCACATCCGTGGCCTTCACCCGTCCTGCCGCCTGTTCTTCTCCTGCGCTGACAGGTTCTTCCGTATTGCTCTCTTCCTCAGTTTCCTGTGCCGCTGTTTCCGCTTCCGCCAGGGCATCTCCCACTGCGGTTTTCAGATTCTCCGATAATTCGGTAAGGAATGCGGCCAGCTCTTCATTTTCCGTGACGGCCTCGTTATATTCTACCTGAACCCGGTTGAACAGATCCACAACATCATCCTGTTTGGTGACGTTCGTCCGGTATTCCTTCATGGATTCATCCTCGGAACAGTCATGAATATAATAGCTTCCGTCATCCTTCTTGCATACGATATAAGTATTAAGACCGGTAACCTTCTGCTCTATATCATGGAACTTGGCGTAATAAGTAACATAAACCACATAGGAATCCGCTTCCGGCCCCGGTTTGGTATAGCAGTTAATATCATCATAGCTTTCCAGGTACTTGCTCTTTTCCTGAATGCGGAGCAGTTCGGCCTGGTCTGAATAATCCTTCAGGGAATTAATGGTTTCGATATCCCCTGTGGCTGCCGCCTGATAATATTTTTCCATCAGGGCATTCACTTCCGGATCTGCATTTTCTTCCAGCGGCACATCGGGCACCGCGGTCTCTGTCTGTGTTTCCGCAGGCTCCGAAGACTGGGCTCCTGCCTGCAGGTTGTTATTTTTACCTGACCTGCTTCCTATCAGGGAGCCGAGCAAAATGCCGATTCCCAAAAGCACAACAGCAATTACCACGATAACTGCCAGCGATTTCTTATTCTTCTTTAACAGCTCCACAAATTCATTAGGGGATCCCTCCGGATTGGATCCGTCCTTCTTATCTTTAAGTTCTTCGCTCAATATCACACCTTCATTCTTAATACTATAGCCGTAAATTTACATCCGTCAAAAGTTTGGCATATCTTTCCGGAGGAAACATATGCCAGAGTGACACAAATGCACCCGACAGGAATCGAACCTGCATTAAAGGCGTCGGAGGCCTCCGTTCTATCCATTAGACTACGGGTGCATAAGCTATATGATGACGCATTGATTAATTATTACAAACTTGTTACATGCATCACTCTGACATATATTAGCATAACTTTCCCCGGATGTCCAGACCACATTTTGGAAAAATAGATTTTTTAGATCATTTTAAGAATTAGACAGAATTTCAAAGAATTGTTATCCGGCCGCTTTCACGGCTGAAATAATAGACACTATCTGATAAAAGCTCCTCCTGCGGCACGTTCTGACAGTTCACCTCATGAACCATGTCGTACAGATGTTCTCTATCCTCTATTCCTGTATCGGTCAAAAGAATCACTTCATGTACGGAGCTTGGAAAAATAAAGAAATCACAGCCAAGGCTGTCTGCATATTTTTTCAGCACTCCCGGATACAGAATCGACGCCGCGCCGTAAAAACGCTGTTTATTTGTCAGAATATACATCTTTCTCTCCGGGTTTTCCTTCTTCGGCCATCCGACAAGAATTTCCGCAACCTCATCAAGCATGGCCTGGCAGCCGTCACTGTCTTCCTCCGGGGTTTCCTCCATTTTATCCTGTATCGCTTTCCGGATGACATCGAACATAAAATCATCCATAGAGGAGAATTCCACAGGCAGCACACGGGGCATATTATCTATGGTATCCTGATAGAGCTGTTCCTCCGAAACCTGCCATAATTCCATATGGCTGTCGTTGATCAGGACGCAGGCACAGCCTATGCGGTCGCTCATCATGATACAGCAGTATACAACAGCCATATCAAGAAATCTGCGGTGGGGAAGCTTTTCCAGAAGCTGCCTGTTTTTCTCATAATGAATCAGCCTGCAGGCCAGTTTGGGCCTCACTTTGGCGTAATCATTAAAAAAGTCCATATTCAGATCCTGATCCGGCTTATTTTCTTCATATACGGCGCATATCCGGCGGACTATTTCGCCAAAGGGCTGTCCCTGGCTGTATTCCTCATAAAAACCGTTCAGATAAATGGTGGAGGCCACTTCGCTGTCCTCGCACATAAAAATCAGACCGCTTAAAGTCACTCCGTTATTTTTGAGCACATTGCTCACCGTCAGGCGGAGATTTTCACCAAAATAAGCCTGTACGGCGTTTTTCACTTTTTCCAGAAACTTTTCGAATTCCATTCCATTTCCTCTCTTTTTTGAAATATGGCAGCAGTCTTCCCTCTTCGCTTTCTCTTCGAATTGTCAAAAAAAAGACAATGAAAGCTCTGCCACGCAGAAATCTCATTGTCTTATAGGCTAATAATAGAATGATGCCTGTCTGTATTATGCTCTGGAAAGGTAATCGCCAGTCCTGGTGTCGATCTTAATCTTGTCACCCTGGTTCACAAACAGAGGCACATATACAACAGCTCCGGTTTCAACAGTAGCGGGTTTGGATGCACCTGTAGCGGTATCTCCCTTGAACCCGGGCTCTGTATCGGTAATCTCCAGTTCTACAAACAGCGGAGGCTCCACAGCAAAAACACTGCCGTTATGAGAGCATACCTTGCAGATCTCATTTTCCTTTACGAACTTTAAGGTATCACCAACAGTCTCGGCATTCAAAGCCACCTGATCATAGGTTTCCATATCCATAAAAGTAAATAAATCACCGTCGGAATATAAATACTGCATATCTTTTCTATCAATACGTGCCTGCGGGAATTTTTCAGTAGGACGGAAGGTTTTCTCGACAACGCCTCCGTTAATAATATTCTTCAGCTTGGTTCTGACAAAAGCAGCGCCTTTACCGGGTTTCACATGCTGAAATTCAATTATCTGAAAAATATTGCTATCTACTTCAATCGTAATACCATTTCTGAAATCACCTGCAGAAATCATAAAAAATCTTCCTCCTAAATTTTCGCGTTTAATTCCTTACTAGTTTATAATAAAATTTCTCTTTTTTCAACTCTTTTTTTACAGAATTTGCTTTTTTGAATAACATACTGGGCAAATTCCGTGTTTAGCTGCTGTCAAGAAGTGTTTTCACCGGGAGGGACTGCGTTTTTCCCCGGCCCGAAGGCCCCCTGGATGCGCGGCGGTCCCGGCCATGCAGAGTTCCTTGCAGGGGACGCTTTCGCTCGGATAAACACGCAGCGGTACTAAGGCTGTAAAGGACACAGCCTAAGGACCGGCGAGTTTATGACGCCCCTTACAGGAATCTCTGCATGGCCGGGACCGCCGCGCATCCAGGGGGCTTTCGGGCCAGGCTTTCTGTGTGAAACCAAGTCATGAGGGAAATAAGGACGGAATTGGGATTTTTTTTTAAGTAGAAGGATATAATCTATGGCGGAGGTAGCCGTCGAGGCCCTGGCCGTAGATTTGTTTGTGGCAGGCGGGGGCGGTGACGGAGGTTTTGCGGAATTCTTCGCGGTTGGTAATGTCGGATATGTGGATTTCTACTTTGGGGACGGTTATGCTGGAGAGGGCGTCGCCGGATGGCAGCTGTAGTGGGTGTAGGCTCCGGGGTTGATTACACGATTCCCTGGGTGCC
>VOFI01003856.1_pt1 | contig 15890 bp, 27 predicted proteins | sample 5384131 | NCBI WGS metagenome assembly VOFI01 (sample SAMN12384728, study PRJNA508395) | human gut metagenome | isolation source: healthy gut H | host: Homo sapiens
TCATTCCGGCAGACAAGATGACGGAAAGCTATTGCATTACGGATATGGAATATAAGCTATTGCAGACTGGGCAGTGGCACAGGCAGCTCAGAAACAGCAAGCAGGAAGATTATGAATATTTCCTGAAACGTAGCAAGTCATATAAGATTTTTGATGCTTCTACAGGCTTCATGAGAGGAAAGATGCTTCGACGGTTCTTGGCGTACTCCGTTTAGTCCTTATGCATCTTCTCATAGAGACGATGATTATTGGAAGGAAATGCATGGCAGTACACATGGCTGGTACCTCGATGTAGAAGGACTGGTGGGAGAAATGCTTCGGTAGTAAAGCGTTTGTGAACAAACTGGTTCTTATTCCTGGCTAACGGTGATATGGGAGAAGCTTCTTCTCCGGATATTAGCGGATTGATTAATGATATGCGCATGGTAACAACCGAGTCATCCTTACAGTTTACCTGCACTTGTAGGGCAGCCTTGGAAGACAGCCGATAGAATCAGGAGATTCTTCATACAATGTATACAGATCAGCCGGATGGTTTGTCGGGTAATGAGGATGTAGGACAGATGTCGGCTTGGTATATCCTTTCTTCTTTCGGATTCTATCAGGTAGAACCAGCTGGTGGCAAGTTGTATTTGGTTATCGAACTTTGATAAGGTAGAATAACCGTTCCTGCTGGTAAAGTTCGTTATAGAACGTGAAAACAAAGCCAGCAGAACAATTACATACAAGTATTGTCTTCAATGGAACTGAATATAAGAAACCCTGGATTGAGAATACGCTGATATTATGAAAGGCGGAGTTGAAGTTCCTGATGGGAGATGAACCAGTAGTATGGTATTAAAATAAATAAGTCTGACTATATATTGGGAACCCGTCATCGAGTTTATAACTTGGTGGCGAGGCTTTTTTATGTTAGCAGATTATTGCTATAATATATGTTTGTAATGGAGTAAAAATGGGGGATAGCAATAAATAAAAAAGGTAAATATTCTTTAACAAATTCTTTTTCGTAGTAATTTAAAAGCATTTGGATTCTGTAATCTACTGTTTTTGGGGAGACATTAAGTATATCAGCAATATCTTTATAGCTTTTCCTTGGGGAAGCGATGCATGATAGAGCTTCCTCGATAAGATGATGGAAGTGTATTAATTGCTTCTTTTAGTCGTTTGATAATTCTTGAAAACGATAAAAGCTTTCTTCTTCCATTAGTTGTTGCGTCGCTTCAAAAATTTGGTATCAGCTGCATTTTTATTTTTTTTCTTTGATTTGATTTATGGCCTTGTTAAACGCTTTTAAGAAGGGTATCCGCCACAATGAATTTTTGAAGATATTAAGAGCTTTGTCGATGTTCCCATAGCCACAATAAAGTATCACCAGCGATTTCTTCCGCATCTTCAATTGGTACAAAAACGCGCACCGTATGCACATAATACCGAAAGTAGTATTTTCTGAAAATGCATTCGAAAGCTGTTAGGTCATTTGCTGCAAAACCAAACAACTTAGCAAGTAGATATCTGGGTTTAAGATTCTCATATTTACAAGGTATATGAAAATATTAGGTTTGATATGTTTTTTGTTTTTCTTTTTTGTAATAATCTTGTTTTTGGTTAATAGATATTAAAATTTACGATAATATTTAGGACTCCCTTGGTTGAGGGCTGTCTTTTTTAAATAAAAGAAAGTTTAATGAAGATAATAAATTTGATATAAGGAACTGGTCATCCGTTATTGTGAAGGTAATGTTAGTGAAAGCGAAAAAATGTGATGTGGAAAATTGGATGAGTGAATCAGAAGAAAAATTCTGAGATTGTTCGTAAAATGTATACTGATTTTAGCAACAGATACTTCTATTGTTTGTGATAAGATAGATGTAGATGCAGCTTGGATGCGTATGAAAGAATCTATTGATACTTGTGCTGGTGAAAGTAAAGAAGAATAAGAAAAGAAGCGCGGCTGGATGTTATGGATGCAACGTGTTGCCGCGTATTATTTCTTCCTTTATTGATAGGAACATATTTTTATATATAAATCAACAGAAAGGGATACTTCTGTGGCTCAGGTATTGGAAATTTGTGCCACCTCGGGTATGAACCAGCTAAAACATACCTTCAGATAGTACTTTGGTATATTTAAATGCAGGTTCTGTTTTGCGGTATCCTTCAGAGTTTACGGGGAAATAAACGTGAGGTTGAATTGATGGGAGAGGCTTATTTTGAAGTGGCAAAGGATCCTTCTCGTCGTTTTGTGATTGCTACTCCTCAACAAGCTAAAATAGAGGTGCTTGGAACAAAGTTTGAATTTGGAAACAATTAATGAGACGGAAAAGTGATAACAACTTTACTTAGAAGGAAAGGTTCTTTTCTCTTATCAGAAAGGAAATCAGCCATGTTCTGTTGAAATGCTTCCTGGACAAAAAAGTGGTTTATCACCGTGCATGACATCGAAATTCATAAAACAGACGGGATATCCGAGATAGCTTGGAAGATGGTGAATAATATTTAATAATACTCCTTTGAAAAAGAAGCATTGCATTTACTTGAAAAACATTATAATGTGGAGTTTATTGTAAAAATCAGCTTTTACCAATATTCTTTTACAGGAACGTTTGCTAATCAGCGCCTGGAGCAGATAATGAAATATTTTCATATCTCATCAGCATACATTGGAATTATATAGATACATATGGCACAAAGAATCAAATAGAACTTTATTGATAAAATTTCTACTTAAAACCTTAAATTATGGAGAATAACAAAATTTTTTGGAGGAAAGTTTCCCTCTGTAACGAATCTATTATTGTGTGGGATGTTTATTCCTGTTGGAATATTACATGCATCAGAAAGTTATGGTCAGCGTGTTATGATTGATTTAACTGCGGAGAATATGACTGTAAAGAAGTCTTGGAGCAAATAGAGTCTCAATCAGACTTTGATTTCTTTATAATAAATGCTCATGTTGATTTTAAATCGTCAGGTAACAGTTCAGATGAGGGAGAGGAACTGTTTACTATTTTAGATAGTGTATTTGAGGGAACAGGGGTGAAGTATGTGGTGATGGATAAAAAAATAGTTCTTTCTACTGAAGCAGAAACGACACAATCGTACAGCAGAAACAGAAAATCAGTGGTCGTGTGGTGGATGCTTCAGGAGAACCGATTATTGGAGCTACGATTAAGGAGAAAGGTACGTCTAATGGAACTATATCCGATTTTGATGGAAACTTTGTCTTGGAGGTTTCTCCTTCTTCTGTTCTTGAAATTTCATATATTGGATATCAGAGTCAGACTATAAAATCAGATGGAAGCCAACCTTTATCTATTACCTTAAAGAAGATACACAAACTTTGGAAGAAGTTGTAGTAGTAGGGTATGGGGGTACAGAAAAAAGCTAATTTAACTGGGGCTGTCAGTAGCGTATTAAAGATGGATGAGATATTGGGGATCGTCCTGTTACTTCTGTCAGTGATGCCTTGTTGGGGGCAATGCCGGGTCTCAGGTAACAGGAACTTCTGGACGACCTGGATCGGAAATGAGTTTTAATATTCGTGGAACTAATAGTATCAATGGTGGAAATCCGCTAGTACTGGTTGATAATGTTGAAATGGATATTAATATGTTGAATCCAGAAGACATTGAATCGGTAACGGTTCTGAAGGATGCAGCAGCTTCTGCTATTTATGGGCACGTGCTGCCTTTGGAGTTATTTTGGTTACAACTAAAAAGGAAGTACAGATAGTAGCGTTTCAATAAATTATTCTAATAATTTCTCTTTTAGCCGTCCTGCTAATATGCCTCATAAAGCCAGTCCAATGCAAACAGTTCAGGCTTACAAGGATATGGGATGGGTGAACTATAGAACAGGAGAAAATGTAGATACTTGGCTTGGTTTATTAGAAGATTATGCCCAAAATCCGGGTAATTATCCTGAGGGTTATACTACGATAGATGGTTTGCGTTATCAGCTTCAAGAAACAGACTTATTTGATGATATGCTTGAAACAGGTTTCCAACAGACTCATAATGTTTCTGTAAATGGTGGAACGAAATCGTTGTCTTATCGTATGTCAGCAGGTATGGTAAAACAAGATGGTGTATTGGTAACGGACAAGGATGCATATAATCGTTATAACATATCTTCTTATATTCGTTCTGATATTTATTCGTGGATTACTCCTGAATTGGATATTAAATATACCAATCTTAATTCTTCACTTCCTACATCTTCAGCGCCTTATGGCATTTGGGGAGCTGCATCGGCTTTCCCTTCTTATTTCCCATTGGGTGAAGTAGAAATGGAAGATGGCTCAAGCCTTCCTATTAATACGCCACGTAATCAAATTATTTTAGCTCCGACTGAGAAAAAGAGAGACAACTTACGACTTTTAGGTAAAGTTACAATAACACCTTTCAAGGACTTGAAAGTTATAGCTGAATATACATTTAATCGGAAGAGTGCTGAAACAACCAAGTATGATAACAAATTTGAATATGCGAATGGAATCAGTAACTTTGATAAAAGAATCATCTATCGCAAATTCTAAATATGAAATAACTTCAGGAGCTACAGACTATACAGCATTGAATATTTATGGGAATTATACTAAGACGGTTGGAAAACATGATTTTAGTGCTATGGCTGGTTTCAATCAGGAAAGTTATACTTATCATGAAGTAAAGAGTGCCCGTTGGGATATGATTAATGACAATTTGCCATCTTTGTCTCAAGGAACTGGAGCTTATGAAAATAAAAAGCTTTTTCTGAATATAGAGTACGTGGATTGTTTTATCGTTTGAATTATTCATTTGCTGGTAAATATTTGTTTGAAACTAACGGGCGTTACGATGGTTCCTCTAAATTCCCAAGTGAAAGCCGGTTTGGCTTTTTCCTTCAGTTTCTGCAGGATGGCGTGTGAGTGAAGAGCGTTTTATGGATTGGGTGACTCGTTTTTGTCAAATTTAAAACTCAGAGTTTCATGGGGTAATATCGGTAATCAGAATGTAGATCCTTACCAGTTTGTTCCAGCTATGGAAGCTTTTAGACCTAACTGGGTTGTGGATGGAAGTAAACCGACTGCTTTGGAACCGCCTGCATTAGTTAGTAATAGTTTTTTGGGAGAAGGTAAGTACGTTGGATTTTGGATTTGACCTTGGCTTATTTAATAATCGATTAAATATGGTTTTTGAGTTGGTATCGTCGTGATACCAAAGGGAATGCTGCACCTGGCATGGAATTGCCAGGAGTTTTAGTACAAAAAGGCTCCTATGCAGAATGCTGCTGATTTACGTTCTAAAGGATGGGAAATTTCTATTGATTGGAATGACAGGATTGGTAATGTAAGTTATTATTTGGGCTTTTAATCTGTATGACTCACGTACTAAGATTATGAAGTATGATAATGAATCTCAACTCTTAGGAAAGGATGCAGATGGTGAAGTTGTATTACCGTGAAGGCATGGAATTAGGAGGAATCTGGGGCTATCATACAGACCGTTTATATACGGAAGACGACTTTGATGTAAATGGAAATTTAAAACCGGGAATTCCTAAAGTAGAAGGTTATAATCTAATCAGGTGATGTGCTTTTATGTTGATTATAATAATGATGGACTGATTAATAATGGGACCAATACAGGATTGGATCCTGGTGACATGCGTATCATCGGAAATAATACTCGACGTTATCAGTATGGTATTCGTGGAGGAGCAGCTTGGAAAGGACTTTCTTTATCTTTTATTCTGCAAGGGGTAGGTAAACGTGATATGTGGATAATGAATGAATTATTTTATCCGCATTATGACGAGTTTAGTACTTTTATGATACACAGTTAGATTATTGGACTCGGAACATACTGATAGTTATTTCCGCGTTTGTATCAAATGTCAAAAGGAAATACAGCGGCAAATACGATGACTCAGACTCGTTATTTGCAGAATGGTGCTTATCTTAGCATTCGCAATATAACATTGTCGTATTCATTACCTAAGAAGTGGCTGACTCCATGGGGAGCTAAAATTTGCAGATATTCTTTTAGTGGTGAGAACTTTTATTCACTTTTGATCATTTGCCGAAGGGGCTTGATCAGAACGTACAGTCACTGATGATTTAGGATCAAGAGGATTTACATATCCTTATATGCGTCAATATTCATTTGGTATTAATTTAACTTTATAATAGCTTATTATGAAAACATATATATTAGGATTGGGACTATGTCTATGTATGACAAGTTGCTTAAATGATGGATTTTTGGATATAGACCCGAAAGATCGTCAAACAGAACAAACAGCTTTTACTTCATACGATAATTTTAAGATGTATTCATGGGGATTATATGAAATCTTTATGGATATGGAAATAATCAAGATATGAACTTCTTTAAAGGAGAGTATGAATCCGATAATATGATTCGTGCCGTTAAAGGAAATGAAGGGCAATATGCTTATCAGAAGGCAAAGGTGAATGCTACTGATAGTGATTGGGATTATGATTATATCCGTAAAAAGTGAATTTAATGCTAGATAATGTGGATGATTCAGAAATGTCTGACACAGAAAAGGAGCATTGGAGAAGTGTTGGATATTTTTTCCGTGCTTATAAATATTTTCAGATGATGTCTTTGTTTGGGGATATTCCATGGATAGAGCATGTTCTAACAGAAAGTAGTGAAGAATTGTATGCATCAAGAGATCCTAGAGATTTGGTGGCAAAAAATATCTTGTCAAATTTGAAGTATGCAGAAGAGCATATTAAAAGAATCAGGTGATGGAGATAATACAATCAATACATCAGTTGTCAGGCTTTGATATCTCGTTTTGGATTGTTTGAAGGAACGTGGAGAAAGTATCATGGTTTGGAGGACGCAGAAACCTATTTAAGGGCTAGTGCTGAGGCTTCAGAGAAAATTATGGCTAAATTCAAGGATTTGCATCCGAGATATGATGAGATTTTTAATTCAGAGGATTTTAAGTGGAGTGCCAGGTATAATTTTATATAAGGCTTATGAAACAGCTCAATTGGGGCATGGGTTGACTCGTATGGTGAGAACTGGTGAGTCAAAGATAGAAATGACTAAGGATGCGGTAGATAGCTATTTATGTAAAAATGGTTATCCGATAGAAAATGGGGGCAAGGTTTATATGGAGGTGATCATGATGTCTATAAACAATTTACGAATCGTGATGAACGCCTTTATTATACTGTTTGTCCTCCTCATATAAAGTTAAATTAACAGGAGCTGCAGCGACATCTACTGAGTTGGGCATTTACAGAAAACCCTGATGATAGAATATTTATCGATTTAATGGAGACGTTGTCTGGAGAAACATATCATCGTTTGCCTACATCTAATTTTAAAGGTTTCTATAATCAGGGACAGCCCCATTTTTGTGGATTATAACTGGAGTGTTGCATGGAATGCAAGCCAGATGGGCTTTTGGATGTGGAAATATTATAATACTCATACAAATTGTGCAAAATGCTACTGGTGTGAATACAACGGATGCACCATTATTTCGTTTGGGTGAGATTTTATTAAATTATGCAGAAGCTAAGTGGGAATTGACTGAATTTAACCAGGATATAGCTGATTTGACTATTAATAAGTTGAGAGACCGCGTGCATGTCGCTCACATGGAAGTGCGCAGATTAATGAGGCTTTTGACACGGCTCGTGATGCAGATATAGATCCTGTATTATGGGAAATCCGACGTGAAAGACGAGTAGAACTAATGGGAGAAGGTTTTCGTTTTGATGATTTGCGGCGTTGGAAAAAGGACATTATGTTGACAAACAACCATTAGGAGTATATGTTTCTAATCCTGCTGAATATGGGAATAATCTTCTGATAAACGCAGAGGGATATGTACTTCTTTTGAAAAAAGCCTTTGGGATGGCTCGATAAGTATTATTTGCGTCCTATCCCTTTAAACCAGAAAGCATTGAATCCTAATCTTGGCCAAAATCCGGGATGGGAAGAATAAAAAAATTGGATATGAAAGTTTTTTTCATTATTAATATCGACTGTTCCTTTTTTCTCTTCATTTTTCTCTGTCTGCGGCAAAGCAGGCAGAAAAATGAATGTGTATTCTCCTGGCCGGCAGATGATATGCGCCCTGAATTGGGATGTTATGGAGAGGCTGTTAAGACAATATTGATCGGCTTGCATCAACTGGAGTTTTATTCCAAAATGCACATTGTAACGTACCGTTAGCGGTGCTTCTCGTGCTAGTTTATTAACAGGAGTTTATCCTCATTATCCAGATCGCTTTGTTGGATTTTTCGGCTTTTAGCTAGTAAAGACTGTCCGGCAGCTATTCCTTTATCTGGTTGGTTCACTTCTCATGGCTATTACACTGTTTCTGACGGAAAAAGTATTTCATCATATTGAAGATCATGCAGACTCTTGGAGTGAACCTCGTATCGAACCCATCCTGATGGATATGATGTATACTGGGCAGAATATAATAAATGGGAATTATGGATGAATAGTGCTTCTGCTCGTACTATTAATCCTAAGACAATGCGTGGCCCTTTTTGTGAATGGGCTGAAGTTCCGGATACAGCTTTATGATGATGGAAAGTTGGCAGAAAAAGCAATTGCCGATTTAAAGCGATTAAAGAAAGAGGAAAGCCATTTTTTTCTTGCATGTGGATTTTGGAAACCCCATCTTCCTTTTAATGCTCCTAAAAAATATTGGGATTTATATGATAGGGGAGAAAATACCTGTGGCGGCAAATCGCTTTCGTCCGGAAGGGCTTCCTGAGGAAGTGAGAAACTCTCAAGAAATATATGCTTATGCTCGCACCACATCACCGGATATTTATTTATTTTCTTAAAGAGGCAAAGCATGGTTATTATGCATGTCTGAGTTATGTTGATGCACAAATTGGAAAAGTTCTTGATGCATTAGACGAACTTGGCTTATCAGAAAATACGATTGTTGTGTTGTTGGGAGATCATGGTTGGCATTTAGGTGAACATGGATTTTTAGGGAAGCATAATCTGATGAATTGGTCTACACATGTGCCTTTAATTGTTCGTGTGCCAGGATTGCAAAAAGGAAAAACAGAATCTTTGGTGGAATTTGTTGATATTTATCCTACTTTATGCGAACTTTTTGTAACCTGCCTTTTCCAAAACAATTAGATGGGATTAGCTTTGTTCCTATTTTAAAGAATTTGGAGAGAAAAAAACGAAAGATAAAAGTGTATATTCAGTGGGAAGGAGGAGATAATGCAGTCAACTGGAGGTATAATTATGCAGAATGGGAGAAAGGTAATCGTATGCTGTTTGACCATCAGATTGATGTAGAAGAAATATAAAAATAGAGCAAATGATCCTTCATATAAAAATATAATAAAGGATATGTCATCTTTTTTTGCCAAAAAAACTTTTAAAATAAATAATAATATGAATTTAAGACACATTATATTAGTACTTTCTTATTGGGCTTTATGTGGATATTCTCAGCGTATTTGTAAATCCTTAGATGATAATTGGATGTTCGGTTTTTCTCATCAGGTAGGAAAAGGAACAGGAGTTAGATTACACTTCCTCATACGTGGAATGCTCAGGATGCCTTGTCGGGAAAATTAGACTATAAGCGGGGATAGGAAATTATGAACGTACATTATATATTGATTCTCAATGGAAAAGGTAAACGACTTTTTTTGCGTTTTCGAGGGGAAATTAAACAGTATAGCTAAATGTCTTTATTAATGGGAAGTGTCTGGGGGAGAACATAAAGGAGGATACAGTGCTTTTTGTTTTGAGATTACAGATAAGGTTGATTATGGGAAAAACAATAAGCTATTGGTAAGGGGGTACGAGCGATTAGATGTAATGCCTTTTAGTGGGTGACTTTAATATGTATGGAGGAATTTATCGTGGGGGTGAAGTTGATGTAACAGAATCGGCTTGTATTTCTTTACAGGATTATGCTTCTCCAGGAGTATATTTGACTCAACAGCAAGTTAGCCCTGATGAGGCTGAAATTTCAGCTACGGTTTTGTTGTCAAATCGTTTGGCAAAAAACGTGATGTAGTGGTGCGAGTTGAAGTGAAAGATGGTCAGCGTGTCATATCTCGGCATGAACAACAGATGACTCTAGAGAAGGAAAAAAGATAAAAAAGTTGTTTTCCCCATAAAAATAGAGAGTCCTCATTTATGGAACGGGAAACGAGATCCTTTTTATGTATCAAACGGAAACAACTTTTATGGTCAGATGGACGGTTTTGGATAAAGTAGTTCAACCACTGGGGATACGTTTTTTCCGGATAGAACCTGATAAGGGCTTTTTCTTAAATGGTGAATATTTAAAACTGCATGGAGTGTGCAGACATCAGGATCGACCTGAATTGGGTAATGCTTTACGCAAAGAACATCATGAGGAGGATACACATATTATGTTGAAATGGGGGTGAATGCTGCTCTGTTCAAGTACATTAATCAGCAATCTGAGGATATGTATGATTTAATGGATAAAACTGGTATTATTACCTGGGCTGAAATTCCATTTGTAGGACCTGGAGGGGATATGATGACAAAGGGTTTGTTGATTTTCCAGACTTTCGGGAAAAAATGGTAAAAAAATCAGTTGGTGGGAGTTAATCCGTCAAAATTACAAATCATCCTTCTATTTGTTTCTGGGGAGTTCATTTAATGAGTTAACAGAGCATGGAGATAATCCCTGTTGAATATATCAAAGAAAGTTAAATATTCTGCTCTCATACTGAAGATTCTCACGTCCTTACCACAGCGGCTGGGTATCAGAATGGCAGCTTGAATCTTTAACGGATTGTATAGCCTGGAATCGTTATGATGGCTGGTATAGTAATAATCCTGAGAATTTAGCTGAATTTTTGGATAAGGCTTGGCCGCAGCATACCCCGACTTACGTATTGGTATTAGTGAATATGGGGGCTGGAGCAAGTATTTATCATCAACAAGATTCATTGAGTCGACCTGCTCCTGTTAGCTTTCTGGCATCCAGAGAATTTTGGCAGACTGCTTATCGGTCACATGGAAAAATTGGAAGATACTAATGAACGTCCTTTTGTCTGGGGAAGTTTTGTTTGGAATATGTTTGGATTTCGGGCGGTCTATCGTCATGAAGTGATTCAAGGAATTAATGATAAAAGGATTGGTGACATTTGACCGTAAAAGTAAAAAAGATGTTTTTTTATTTCTATAAAAGCGAATTGGAACCTTTAAACCAATGCTTTATATAGCAGGGAACGCAACCAGAATCGTGTAAGTTTGGTACAAGATATAATGGCCTTACTTCACGCGAATGAGGTAGAATTGTTGATTAATGGTAAGTGTTATAGGAAAGCGCTCCTTCCTTAGATCAATATGCTACCGTAATGTGTGAAAGCGTATAAAATTAGACGCTGGAGAAATAAAAATTCTAAGTGAGAGCAAAGAAAAATGCTTATTGGATGAACGCGTAGTGTGGGTCAATTCACAAAAATAAAATATTATACTACCTTGAGTAATGACATTTATGTCTTCGTTACTTTAGATAAGAAAATAAAATTCATAAGGAGTTGGAAAAATATGAAAATTTCTTCTAACTTTCACCCCAAATAATTAACTTTAAAAAAAGGAAAAGATGGAAAAACTCTTACTAAAGCAATCAAACTATTTGCTGTTCATTGACTGGAAAGTGCTGACGATTAGTGGGCTCCCTCAGCAGTTGTATGCGGAAAATGCATCCTTGCCTTTATTGGAAGGATATTCAGACTGTATCAGTAAACCGGGAAGCGCCGAGATCGCTTTACATGACTTATGCTGACAAGAATCAGGCCTTGACAGGAAAATATGAAAACACCCCTTATTATGAGTTGTTGAATGGTACGTGGAAATTTTGGCCATACGGACTGTATTTGGAATCTGCCTGCAGACGTTGCCTCCTGGTGAAGTGTGAGCCAGAAGGATGGCACGATATTAAGGTGCCGGGGAAACTGGGAAGTGCAAGCATTTTCCGGTACGGCTTATTTATACGAATCACGGATATGAGTTTCAACCCTCGTAACCTCAAATCCCTTGCTGGAGAAGAATCCAGTGGAGTACCGTGGCGTGATATTACCGCAAATTCCCTTCAGAATGCAAGGGCCGTGATATTTACCCCCTGCCGGAAGCTGCAAAACCCCAGATGCTATGCGTGTGGGCTTTGAACGGAAAAAAGAAGTCGGCTAAGTAATGAAAGACTCCAAGAATCCGCCGAATACCTGATAAATGATTATTTGAAGTAGATAGAACAATGCTGACCTTTTAAAAAATCTTCCGTTGGAGTACAGGCTTTATCTAGAATGTCAGGATTTTTGGCGTATCAGCGGTATAGAACGTGACGTATTCCTTTATTCACAGCCGAAAGCTTCAGTACAGGATTTCTTGGGATTGTGTCTACTTTGATGATTCGTACCGTAACGGTATTTTCCGTTTGATATGGAACTGAAGAATCATCGTACCAATACGGCTGGGTTGAGTATTGATATGAGTTTGCCTGATAATAATGGAAAGGTAGTGTAGCCAATGGTGAAGAAGCTGTAGATGTACTTGCTGGTAAAGAAGGTACCGTATTGTTCAGCAAGGAACTGCCTGGAAGTGAAGACCTGACTTCGGAAGCTCCTAATTTGTATAAGCTTTGATGACTGTTAAGGAAAATGGAAAAATGGAGGTGATTCCCTACCATGTCGGATTCCGTCGTATTGAAATCAAAAGAAATTGACCAAAAGGGTACCAATGGAAAATTACCATGTGTTGTTTATCAACGGGCAAGTCTTTAAAAAACTGAAGGGTAAATATTCATGAACATGCCAACTGTTGACAGGACATTGGTGTAGATGAGGCTTTGATGCGTAAGGACTTGAGCTGATGAAACGGAACAATATCAATACGGTACGTTTGTGTCATTATCCGCAAGACCGTCGTTTTTATGAACTCTGTGATGAATATGGTATTTACGTAAAGCCGATGAGGCGGAACATTGAAAGTCACGGAATGTATTATGATTTGCGTAAGGGTGGAAACCCGGGGAAGCAACCCGGAATGGTTGAAACCGCACCTTACCGTGTGGAGAACATGTTTGAACGGAATAAGAATCATATCTCAGTCACCTTCTGGTCATTGGGTAATGAGGCTGGAAACGGCCGCAACTTTTTATGAGGCTTATTTGGGCAAAGCAGGCTGACAAAGGGATTGATGTAATCGTCCGGTAAATTATGAACGTGCTCAGTGGGAATGGAATCCCTGATATGCAATGTAGTCATCCTCAGCGCATCCTGGCTTGAAATCAATAGGCCGTTAGGAAGTGACTGTCCGTAGTGCCTTCAGAATATGCACATGCTATGGGCAACTCTACCACCGAGGCTTGTGGGATCAGTGGAAGGCTATCTATCAGTATCCCAATTTGCAGGGAGTGATATATCTGGGACTGCGAATCTAGAATTTTAGTGAAGGATGAAACGGAAGAGAGTATTGGGCATACGGAGTGATTTCGGAACCAACATGCCGAGTGACGGTAACTTCTGCTGTAATGGTATCGTGAACCCGACCGCAATCCTCATCCGGCCATAAGGAGTGAGGTAAAATATGCACACCAGAATGTGGCTTTTGAAGTTACAGACCGGCAAACGGTAAGTTTAATGTGCTGAACGCTTTATCTTCGCAAACCTGAAAAAAATATGCATTTCGTATGAAGTAAAATGAAAAAGGTGTGTGGTGCACGTCGTGGAAAAAGTTTCACTGGATGTAGCTCCTCAGGAAAAGAAAGAGTTGGCGGTGAATGTTAGTGATTGAAAGCTAAAGTGGGTACGGAATATTTTGTGAACTTTTTCAGTAACTTTACGTTAGAATCTGGAACCGCTTGTACCGAATATGTAATGAAATAGCGCATGAACCAGTTCCGCTTGCCGATAACCCTGCTTCACGTTCATTCTCGGTGCAGGGCCTCTTTGCAGTGCAGTGAAAATGGCAACGACTGTTGAGTGTGCATCTTCGCGCGTAGCTTTTGTATTTGACAAATCGACGGGTCTGGTTACTTCTTATAAAGTAAAGGGAACGAGGGATTTGGTATACAGCCTAACTTCGGCGTGCTCCAGATGACAATGACTATAGCCAGATGCCGAAGCGCCTGCAAATCTGGAAGCAGTCCAGCAGGGAACTTCAATGTGGTAGATGCTTCATTGAACTATGGATGGAAAAATGCGGTATTGAACAGTCGCTACCTGTTGGGCTGCAGGTAATCTGTATATTGCCACCCATCGCATTCATCCTTCAGAGAAAGGAAAAGCAAATTATACATTTTTATTTTTTAGCACGTGGAAGCAGAAGACAGAAGCTTCGAAGCTACACCGATGGCTACGTTCACTCCTGAAACGAAGCAATTCGCAAGGAAAGTTCAAGCTGGTAGGGTACTGGATGGTGGCCCTGTTTGCTGCCAGCCGAAATGGAACAGGTTACCTATTTTGGTCGCGGACCGGAAGGAAAATTATTGCGACCGGAATAATGGTACATTGGTAGGTGAATATCAGGCGACAGCAGAACAAATGTATTTCCCTTATGTGCGTCCACAAGAAAACGGACATCATACCGATACACGCTGGTTGATGCTGAAAAAAGAAAAATGGCAAAGGACTGGCTGTGTATGGATGGTACATTGAATTTAACTCACCGGTAATTCATAGAAGATTTTATGGAGAAGTTAGTTACCATCGTGACTACCAGTGGGGAATCGTGATGCAGAAGAGTTGAAACATGATGCAAGTACCAAGAATATCAAGCCTCGTCATACACATATCAATGATACTCCTCGTGATTTCGTGGAAGTCTGCTTCGATATGCACAGATGGGTGTAGGAGGTTTTGATATTGGGGAGCTGTGCCAGATCCTCAATATCTGATTCCTGCCAATAAAGAATATCAATGGGGGATTTACGATTGTACCGATGTAAATGATAAAAGCATAAAATGAAAATTCCTCGGCTTGAAAAGACTTGTTTTCAGGCCCGGAATTTTTATAGGGACATAAAAAAAGGAGTTCCGCTGAACTCCAACCTTTTGTTAACCTTAAATCTAATACTATGAAAAACACATTACAAAGGTACGGACTTTCTGGAATTATGCAAGTTTTGTGTGCGTTTACATGTGTTTTATAACATAATTTGAAGTTTTGACTGTGTTTGAAACACTTATTAATAAAAACTACAGTGGTAATAAGAATCGTTCTTTAAAGTACATTCATCTAAAAGTCATGTGTTTTACATGGTTCTGTAATATGTTTTTTGTTCTTTGCTGCCAGGAACAATCAGGACTTTTATGGAATTATGTTAGAAATCGTCAGAAGGCATTGATTTGTTACACTTTGGGCTATGCGGTGTATAGCATGTGCTTGTTTGTTTTATCCATTATAGATTGTGTGCGCTGTATTATTATGAGTGCTGGGTGCGTCTGATGATTCCGACGCACCTTTTTAGCAATAAAGTTTCATGAGTTTACTTCCGGCTTCTTCTTAAACTTGTAGGATAGTAAACAATAAGTGGCACCTATTTCCTTGGTATTGAGCCGTACTCCTTCAATTGAAATGCTACTTTTTTAGGGTGATGAGGTTCGGATTGTCAGGAGTGTATTTTCTGCAGAATCTGGGTTTTCTTTCATGTAACGGGTATTTCCGTCTCCCTAAAGTTACAGACTCTTCAGACAGCACAAAATTCCAGGCTGATAGGCTGTGCCTTTTCTGACACGTTGCGCTGGACTTTGACAATGTAAGTCTGTGTGTTTTCATCCCACTATCGGCACTGGCGAAAAAGTCCATTCTGGCCTTCCTGACCACTAACCGGTATCCATAGTCAGAGGAACTACATTTGTTCCGGTATTGTGACCGTAAAGT
>VOFI01002596.1_pt1 | contig 15861 bp, 28 predicted proteins | sample 5384131 | NCBI WGS metagenome assembly VOFI01 (sample SAMN12384728, study PRJNA508395) | human gut metagenome | isolation source: healthy gut H | host: Homo sapiens
TCAATTTGCTTCGTTCCGGTTGCAGTATTGCTGATGATGGCTCTTGTTACAGGCTTTTTCCGTATCCAGACGGAGAATCCCCGACGGCAAACCCGGCAACCAAGTGGCAGCCATCCGGCAACATGAGCCGCGCATTTTCCGCGCGCGTCCCACTCTTTTAAACGGTTGCATGGCAGCATTCTTCGCGGTCAGCTCCACCAAGTCCATCTTCGTTGCCGGGCGGTTCGTTGCCGGAAACGTCCCGTCCCAACCGCTTCTGCCTGCCGTGTCCGGCGAACATCACTCGGTGGAGAATGGCTTCCCAGCCCGTCACCACTGTATTCATGATGTCTGTTGATATTGTGAAGCTGCCGCTACGGCTCGTCGCCAGGGTGTGGCCCAATGCCTCACTTAAAAAGCTGTTTGGAACAGGCAAAGCCATGCTGCCGGTATGATGTTTTGCAGCCCACGCGTATTTTGACCGACACTCCGTGTCTCCGGCATGAGCTCTTTCTGCACCTCGCCTGACAGCCGAAGCAGTGGAACCGGCGGTCAACCTTCATGCTGGGATGTTTGTCATCATGGAAGGGACAGCAGGCCATCCGTTCCTGCCGAGCTGTATCCCATAAGATTCCGCAGCCTGCCTTGTGGGGACAGCCTGCTTCACCGCTTCAAACACATCGGTCAGCGGCCTGTTCGTTCAGGTCAGCAAGATATGTCCAGAGTTTTCCCAACAGAAGCAGTGCATTGTACTGGCCGGGCCGGTGTTCTTGCAGAAACGTCTTGTGCATCCGGCCCCACCGTCCAATGGGGCGGCTTTTCCTCCGGCAGCTTCAAATCGGGAATGTAGTAGTCTCCCACCAGCGTGTAGCTGATGCCGTTTGATGGATTTTCTTTGGTAAATGCTCCATGTTCGACCTCCTGTATTCAGTTTTTTCAGAATCCAGTTGATCGTGTCCCTGTTCATGATTGGCATATCCTTGCCCATTTTTTTGAAAGTTCTGGCCGTGAGATTCCTTGCGTGCCCTTCGTGACGCTGGTGTTATACATATCAATGGTTTCTTTCCCCAGCAGGGCGCTCCAGCTTTTTAGGGGTGGTTTCTTCCTTTCCTCCCAGGAATAAGCTGGAATCACAGTTGCCGATAATATGTCCATGTTATCCTTATACAGCCTTTGAACTGACTCGCGCCTGCAGCACCAGGCAGGCGAAATCTCTCTGGACCTGATCGTTGCCATGAGTTTTCGAGGGTTCGGAATCTGCCCAATGTTAGCCGCCTCATCAATCAGGCAGCGCACATGGACCGGCAGCCGGCCTCCATACACATCGTCGCTCTTTCACAAAGCAGGTTGAAAAGCTGCGTATAGGCCATGCTCACCAGGAAGTTGAATGTGGCGTCCGTATCGGAAATGATAAAGAACAGGGCTGTTTTCGGTCCCCGACCAAACCAGCTCCAGCTCGTCATACATGGTGATCTCCCGGACTTCCGCAATATCAAAAGGCCGCAAGCCTGGCTCCAGCAGCTAATCAAAATCGACTTCGCTGTTCTTGCCAGCCGCCAGTTTATATTTTCTTAGTATTGCCGGAGGGGCGAAGTGGTCGGGTCTTTCTGCTCCAAAGCGTCAAAGAAAGGTCAACCGCGTTTTGAACTGATTCATCATCCTCCCGAACCTCCATGGCATTTATCATTTTTCTACCAAAGTGGAAAAATTCTGCTCATTCTTGGGAGCCTCATAATAAATGTAGCCGATCAGCGCCGTGTAAAAGCAACGTTTCGGCTTTCACCCAAAAATCGTCCCCAGTTTTCCTTCCCCTTTGGTATTTGGCGATCAGCACTGTTACCAGCTTTAATATCCTTCTCGAATGTAGATACGCGAAGGGATTATAGTGCATACTTTTCTTAAAGTTAATAGTATTGAATACCTTGATCTGATAAGGCTCATAAATGATCTTGCCTTTCTTATTGCGTAGGGGCTTTCAACGGGTCTTGCCGGAACCAGAGCCGCCAACCACCAGCAATTTTTATTCCGGGCAAAAGCCGGATTTTGGGTCTGCCGGACATCATAAGCCCTTCGGACTGCGTAAGAATGATGTTATTCTCCGGCTTTGGGTCCATAAAGGGGGCAATATCAGTTTTGGTGCCCCAGCGGGCGCTTCCGTATTCCACATTTTTCCTGTACTTTTGGCATTTTTTCCCTTTCACATAAACCACAAGACGAACCAGCGCGGCACCGATCAGCCCAACCAGCCAGTCAACCGCCGCACCGGGCATAGAAGTCTGAAAGGCCAGGGTAAAAGCCATCCGCCAGCTCCCAGCAGCTTTGTAGAAGCGTCAACACCGGGAGCCAGCCGTACCGCCTCGCCAACCGGCAAAGAACCAAAGGAATATAAGATAAGGCAGGTTGGGCAGTACATACTTTTCACAAAGTCTGCCGGCTTCATCGTTCCGGCCCTCCATGCGCCTTGTTTTTTACAGGATCGCGGGCCAGCTTTCTCGCAATCTCTTTGAATTTCGATAGCTGGGAGAGAAGGGACGGCCTGTTTTCGCGTTTTACCGTCTTTTGCGTATATTTCTTGAAGGCGGCTTCAATCCGCGTCCGCCTGGCTTGCCTTTAAAATACACGGTCCACTTAGGCGGGGAAACGCTGATGTCTTTCTCCACATGGTAGCGGACTTTATATTTCTTTGCGTACCGCTCAAAAGAGCGAATCCGGTCCTCAACCTCGATCTTATGGGCGTCCGGCGTCTGCGCCGTAAGGCGGCGCATACTGTTCCGTCCGACTTTTGGGGTAGTGCGCTCTTTTTCAATCTTCCGCAGGGCGGCGGCAACAGCAGCCCGCATCACACGGCCCGTCAGTTTTGCGGCCTGGACCGTTACGGATATGGATTTCCGTTCAAAGTTCTTCCTGCAATCACATCCTCCTTTCGCATGATATATAATAAGTAGAAATCACCGGGCCTCCGTTTGGAGGGTTTGCTGCCGGGGAGCCTTTTCAAAGTCTTTGGCCGCCTGCGTTACCTGCACACGAGCATGGTCGAGAAACATTTTCAGCATGGATCGGGGGAATCCCTTTCCACCAGCTCACCGGTCATGCCGCTGCACTCGTCAGGCAGGTAATCCTCAATGCCTTTTAAGGCTTCTTCGTTATTGCCGATAAAGCCCCAACAGCTATCCTCCAGCTCGCCGTCTTTATACAGTTCAAAACCATACGCCTCGCCGCGAAGGTAGGAATCGTAATATTCCACCTCGCCGCGCATACGGTCCTCCGCTTTCTTCCGGATAGCGGCAGTGAAGGTCTTGCCGCCAAACTCCCGGAGGGCTTTATCTTCCCTTGGAGGCGTAGATCCATCCGACCTGCCCGCTGTCCCAGGGGCAGGAAAAAGCCAGTGGTATTCATGGTAATGCCGCTGTGGTCGTAAAGATACAGCGGCAGCATAAGAATTTCTGTGAGATCACCTTCATCAGCCGTTCATCCACCTGACGCTCATAGGCCGGAGAACCAAAAAGGGGCTTTGATCTTGTAATTCATCAGGTCCAGCGCCCGCTCATAACGATGGGCGCCCCGTTCATCGTCACCCACTGTTTTCAGGTAAAGGTCCCGGAGAAAGTCATCTTTATCTATGTAATTGTGATGGTCGCCCAGGTGATAACGCCGGTGGAAGCAGACCATTTTCCCGAAATTATCATCCTCACGGGGATTGAACGGATTATCGTCCGGCTGGATCACCAGCACATACGGGCCGCGTGTCGCTGTCAGCATCTTTGGCCTCCTTCCTAAAGCTCCGGCCCGGATTTATGGGGCGGCTTTTTGTGTCCTCTCTTTATCTTCCGGCGGGGACCGGCTGCTTGACGGCAGGATCTTACCGCCGATCCGCACGAACGATTCCGGCGCCAGAAATTGTTCCTTATATTTTTTCCATCAGGTCAGGGAAAGATCTGAAAAACTTTCTTCTCCAAGCCCGGTGATAAGAAAATTACCGGCAATGATGTCGTAAATCTCTCCGGTGTCATCCCGAAGCGCACGGTTCAAAGGCAGCCCTATAAGTTTTCCTTCCTCATTGCAGATCAGGGCCACAGGGTCCTCATACGGATAAACCGCCTGGATAGGACCGTCCACCGCAGCCTGCAAAGACCCAAGCCCCGACTCAATATCTGTTTCATGGGGGATTTCCCCAGGCTGCACCATTAAAACTTTCATCTATGAATATCCTCCTTTTTTCTTATCCGGCGCTTTTAAAGGCGCTGCTTTTTCCCTGTCTCTTTGCGTCTGAGAGCTTTTCCAGCACCGAAGCCCGTCCTGCCTTGCCCGAATCACGCCCCGGCGCAGTTACAGTCTTTTCCGGTTCCTGTCCTTCCTCGGTATATCCGGGCAAAGGGCGCCATGTACGGTAAAATGGTCTTTGTATTGCTCTGGAACCGGAGGGAAATTTCCGTGAACAAATGAGAATAGGCTTTCTTCCGGCCTTCCAGATACTTCATGGCAGCATTTTTATCGGTATAGCGTTTCTGACTCTGCCCGGCAATTTTTCTCCATACCCCTTCTTAGGGGAATTTACAGAGACATCCCAGGTGACATACCAGGCAACCGGTATGCTCTGTTTCGTTTCCCGGTCATATTTCGTATCTTCCCAAACACTGCAGGTCATCTTGTAAACGCGGTTGCTGATTTCCTCATCATTCCGCCAGTTATTTTCGATTGCCACTGATTAGAAGTATGAGAAACCTCCGGGGTCGAAGATATTCCAACGCCCGGTTGATGGCCTGTGTCGCCGCCGCCTGCTGCTCCCATTGCTTAGCCGCGGCTAAAACGATCTCATAGGCTTTCTGTTCCCCGTCAATGCTTCCCTGGCGCATGGCTTCCAAACTTTCCGTGCCCATGGCGATCAAAGCAGAAATATCAATATTTTCGCAGGAAACACTATGTTCCACTTTTAATTCATATCCAGGCTTTAAGTCATCCCCATAACGATAAACACGGTAATCCTTGTTTTCTTCCAAATTCTCACCTCCATCAAAGTTCCGGCTCATGGGGTTTCATCTGCTTTGGCTCTGCCGGCGTTTTGCCCTGTCCCTTAGCAGCGGCAAGCTGCCCCAGGAGGGAAGCTTCTCCCCGCCAAAGAGGGAAAGCTGTTCTGCATCCGTGATAACCGGCATGGAAGCCATGCGGGAAGGCAGGCGCCGCCGGCGGATTTCTTTAATGTCTGCGGGTGATCGGAATGGGGAGAAAATGCTGCCGCTTCAGATCCGAAAACTTCATCAAAAACCGCATTGATAGCTTTTCGTTCCTCACCCTCCGGGAAGGCTTTTCAAGATTTCCATTTTCCCATCTTTGCCGGTAACAAAAGCAGCGGCGCTGTCTGCGTGGCCTGCCAGGTAATCCGAAATTTCAGGAGACAGCTTATCTTTGATATAGCAGGCGAAAGCCCTGGCTGTCATCTCTGTATTGCTTTCCCAATAGCCGCCGTCTTTTCACACTCTTTGCCCATACGGACCGAGTTTTTTATAAAAATCCGTTTCACACGGCCAACCTGCGGGGGTTCCTGATCCTGCATCCCGGACAGCATACGCTCAAAGATTTCCAGCCTGTCACGTTCGCTTTTGGGTATAACGCGTCCAGTCACAGACTTTTTAAAAGCGCTTAGCTGTTCCACAGAACCGGGAACGCCTGAAAAAGAAATTCTTCCCGAAGAACCGCATAAGCCTCCATGTGCATCTCGTCATTTGCCACCCGTTTAAGCGGGGCAAGCACCGCCGAATCCAGCCAGCTCGCCGCATTTTTTCCGGGTACGCTCCACCTGCGCCTCTGTCCGGGCCGCGGCCTGCTCCGGTGTTTCCGGCTTATATTTCATGGTTTCAATCAGTTTTTTGAATGGCTCATACAGGTGGGAATGTTCGGAAAGGAAGCCTTTTGCCCCCATTTTCACACCCAGGTAATCATCCAGGCCATGCCACCACTCATGCGCCAGCGAACCGGCCCCGTGCATCTTGGTAAGGTTAATGACCTTCCGCAGCGGTTCATAGTGGGCGGCGGCATTTTCCGCTGCCGCGGGCACCAAAGGCAATCGAGCGTTCCCTGGTAGGAAATATCCTTTTCACTGATCTGCAGGACAGCCGCCAGGTCTTTAAGAGCGTCAAACCCCATATTCAGGGAAGCGCGCCGGTCATTCTGCGTCATCCAGTTCCCAAATTCACCGCCGCGGAAGGCAAAGGCGTCAAGATAATCCTGTCCGATCACATCACGCTTTCCGCGGTAATCCGGGCCAGTACGCCGGACGCGGGAAAGCTGCTGCGGTACAAATCGCTGTTTTCCGCTGCCTCCGCGCTGCCGGGCAAAATCCTGAACCCATTTCAAGGCTTCATCACGGGTGGCAAAATTCGTTTTCAGGATCGTATAGCCCTTCGTGACATAATAGGTATCGGGAAGCCAGTCATTTTTTCGAGTAGGTCCTTTTGCCGTCATTGAACCGAATATCGTACCCGCGGGGAATCTTTTGCTCGGCAGGAACGCCAAACTGCTTTTTACAGCCTCCCGGACGATTTTCCGGTCAAAGTCCTGCGTCCCACGGAAATATAGGGCATTTACCAGCTTATCGGTGATTACCGGGTTATCCCGCCCCTTTGGGGTGGCCGGATATACCCGCCGCCGATCCCGTGAGAAATACGCTCACAGTAACCGCCGCCGATGATAAGAGCCTCAAACACGCCCATAGCTTCCTGGACCGTCTGAACCTTTTCAACGGCTTCCTGCACCTGACGGACGGTTGCAATGTACTCTTTCTGCCGTGTCAGGCGCTTCTCCGGCGTATCATCAGAACGCAGATAACGCGGGGAGGCGTTCAGGCTGTCACGCACAACTTTCCGAAAGTACAGAATATCCACCGGGACGCCGGATTGGATCAAGGCATTATAATCCGGCTTTTTCCAGACATTATCTTTTTTTACATACTTATCGGCCTCGCGCTCGTTCATCCCCAACAAGTCATCCACATACAGGCCGCGGGCTGCCCAAAGGTCCTTTTTGGCGCCGCCGATCTTTTCACCGAAATCTTCATGTACGATTTCTTTCGCCATTTAACTCCACCTCCTTTATCAGCGAGAGTATATATTTTTTGCTTCCGGCACATTAGAAAAAGCGCATGGCCTTCCAGACAGATAGGCCAGCGCCCGGTTCCATTCAGATATGGGATATAAATGGTTCTCCATTTCAAGCATGATCCCGAAAGCGGGGGAGCGTACACCAAAGCCGCAGATCCGAAATGAACACATCCAGCCGGTCAGCAAGGGTGTCAAGCAATCCCATTGCCATGACACCTACCGTTCCGCTTTGCTTACAGCAGGCACAGCTTTTTTTCGCTGGCGGCTGCACCTTCTCGCCATTTTCCTTCATAGCCTTTAAAACGGAGGGCCTGCGTTCAGCGGATTCCTGCAAGCGGGTTACACTGTCAATGGCTTTTTCGATGCTCTTTTGGGCGGCGGTCATGCAGGCACGATCCGCTTTATAGGGAGCCGCAATCACCTTTTAGAAAGCCTGCCGGGGCTTTTGACCTCGGCCACCGGTTCTTTGCCCACCAGGGCGCGGCCCATGTTTTTCAAATGCCTGCCCGCCTGATGGTATTCAGCGGAAAGGGTCTGGATCTTGGAAACAGCGTTATCGTCAATACGAATACTGTTATCAATCGCTTTCCTGATCCCTTCCAGCATGGGTTTGACATGGAAAAACCGGGAAAGACCATCCAGGGCAGAAGTGCCGCGCTCTTTGAAAGCCGAAAGTGCTTTTTGGCAGCCTTCGATAATGTGATCTTTCAGCTCCGCCAGCTTTTGGCGCATATTGGAGATATTATTCTCCAGCGACTTACAGCTCTTTTGAAGCACTGCTTTCAGAGAGCGGTTCTGCACCTGTTGAAGCTCCTGGCGCATAGTTTTCAATTCCTCTACGGCCTCGGCCAACCGGCTTTCCAGTTCGCCAACATGGGCAACCATTTCAGCAAAATCCTTGCCGCTTGGGGAAGGGTTCTCTTTCAGGACGGCCAGCAATTCCTTCACATACTCATTTTCCACAAGAAGCTGTTTGTTCCTTCGCTTCACTCGTCTGGCGTCCTCCTTTCTCCGGGCAGCTTTCCCCGGCAATCTTACTTTACGATTTCCGGCCCGGATTCATCAAATCTGCATCAGCCTCCGAGCCATGCTGCAGGGGACGGGCCGCACCCGTTGTCCAGAGGCGCACCGTGGAAGGGGTGACATTCATCAGCAGAGCAAAGGCTTTTTTCATTGGTTTCCAGCTTTTCATCAAAGCCTTAACCATAGACGGGCTGTACTCCGGGCAGCGGGCAGCCCCGGCGATTACCTGAATCGCGGATTTGTCGTTATTCATTGGGTTTTCCTCCTAAATTGAAACAGCCGCCTGTTTCTGGCGGCTGGCGTGTTTTTCTTCGCAGATCGCTTGAAGCGTGCGCTGTAATTTCTCATTGTAGTCTTTCCCGCTGGCGGGGAGGATTGACAGACACCCGGATTTTTGAAAACCTCTGGTCTGATTTCAGCAGTGCCTTGATTTTCCGGGCATTGACCCGGCCCGCAAGGTCATTGTCCAAGTAGAGGGCAACACGGGTAATCTCCGGGTGGCGTTCCAGGAAAGCGACCAGGGCCACAGAGGAAGTCCCACCCAGGGAAAGCCGGTAGCCATTCCATTGCCAACCCTCCAGCTTTTGAAGCGCAGCATGGGAGAGGGCGTCAATCGGAGCCTCAAAAACCGCCAGGTGGCGGCTGCCCGGCTGATCCGGCGGGTAGCAGAAGCTAAACCGCTTATCACTGCCGCTGATGTCTCTTTTTCAAGTCACCTGCAATTCCGCGGACGCAGGCAAACCGGCCCGTACCGGTATCATCCCGGCCAACAAAAACGCAAACCGCCTCGTTGTTATAGCGGGACTCATAAAAAGGCCCAACTGCATACACCGTCTGATGATGTCCGAATGGACTCCCCGGCGTTGGAGATAAGAAACAGCAAAGGTGGCACAGCGTTTCCCCTTGGGGAGGCGGAAGGGCTTTTTCTCCACCGGTTTCCGCTGTTCCCGGCTGCCGGAAGCTGTATAATGAGAAACAGCAGGGGTTCCGCTGCCTATCAGCCGTTCCACAGCCTCCCACAAAGCTGTACCCGCGAATTTCCATGAGGTAATCCACGGCATTGATCTTTCGTCCACGGCTGTTCCAGTACCAGTAATTTTTACTCGCCACATAAACCAGGCTGTCATGCTCATTATGACGATAATTGGCGCCTTCCTGTTTCAGCACGCCGCTTTCGTGAGAAAGTAGATAAGCCAGCAGATCAACTTCCCGTGCCTGGTCGATCTGTTCCTGGCTTAACTTCGGCATAATTTTCAGCGTTTCATGGATTTTCATGGCGCTCGGCCTCCTTTCTGTAATTTTTTACGCAGGCAGCTCCCGTCCGTACTCCAGCACACAAAACCATGTGAAGGAAAAGGGCAGCCTGCACAATCCGGTTTCATCGTGCAATACATTTTTTCGGTTTGAGGACGCTTTTCCTCCCGCCTGGAAGCATATACCGGGCGTCCGTTTCTTTTGGCCCATAGATGCATCCCCCTTTTAGCCGTAAAGATCGTGATTGACTTCGGCCCGGTAATAGCTGTCCATGGTAGCCGGGCGCGTTATAGAGAGCCGCCAGCAGATAGGACTTGATATTCCGAACCTTGGTCGTGTTATTATCCAGGCAGTCAAACACGTACTCCACATGAGAGAAGTTCACTTTCAGAAAGCGGCTTTTTACCACCTCACGGGGGAACTCGTCACCGGCAATGCGGATATATGGCCGCTGGGAGAGGACCGTCTGCAGCATCAGCTCAACCAGTTCGTCCACACGCTCATACCCGTACCGGTGGACAAGAGCCTCAAATTCAATATTTTCTTTGATAATCTCCCGGTAGGTATCTATCCTATCAATCCTATCCCTATCCATCTCCGTGTTACCATCAGGCGTTCCTCCAGAGGCCGGATAGATTGATTGATGGATATTTGATATATCCGTAATTGATTTTTCAGTAATTGATTCTTGTATATTTAATTGGGCGGGTTTTTCCTGTTCAGGTTTTCCCAAAACAGGTTTTACCTGTCCTGGATTTACCTGTCTTGGATTTTCCCGTTTAGGTGGCAGAATAGTGTCCTGCTCATCAGGAGGCCAGGTTTCTCATGGATGACATACTCAATATCGCCCAGCCTGCCATGCGCGTCACGGAGCCGCTGCCGGGTAAGATACCCTTGCTTTTCCAGCTCCTTTGATCGCACTGCTGATAGAATCCACCCCATCTTTACAGATATGGGCCAGCCCTTTAGTCGTATAGTCCCAATTATCAGGCAAGGACAACATCAACGACAGCCCCTTTGCCTTCAAAGACAGCGACACATTCGAAGATGGTGATTGGACATGACCGTAAAATCTTTTGTCTTTTTCAACTCTGAACACTGCCATTTGACATCCTCCTTCCTGGCAAGTCTTTATACTGAGCAGTAGCTACAAATCTCTGTCTTTATGGTCGTAATTCAAATAGCCATTGTGTACCTTGGCATGGTTCTTTTAGTTTGATAAAGCCGCGTTCCTGATTCTCCAACGCTTTCTGATACCCTTCATCCGTGAGAAACAGGCGCATCTTATCGCCTTTATAGCCGACAGGATTCAAAAGAAAGCACATCAAAGACAACCATGTGGCGTACCTGCGGGTCAAACCGCTCCAGGGCCATAATGTCATGGCCTTTCAGCTTTTCAGCCCCGGATTGCTGCCGGGCCAATGCGATCCGCTCGCCCATAGTGCGAGGGTAAGGCAGGTGATAATTCTTCTGGATGTCCTTCACCAGATCCATGCACTGTTCATCCGACAGAACCCGCAGCTTTGCCATGAGGCCCCGCACCATATCACGCTGCTCCGGGTTACGGGTAAAACGGGCTGTCATATACAGTTCATCCAGCACTTTGGCCTGGCAGTCGCCGTCAACCTGAAACAACTGCCTTTTTTCTTCTTCGTTAAGTTCCATGTGAATTTCCTCCTTCTGAAAATGGGCGCAAAAAAGGGCGCCCATCAGATTAGATGAAACGCCCTGACAAACAGCGGTCCGGTAAAACACCGCACCGCTGCTGTAATATTCAATTTTGTCTTTTAGGTAACACCTCCCATCATTCGACATTGATTTTTCGTTGACTATCAAGGTTGGAAAAAGGAATTGAATAGGCAACGACAAACGCTGAAACCCTTGAAAACACTGGGTTTTTCCGTTTGTCTTTATTATACCGTAAGGCACACATTCGCTACCCTGGCCCTGCAAACGGGGTAGACGTGAAAACCGTCTCTTCCATTCTGGGCCACTTCAGCGCAGGGTTTACCCTGGACACTTACGCCCACGTCACCACCACCGCCCAGCGGGAGGCGGCCAAGAAGATGGATGGGGTGCTGGGGTCTAGAATTTAATGAAAGCAGAGGAAGGGAAGAGCCACCCTAGGAACCATGGGTTTCCGGGTGGCTTCCTGATTATAAATGACACCATATCAACTTTCCCGAAGGTCATAGCATTAGATAGAAGGAGCGAAATGGCAGCCCACGGCAAGCAGAGCGAAAAATGTAGGAGAGAAGCCACCTGGCTGGACGGAAAACCTTACCTCAATCTTATCCGATGGTATCCACTCCAGAATTTGACCCAGATTCCGGCCAAACCAAAAATGGGTCAGATCTGGGTCAACTCCCAAAAAAGCAAAAACCACCCCAGAGCCGCAAGGCGCGAGGGGTGGTTTTCTGCTGCCGATTTCTCAGAAAAACAGTGTTATCTATACAACAGATACTGCTGAATTAAGGGAGTGCGATGGGGGCATCCCACAAAAAAGGCAAGAGAAAACCCCAGGTATGAAACTTGGGGTTTGTCATAGTTGACCGTTTTTACTGGCGGATTCACTTAAGGCGCGCTTATAAATTAAGACTATCAAAAGACAGAGATATTGTTACCTCAATCAGTGAGTCAAAATGATCATTTCAGCAGTTTCATGATTTGCCAAAATGCGAACAGTTCCACCAATCGGAAACGTAATCATTGGATAAACATGACCAAAATCTACACCAAAAATGACAGGTATATTCTTAGCTATCTTATCTTGAATAATATCTTTTATTACTTCTGCGTTCAAACCACAACTATCTTCAAAGCGTCCAAAGACAATTCCCTTGATCGTTTCTGCTCCTTCTACCTGTAAAAAGAGACTCTAGGTTTCGATCAAATTCGTAGCAAAAATAATCTCCCATAATATTGTCATCTTCCAGAAACAGCACCTTATTTCGAATATCAGGCATATAAGGCGTCCCCTTGTAAGAGATTTAAAGTACAAAGATTACCGCCAATGATTGTTTCCTTCACACATGCCTTCTTGAATTGTATAATATTTTGCAGCTGTTTCAGAGGGAGCGACAACAATGGGCTCTTCGTTCATTATACACTCAAAAAAGTTTTCTGAGTGTATTTTGATTCCGGTCAAAAGTAAAAGGTACCATAATGTGGGCCGTGATATGTAACAAGTCCCGTTTTAGAATAGATGGCGTTATGAAGAGCAGTTATATCGGAATAACCACAGAGAATTTTAGGATGTTTCCCAATGAGTTCGTAATCCAAGTGTCGTAAAAGCTGATTAGAGTTAAAACCACCAAGACAAGTTATAATCAATTTTACATTTGGATCACAAAATGCCTCGTGAATATCCTCTACCCGTGACGCAATGCTGGAGGAGTGGTATTTTCCAACCTCTCGACTATTCTTGGAAAATGTAAGATGAAATCCTTTTTCCTTCCAGAAGTCAACCGCATGATGGTGTACATCCTGCCTCACTTCTGTTAGATTTCTAGCCGATTGCAATCACTCGCACCTCATCGCCCAGTTTAAGCTTGCTTTGCAATCATGCGATTACCTCCTTGTTTAAATATAAAAAAAAAAGAAACATTAATTTTGATGATAATAAATCAAAACTAATGTTTCCTGTGGTTGCAGGGGCAGGATTTGAACCTACGACCTTCGGGTTATGAGCCCGACGAGCTACCGAACTGCTCCACCCGCGATATGGTGTGCTGCTGCTTTCGCTGTTCAGCTTAATTATTATAATACAGCCCATCGAAAAAGCAAGAGGTATTTTTCGGTTTTTAAAATTTTTTCGGGGGGAAATCCCCGGGGAAAAAGCCGCTCTTTATTTTTCCAGGGGAATCGTTTATAATAAAAAGAATGTAGAGAATTTTGGCTTTTGGACTTGGCGGCAGCCAGGTCCTCAAGCTTTGAAAGAGGATGCATGCGCATGACGGAAGAGTATACCATCCCCCTGGCCAAAGATTATCAATGAGCTGGGCCTGCGGGCCATGCACCTGCCCCAAAACGCGGGAGGTACCATCATCCGCTCGGGATGTGATCCGCCCCGGATTGAGCTTTACGGGTTCTGTGACTACTTCGACCCCCACCGCATTACCGTGCTGGGCCGTTCGGAAATGGCCATGCTGCAAAGCTTGGGGGGAGGAGAAGAAGGCCACGGCGATTGAGCATTTCTTCCGCCCTGCGGCCGGCCACAGTGATTGTGGCCCGGGATATCACCCCAGCGAGAGGATGCTGGCCGCGGCGGAAAAGTAGCATGACATTCCCTCTCCTCTAAGGATTCCACCCTAACGTGGTGGCGGACCTGGTCTCCCTGCTGAACGTGGAGCTGGCCCCCGCATCACCCGCCACGGCGTGCTGATCGAGGTCTACGGCGAGGGCATCCTGCTGGTGGGGGACAGCGGCGTGGGCAAGAGCGAGACCGCCATTGGTTTGACGATAGCGCGGGCACCGGCTTATCGCCGACGACGCCGTGGAGATCCGGCGGGTGTCCAGCAAGTCCCCTGGTGGGCCGGGCCCCGGAAAATATCCGTCACTTTATCGAGCTGCGGGGCGTGGGCATCATCAACGCCCGGCGCATTTTCGGCATGGGCGCCATCAAGATGTCGGAGAAGATCGACATGTGCATCAACCTGGAGATTTGGGGACGCCACCAAGCTCTACGACCGCATGGGCATCGACAGCGAAGTACACCGAAATCCTGGGCATCCGGGTGCCGGTGATGACCATCCCCGTGAAGCCCGGGCGGAACCTGGCCATTATCCTGGAGGTGGCGGCCATGAACAACCGGGCAGAAAAAATGGGCTACAACGCCGCCCAGGAGCTGCTCTCCAGCTTGGGAGTGGATGTCAGCGAGCTTCAGGGCGAGGCTATCAAAAAGGATCTGGATATCTGATGAAACACGCATATACTATCATAGCCGACCTGCACACCCACACCCTGTTTTCCGGCCACGCTCACAGCACCTTTCTCGGAGATGGTGGGCGCCGCCCCGGCTTGTACACGCTTTTGGCTGTTGCGGACCACACCCGGCGTCATGCCAGGCTCTCCGGTGGACTGGTATTTTTCCAGCCTGCACGAGAGCTGCCCCTGCACTATAAAGGTGCTCACCATTAATGGGGGGCGGAGACCAACATTCTGGACTTTGAAGGCAACGCACCGACCTGGGGGAGAGCACGCCGGCCAGCTGGACTGGGTGGTGGCCTCCGCATCCACCGGCTGCTGGGCCTGCCGGGCCTGGAAAACCCCGACGTGAGAAGTGCACCCACCTGTGGAGCCAAATCGCCAAAGAACCCCCGGGTGAACATCATCGCCCACAGCGGCGATCCCCTCTACGCCTGATTACGAGAAGGACATCCCTTGTTTGGGGAGAACCACAAGCTGGTGGAGATCAATAACCACAGCTTTGACGCCCGCAGGCAGAACATCGAAAACTGCAAGAAAATCGCCCTCTCTGCTGCAAAAAGCACGGGGTGCCATTAATGGTCAGCTCGGACGCCCACTTTGAGGGCTATGTGGGGACTTCGGCCACGCCCTGGAGATGCTTTCCGATTGACTTTGAAAGGCTGATCTTGAACGCCTCCGCAGGCATTTGAACGATTACCTTTCCCGCTACACCCACATCTTTGAGCGGAGGAAGTGAGAGGAAGAAGCCCTATGGAGCTTTGCTATGCATTTCCAGGACGGGCAGCTGGGAGCTGGGCTGCCCCTGCGTTGTGGGGGAGCCCATGAGCCGCCACACACCACCTTTCAGATTGGCGGCCCGGCGGACCGGTTCATCACGGTGGAGACCCTGCCCCAGCTCAAGGGGCTGGTGAAAGCCCTTGGGCAGGAGGGCCTCCCCTTCCTGCTGCTGGGGAAGGGCTCCAACCTGCTGGTGGGGGATAGGGGGCTTTCGGGGGGCGGTGCTGCTGCTCTCTGGGGACTTCAAAAAGGTGGAGCAGCGGGGAGAGGGGGCCTCCTCCGGGCAGGAGCAGGGGCCTCTTTGGCTTCTGTGTGCGCCTTTGCCCGGGAGAGGGGCCTTTCCGGCCTGGAGTTCGCCTGGGGCATCCCCGGCTCTGCAGGCGGGGCGGCCTATATGGACGCGAGGCGCCTCGGCGGCGAATGAAGGACGTGGTGGAGCGTGTCTGCCACCTGACCCCCGGGGGAAGAGGGCAGCGCCCGGGGAAAGAGCTCCAGTTCTCCTACCGGCGCAGCCGCACCGGCGGGCGGGAGATCATCACCTTGTGGGTACCGCCCCAGCCGGGGACCCAGCCCAGATGCCGCCAAGATGGAGGAGCTGATGGCCCGGCGCAGGGAGGCGCAACCCTATGACATGCCCAGCGCGGGCAGCGTGTTCAAGCCCCAGGGGCCCCTTTGCCGCCGCCCCTCATCGAGGAGTGCGGCCTGAAGGGGCCGCCGGGTGGGGGCGCCCAGGTCAGCGAAGCACGCCGGGTTCATCGTCAACACCGGCAGACTTACCTGCATAAACGTGCTGGCAAAATCGCAC
>VOFI01002066.1_pt1 | contig 15854 bp, 33 predicted proteins | sample 5384131 | NCBI WGS metagenome assembly VOFI01 (sample SAMN12384728, study PRJNA508395) | human gut metagenome | isolation source: healthy gut H | host: Homo sapiens
GTACGACACCTGCCGCCGCAACTTAGAGGCAGTAGACTACAAGGTAGATTATGTGCTGACCCACGATGCACCAAGCAGATTTTTGGATTTTACCGCCCTTGCCCTTGGCGAAAGCAACCGTCTGCACCTGTTTCTGGACGAAATCTTGCTAAACCCAGCGCCGATCAGGCGGTCTCCCCAGGTTCCAGCCCCCACCTGCAGCTCCAGGCTTGGGATCACCTCGTGTTGAGTGCCTCCAGCGCGCTCAGAGGAGGCGGGTAGTTGGCTTCCTTTGTTCCTGCCGGCGGCGGTTTCCGCCTGCTATAGGACATCATTTACGTGCTGAACAAAGTGGGGAAAACAGCTCCTTTTTAATGGGTTCAACCGGTTATCTGGCTTGCCAGTATTTCCCTGGGTCCAGACTTCTGTATTGCACGGCCTCCGCCACGTGGGCAGCCTCCAGCCGATCGCCGCCCTCCAGATCGGCGATGGTGCGGGCGACCTTCAACAGCCGGTCGTAGGCCCGGGCGGAGAGGCCGGCATTCGTTCGAAAAGCGTTTTGAAGCAGCCGGCGGGCGTCGTCTGTCAAGCGGGCAGAATTCCCGCAGCTTGCCGGCGGGAATGGGGCGTTGCTGGATGCGTGCCGGTGCTGGAAGGAAGCGCCGCCGCTGTACCAGGCGGGCGGCGTTGACGCGGCCGCGGATGACGGCGGAGGATTCCCCGGCTGCTTGAGGCCAACTGCTGAAAAATCCACCCGGCGGCACCTCCACATGGTCCACCCGGTCCAGCAGGGAGCGGAGATTCTGGAAAGATACTGGCGCTGCTGGACGGGGGTGCAGGTGCAGGCCCGGGTGGGATGGCCGAAATAGCCGCAGGGGCAGGGGTTCATCGCCGCGGCCAGCATAAAGGCGCAGGGATAGGAGAGGGAGGCGCTGACCCGGGAAATGGTCACGCGGCCGTCCTCCAGCGGCGGACGGAGGGATTCCATGGACTGGCGGAGAATTCCGGCAGCACGTCCAGAAAAAAGCACGCCGTTATGCGCGAGGGAGACCTCCCGGGCCGGGGAGGGAACCGCCGCCGGTCAATCCGGGGACGGAAATGTTGTGATGGGGGGGGAGCGAAAGGGGCGGGTGCGAAGCAGCCCCCACGCCATCCGGCAGCGTGCCGGCGATGGAGTGGATTTTGGTGGCTTCCAGCGCGCCTCCTCCCGGGTCATATCCGGCAGGATAGAGGGGGAGCCGTTTGGCCAGCATACTTTTTCCAGAGCCGGGAGGGCCGATAGGAGGATGTTGTGGGAGCCCGCCGCGGCGATTTCCATGGCCCGCCGGGCGGCGGCCTGCCCCCATCACGTCGGCAAAATCCGCCATCGGAGCCATGGGGAGGGTATCGAATCCAGCGAGGCGGCAGGCGTCATCGGGGCGAAGCCGGTGAGGTGGTCCATCAGTTCCATCATGGCGGAGGCCGTATACTTGGATGCCGTCCACCACCGCGCCCTCCGCCGCATTGGCGGCGGGGACGAACACCTGCTCTATGCCGGCGTCCCGGGCGGCGATCACCATGGGCAGAACCCGTGAACCGGCCGCACCTCGCCGGTCAGGGATAGTTCCCCACATAGGCGCAGCGGTCCAGCGCGGCCTCCAACTGCCCGCTGGCCTTCAGCAACGCCAGCAGCAGCGGCAGATCGTATACGGAGCCCTCCTTTTTTCACATCCGCCGGGGCCAGATTCAGCGTAATGCGGCTGACAGGATAGGCGTAACCGCAGTTTTTTCAACGCGGCCCGCACCCTGTCCAGGGATTCCTTCACCGCCGCTCCGGGCAGGCCCACCACATCGAACCCCGGCAGGCCCTGGGAAGATCCGCCTCCACGTCGATCATAAAGCCGTCCACGCCCAGCAGCCCCATGCTTTTCAGTCTGGCAAACATCGCGCCGCCCCTCTCCCGCTTTCCCGCTGCAAGGCAATACCCGAAAGCCCCCTAACAGGAAGAGCGACACAGGCGTGCTGTTCCAGAAGGCGGCCGCCGACGCAGACGGGTTTCCTCCTCATTATAGCAGGCGGCCCGCTTCTTTACAATATTGCCATAAAGACCAAGGGGCATTGTGAATTACTATCACATAAACGGGGGATTATGAAGGGGAATTCTTGTCCCGCGCTTTTTTTCTCGCAGCCTGCGCAGGAATGGCCGTCGCCGCAGCCGGGGCAACCTGCGCAGCAGCCTTTGCCGTGCCGACGCCGCCATATAGCCCAGGCGATTCCCCCGCCACCGCTGCCGCCGCCAGGATCAGGATGACCACATCCGCCGCCGTCATACGATCGCCTCCTTATATAACGATTATAATACCCTTGGTGGACAAGGACATACACGGTTTCTCCGAGCGAAAATCCATCCCGGCCAGCGTTATCCTTTTCGCCGTGCCCGGAAATCGGCTTCCGCCCCCTGAAAAGCATCCGCAGACTCCAGAGCCGCCGAAGGGCGGCGATGATAAGGCCTCGAGCGGGGGGGCCGCCCGCCGGTCGGGGACCTTATCATATGAAGAAAAAAGGGGGACGGGACATGAAGCGCCCCAGGCGAGAAATCCAGGCCTGCTGCAGAGCAGGGCGCCCCAGGAAGAGCCGAGCAGGCGTCCAGAAAGCGGGGGTAAAGGGGGTAAAAGCGCCGATCGGATCCCCCGCTGTAGCCGGCGCTCTGCGTGGCGCTGGGATTATCCACCCGCCTCCTGGGCCGTATATCCGCCGGAGACGGCGGCATTTGACGCCTGTACCCGTGAAGAGGGCGGGAGACCGCGCCGTTGACCGCTCTTTCTCGGCAGTACAACGGCTGTACAACGATGGGGGATCACCGTTGGAAGCGGAGGGCCTTTTCCGCCGCCCGGGAAGTGGGGGGATAGGGGCTGGCGGGCAGGGGTGTGTGGTTCGGGAGGATCATCGGCAGATTGGTCTGCCGCCCTGCGGCAAAAAGCTGACGGAGGAGGCTGGCTCTCTGCTGGGCCGTATGGGGCGGGATAAGCCATTGCCAGGAAGGAGCCGATGGAAGGCGGCGCCGGCTGAGGGATGCCATTCCTCTGGCATTGTGCAGGCCGATGGGGCGGGGATTGGTGGTTTGCAGCCGGAAAGCAGGGGTATCTGCCGGGGGCGGCCGGACCCGGAGGGGGGCCTTAGAAGCGACTTCGGCTTTCCTGAGAGACCATGGTTTCAAAAGGCTGGATTCAAGCGAATCCAGCCTTTGCAGTGAAAAGGGTTGTGGAGTTATTTGGTCATGAACAGTACGCCCAGGGTGTTGGGGCCGCAGTGGGAGGAGATGGTGCAGCCCGCCCGGGTCACGAAGATCTCCTGAAAATCCCCGTACTGCTTCACCAACTTTTTCACCAGATCGATCCGCTCCTGCGAGATGCCGGAATGGGTGATGAAGATCCGTTCGTTCCGGATATCCGTGCGGCCCTGGAGCTTATCCTGCACATATTGGGAGAGGGCTTTTTCCAGAGAGCCGCGGTATTTTTTGCCCACGTTCATGGAGCCGCTGGCATTGTCCACCTCGATGCGGGGGCTTGAGCTGGAGCATATTGGCGCCCAGCATGGCCAGGGCGGGCAGCGCCCGCCTTTGTAGAGGAACTCCAGGGTGTCGATGATGAAGCTGGCCTGGCTGTGGCTGGTCAGGGCCTGCACCTCCTCGGCGATCTGGGCCGCCGGCATACCGGCGGCAATGCGCTCCGCCGCCTCAATGACCAGCAGCCCGGAGCCGGTGGACAGATTGCGGCTGTCGATAGCGTACACCCCCGGCAGCTCCTGGGCGGCCAGGCGGCAGTTGTTATAGGTGGCGGAGAGGCCGGAGCCTAGGGTGAGATGGATAACCTCCTAGCCCTGGTCCGTCCACTGCTTGAAGTATTCCACATATTCCGCCGTGTTGATGGCGGCTGTCTTGGGCAGGATTTTCTTCTCCCGGTATACCTCCTAGATCTGGTCCGGCATAAGATCGACGCCGTCCGCATATGTTTCTCCGTCCAGGATCACATGGAACGGATAATACTGCACATTATATCTGGCCCGCAGCTCGTCGCCCAGGTCGCAGGTGCTGTCGGCGCTCAGGATTATAGGATTGCTCAAAATCGGTTCCTCCCATCTGCAATTTTGGCCGCTGTTTTCCGAAGAAAACACGCTTTTATAAGGATACCACAAAATCCAAAAAGATTACAATATCATTACAGATGCAAATGAGTGGTTGTATCTAGAAAAAAGCATGTTAAAATAGAAATAACAAGAAAAATGTTCCATAGGGGAGACTCGTATGAACCGTTCCGGCGCTCACGCTGCCAATCGCTGCCATCATCGCCTGCTGACAGGGCTGATCGTCTCCTTGATTGCCTGCGTGGCCCTGTGCAGGGGCGGGGGTGGCCCTTTGCGGCTTGAACTGGTATGGCGAGCAGGTGGACGGCCTGGCCGCCGACAACCAGAAGCTGCAGGAAACCCTTCGATACCTTTACCGATCGGTTGGCGGAAGCGGAGGCGGCCCGGGAGGAGGCGCTGACGGAGCTGTCGGGGCGCAGTCCCGGGCGGAGGAGCTGGAAGGGAGGTTTCCCGGTTGGAGCAGCGACTGGAGGAAACCCAATCGGCATTGGCGGAGGCCAACGGGAGGCTGGAACAGGCGGAGCAGGCGATGCCCGCCTATCCCGCGGGCGCGAAGCTGGCGGCGCTGACCTTTGACGATGGGCCCAACAAATACACCGCCCGGCTGCTGGACATCCTGAAGGAGAAGGAAACGCCCGCCACCTTTTTTTGTGCTGGGTTCCTGGGCGGAACGGTACCCGGAGCTCATCCGGCGGGAGGTGGCGGAAGGCCATGCGGTGGGAAGCCACTCCTATTCCCACACCAAGCTGACGACTCTGACGGCGGAGGAGATCGCCGCAGATCTGGATAAAAGCCTGGAGGCCCTTACCCGTATCACCGGACAAACGCCCTCCCTTCTCCGGGTGCCGGGCGGGCATTACAACGACGATGTGCGGGCGTACGCCAGAGAAAAGGGACTGCGGATCATCCAATGGTCGGTGGACAGCCGGGACTGGGGGAGAAGAAGAACCGGGATTCTATTATGGAGAATATTTTGAGAGCCGGTATAATGTGAAGGACGGCGGCATCATCCTGCTGCACGATGTACACGCCACCACGGTGGACTGCGTGGGAGAGATTATCGACCGGCTGAAAGCGGAGGGTTATACCCTGGTGACGGTGCCCGAGCTGCTGCGCTGGCGGGCGGCCTGGGGAGGCGGGGGAGGTTTACAAATCCCTGCCCGGGACAGCCTGAGTTCTTTTATATACATATATTATATAAATATTCTCAACGGCGCCGGAAGGGATGGTTTCCCTTGTTCCGGCGCCGTTGATATGCTATAATAAATAAATGGAAATAGAGGGACGAGCCTCATGGAAGAAAGGTATGGAAAGCATGACCGAAGCTGTTACCCGTTTTGAAGAACTGGATCTTTCCCAGAGATTATGAAAGCCGTGGAGCGGATGGGCTTCCACGCGCCCACGCCGGTGCAGGCGCTCACTATTCCGCCCATGCTGGACGGATACGACGTGATCGCCAAGGCGCCCACCGGTACCGGCAAGACCTGCGCCTTCGGCATTCCGCTGCTGGAGACCATCCGGCCCGATTGCGAGGATATCCAGGCCGTCGTCGTCTGCTTTACCGCCGTGCTGGAAGGATGTGCGCAAGATGGGCTTTCAACGCCATCCCCCCGGCGACACCCAGGTGGTGATGTTCAGCGCCACCATCTCCCGGGAAGTGATGGACGTGGCCTGGGAATATCGGCGGATTGCCTGCACGGGGATATTCCTCAGTCCCAGCGCAATCAGGTGATGGGCGGTTTCCGCAAGGGGCTTTTTGAAATTTGGTGGCCACCGATGTGGCGGCGCGCGGAATCGACGTGGACGACGTGGAAGCGGTATTCAACTACGACATTCCGGACGAGAATGAGTATTATCTTCACCGCATCGGCCGCACCGGCCGGGCCAAGCATCGGGGGGCGCCGCTTTCACCTTCATGACCCCGGACGATCAGTTCCCATCCGCGACATCAAGAAGTATACCCATTCGGATATCCGCCACGTCGCGTTTCGGGAAAACGGCTTTCTGGAGACGGACGACGGCATTCGGCTTTCTCAGTATCTTAGGAGGACGCCTCCTATCAGGAGGAGCAGGATTAAGGCGTGGCGGACAGGCGACGGCGCCCTTTCGCGTGTGCCATCTTCTCCATTGCCAGGAAGAAGAGCCCGCAAGACAAGGCGGAGCAAACCATATTTTCATCAGTCGGCCCGATAGAAGCCGGACGGAATTTCCATTCCGTCCGGTTTTTTGCGCCATTTTTCCGGCGCGGTGGGGAAGGAACGCCTTCCATGCGCCCCTTTTCCGCCCAAATGGGGACGCATAGAGGACGAAAAAAAATGGTAATACTAAAAAAAAGAAGAATATTTATACGCACAAAATGATTATTATTCACACAAAACGGGCCTTTATACGGCCTGATCCACTTTTTGCGGTAAAATCTGGCTTTCAGACCGGTTACAGAGCTGTAACTTTTGGCTGGATGCACAAAATTCCCGAAAAAATTCAAACGCATTTGGAATTCCCTATATATGGAAATAAATGGGCATTTCTTGGGCGTTTTTGAAGGTTTTCTTCCTTGGTATAGGCGGCCAAAGCCTTGCCTTTGTCGAAAATCCCAATATCTCCCCGAAATTATCCGGTCCCTTGCACGAGAAAATTCGTTCGGGATTTGGGGAGACCTCGGGGCGGAATTCACCAAAAAGTTGTAAAACTGCCTAAAAAAATGCTGAAATCAGATCATTTGACAGTGCGGTTTGAATGTGCGTATAATACTTCCAGTCAAAGATGCCTTGGAGGCAGCCCTGACGGCGGCCTTCTTTATAGCGCGCGGGCCCTGCGTTTCGGCTTGCTTGGTTACATATGGCTTAGTCATATGGCCCGCAGTCTATGCTGCCGGCGGCGAGGATTCCATTCGCCGGCTGAAAGAAAGGAAGCATTTGATGAATACCATTTACCGTTACGCTGCGGTTTTGGGCCGCGTGGTGAAGAGCCGCCTGTTCGGCGCCGCCGCCCCCTCGCCGTAGCCAGCGCGGTGCTGGTGATGAGCGTGTCCGTGAACATGCACGCCATCACGGTCATCGACGGAGAAAACAGCAAGGTTGTTTTACCATGAACAACGACGATCCCCACGCGGTGCTGACGGCGGCGGGCGTTGCCCCTCAGCGAGGGGGACGAGGTGCGGTCGGATATCGAGAATATCCGCGGAGAAATTGAAATCAACCGCGCCTTCGACGTGCAGATTACCGCCGACGGGATCAGCACGGTGGTGCGGATGACCGGCGGCACGGTAAACGACGTGCTGGAACGGACGGGAATCGAGGTAAGGGAGGATGATATGCTCAGCCACCTGCCCGAGACCACCGTCACCGACGGCATGAATATCACCGTGGAGCGGGTGGGTTACAACGAATACACCCGTACCGAGGCCATTCCCTATGAAACCACCCTTAAGTACACCAATGTGATTCCCAAAGGGCAGCACCAAGCTCAAGCAGGCGGGGAAAAAGGGCGAAAAGACCTATGTCTATCGGGAGCGTATTGTGGACGGCGAGGTGGTGGAAACCGTCCTGGTCAGCGAAACTGTCACTCAAAAGCCGGTTAATGCCGTTAAGCTGGTGGGGACTGTGGTGGGAACGCCGCTCTCCAAGGCCCCCCTTCGATATCGAGCTGGATGAGGCCGGACAGCCGGTGAATTATAAGCAGGTGTTCACCGGCACCTGCACCGCCTATACCTGTGACGGCGGCCGCCTCAGCGGGGTTACCGCCACCGGCTATGAAGCCCCAGGTGGGCGTGGTGGCCGTCAATCCCAAGGAAGATCCCTTACGGCTCCAAGCTGTATATCACGTCGGCGGACGGCTCCTATGTTTACGGCTACGCCATCGCGGGAGATACCGGCGGCGGCGTGATGAAGGGAACGCTGATCGCGGATCTGTATATGGATACCTATGAAGAGTGTATCCAGTTCGGCAAACGCCGGAATTTCAAGGTGTTCGTATTGGAATAAAGCGCAGAGAATCCCGGGCAGAAGCCCGGGGATTTTTGTATGGCGCGGCCGGGCGGCAAACAGGCGGCAGGACGGCGGCGGGGCCGCTGTTCGCTTCCGTCCCGCCGCGAAACCGGCGAAAAGAAATCCGCCTACTTCCCGCTTATTCCGGCCCCGGCCGGCCTATACTAACGGGGAGAGAAGGAGACAGGCAAGAAAGCGCCGGCCGCTGCATATAGTTCCTTATGGAAGAATTTGCAATGTTTGCCGGGATATGGTATAATTCATGCCGATTCCGGGTGAAGGGGGGCGTCTGTGTGGAATGCATCGTCGACGGAAAGCGTGTGACATATATCGATGAGGAACCGGCCCGGTGGTGTTGCTGCTCCATGGCTGGGGCGCTCCGGCGGAAAACCTACCGGTTGATCATCGATCATCTCTCCGCCTATTTGCCGCGTGATCGCCCCCGATCTGCCCGGCTTCGGCGGCAGCGACGAGCCGGACGCGCCCTGGTGCGTGGACGATTATGTGGATTTTGTCCTGGCTTTTCGCCGAGGCGCTGCATATCCGGCAGGCGGTGCTGATGGGGGCATTCAACGGCGGCCGGATTATCCTCAAGCGATGAATCGCCCGGAACGGCCCCTTGCAAGTGGAGAAAAATTGTGCTGATAGACGCCGCGGGGCTCAAGCCGCGGCACGGCCCCGGCTATTACGCCAGGGTGTATTCTTATAAGGCGGGCAAGTGGGTCCCTTTCCCTGCCGGGCGTTCGCCGGCGCTGTTTCCCGTGCGGTAGAGAAGCTGCGGGCCAAAAGGGCTCCGCCGATTACCGCAGCGCCACCCCCATTATGCGCCAGACGATGGTGCGGCTGGTGAACGAGGGGATCTCTCCGGCTGTCTGCCGGGGATACGAGGCGCCCACCCTGTTGATCTGGGGGGGAGAAGGATACCGCCACCCCTCTGGAGGACGGCAGAGGCGGATGGAAAAGCGATTCCGACGACGCCGGGTTGGTGGTGCTGGCCGGCGCGGGACACTTTCTCCTTTGCGGAACGCTGGGGGCAGTGCAGCCGCGTGCTGGACGCCTTTCTGAAATAACGATGGAGGTGCTCCCGCGGAAACCGACCGCCCTGCTTCTGCTGACCGCCGCCAGCGCCGCCTATGTTTACGTACAGGCGGTGTATTTTGTGCATATGCTGCAGCTCAATTCCTATCGTCCGGAGCGATATGCCGCCTGGCGGCGGGAAAACCGCGACCGGCTGCTTTCCCCCCTTGCGGCTGGCGGCGCCGCTCCTTCTGCTGCTTTTTTGCGGACTGACCCCCTTGATGGGCGGGTGGGCGGCCATTGCCACTTCGTCATCCCCTTGGGGCTGTTCGCCCCTGCTGAACGTGCCTCCCGGGCCAAGAAGCCGTTGGTGTTCACCCACCGGGTGATGCGCCTGTTCGGCACGCTGGCGCTGCTGTTCGCTATAGCGGCCGCGGCCGCCTGGCTGCTGCCGCTATGGGCGGCGCCGGCGGTCTACAGGGCGTTTTTCCTTCCCGGTTTTCTGGTGGGTGGCGCTGGCCAGCCGGATCAACGGTCCCCCTGGAGCGGGCGCTGGCCAACCGGTATGTCCGGGATGCCGCCGCCGCCTGGAAACCTCCTCCCCGGCTGACGGTGATCGGCATCACGGGCAGCTATGGGAAGACCAGCGCCAAGAACTTCCTCCACGCCCTGCTGTCCGTCAAATACAATGTGCTGATGACCCCGGAGAGCTATAACACCACCATGGGGTGGTGCGCACCATCCAGGGAGCAGTTGCGGCCCAGCCATCGATTTTCATTGCCGAAATGGGGCGAAAACCCGGGCGATATCCGGGAAATCTGCGATCTGGTGCATCCCCGTTACGGCATGATCGCACTTCCATTGGGAGCAGCATTTGAAACCTTCGGCACGGTGGAGAATATCATCCGCACCAAATTTGAACTGGCGGACGCCCTGCCGCCGGAAGGCCGGGCCTTCTCAACTATGACAATCTCCATATCCGAAGGGGGCCGGATCGTGACGTTCCCACCGTCACCTATGGGTGGAGGGGATGCGGGCGCCATGTACAGCACCGCCTCCGGATATCGCCGTGGATGCGGGGGCTCCTTTTCACCGTCACGGCGCCGGGCGGGGAAGCCGGGTGTTCACCACCCGTCTCGTTGGGCGTTCACAATATCCAAATCTCGTGGGCTGCATTGCCGTCGCCCACACCCTGGGCCTCCGACGCTGGAGGATTGGTCTATCCGGTGCGGATGCTCGCCGGTGCCCCATCGGCTGCAGTTGCTGCCAACGGCTATATCGACGACGCCTATAATTCCAATCGCCGGCTTCCGGGCCGCTCTGGATGCTCAGCCGGTTTTTGAGGGCCAGCGGGTGCTGGTGACGCCGGGCATGGTGGAGCTGGGACAGCGCCAAGGCGGAGCTGAACCAGCTGGGGGGCCTACACGGCGCCGCGCTGCGATTATTCGTCTGGTGGGGAAGTAGGCGCCGCCGCTGTTGGAGGGGCTTACCGCCGCGGGCTTCGCCGCACAACGGATATTCGTGGCCAAAGACCCTTCAGGAGGGGCTGAACTGGGTGAACGGCCTGCCCTTCCCGACCGTCTGCGGACGGTGCTGGAAAACGATCTGCCGGATAATTTTTTAATGGAATCGGTTGTTGCGTGATGAAAACCAAAGGTCGCCGTCACTCTTTTGGAGGCCGCAGCGTGGAGCATGAGGTGTCCATCATCTCCGGCATTCAGGCGTTCGCCGCGCTGGACCGGGCCAAATATGAGCCTGGCCTGTCTACATCACCAAGGACAACCGTTTCTACACCGGCCCGCATATGGGAGAGATCGAGCGGGGTACAGAAACATGGACGCCTGCCTGCGGGAGGCGCAGCGGGTGCTGCTGGTTCCCGGCGAGGCGGGGGGTGGAGATGGTGCGCTATCCTATGAAGCGGTTCCAGGAGAATGTGGTGGACAGCTTCGACGTGGCCGCCGGTGGTCCACGGCACCAATGTGGAGGACGGCTTTACCCTGATGGGGTTCCTGGAGATGCTGGGGGGTGCCCCTATGCCTCCTGCGACGTCACCCGCGCGTCGGCGCCTGGGGATGGACAAATACCTGATGAAGGCCGCCATGAAGCAGGCGGGGCTGCCGATTGCTGGATGCCCTCCAGTTCACAGGAGAAAGGCTTATGCTCTGGACAGCGACGGCGTCATGGACCAGATCGAGGAAAATTCCCTTATCCGCTAATCGTCAAGCCGGTGAATCTGGGGTCGTCGGTGGGCATCTTCCAAGGCGGGGGATCGGGGGGGACTGCGGCAGGCGTTGATACCGCCCTGGGCTTTTCCGCCCGGGTATTGGTGCCGGCGGTGCAGAACCTGCGGAAATCAACTGCGCGGTGCTGGGGGATGCAGACGATGCGGAGGCCTCGGTGTGCGAGAGGAGCCGGCGGGGTGCGATGAGATCCTCAGCTATAAAGGACAAATATCTCAGCGGCAAAGGCGCCAAGGCCGGGGAGCCAAAACGGCGGGCATGAGCAGCCTCAAGCGCCGTTGTCCGGCGGATATCCCCGAGGAGCTGGCCCAGCGGGTGCGGCATCTGGCGGTGGATACCTTCCGCGCCCCTGGGCTGTTCCGGCGTGGCCCGGATCGATTTCCTCAACGACACCCCTGTCCGGAGCATTATGGGTCAACGAAATCAATACCATCCCCGGCTCTGTCCTTTTATCTGTGGGGAGGCAGCGGGCCTGCCCTTTGACCGGCTGCTGGACCGGATGATCCGAGCTGGCCTTCAAGCGGCAGCGGGAGCGGGCGGCGCTGACCTTCAGCTACGACACCAATATCCTGGACAGCGTATCCCCTGGGCGGCGCTCGGGGGCGCCAAGGGCGGGAATTGACGTCCTCTTTAGGCGCTGGCCAAAAGAATAGCAGGAAGCCGGTCACGTAAGCGTGACCGGCTTCCTGTTTAGGGTTGTCGAAGCTATTGCGCGAAAACTATTTTTATGAAAAGTTTTCGTCCTCCTTTTCCAAAAAGGCAGGGAAGGAGGGGACACGCCCCTGGCGAGATTCCTCGATGCGGCCTAACATATTGCATCAGGGAATTTCCTATACATTTTGGTCATTTGGCAACTCGTTTTCCGACATGCCTGGCATGAAGGCTGCAAAACGTGGGGCAGGTGCGGCACGGGACAGAACCGGCGGTCCTTGCTCCCGTCCGTGAAAGAACCGCCGGGCCGGATGGCCCCACCGCTATATGGACCGGTTTCGGCCGTCGTCGGCCGCCAGAAAGGATACCGGGGCCGGTGGAGGACAGCCGACCGGTGCTTTTGGCTTCCGGGCGGGAGCGGCTTTGCTGCCATATATCCACCGAGGCGGTCGGAAGGGGATCTAACCAGACGTGCGGCGGCCGGCAGCCGGTGCATGACCAGAGGCGGCGTGCGGACCGGTTACCGGATAACGCCCAGAATACAGGCTTTCTGCCCCGATTCGGGCAGATGCAGCCGTCCTTTGTCCACCAAGGTTTCCATTATGAAGGCCATCACATCCATCTGGTGATGGATGAAGGCCAATTGGTCGCCTTTTTCCGACAGCGATTTTCGGAAGGGTATCCCGGAGGGTTTTTGCCGCTGTTTCGCAGATTTCCATCATACAGCCGCTGATTTTCTCGGCCAGCGGCGCCAATATCCCCTGCGCCTGTTCCAGCACGGCGGCGGAGAAGACCGAAAATTGGCGGAAAGCCTGCCGCGTTATCACAGGCGATGGCGCCCTCCTCTATCAGGCGGATAAGCTGGTCGCTGTCCTCATCGGCGGCCTTTTCCAGGATGGCGTCCGTCATGGCCTGCACCGCTTTATCCCAGCATCCGGCTTCCACTGCTGGCTATTGGGGAGAATCCGGTAATTTACCGCCGAAAAATAGGCGGTGATCCCGGTTTTCGCAGTGGCTGTAAATGCCGTTGAAGTGATGGTACTGATAATCGTTGTCGTATCCGAAAACAAAGCCGTAGGAGCCGTTGGTGAGGGGCGGATAGTCCCGAAACGCTGCCGGCCCTGGTTATCCGCCGGCGGAGCCCCATCATCAGGGCGAGATTCCAAAAGATCCATTTGAGATCGTTATCCGGGACCGTTCGGCCGTCAAAATCCAGTTCCTTCAACCGGGGAGCAAGGCGCAAAGCCGGTCGTCCGCCTCCCTGTGCGAAGACCTCGTAAATCGGCCGGATGAGGCCGGAGAGCCGCTTTTCATAAGCGCCGGTGAACAGGACGATGTCGGTCCGGATAGCGATCTCCGTTTTCCGGAGGATTTCCTCCTGCAGCAGGAGCTGCACCTCTTCCCTCGAGATACACAACGGCCACCCCAGCTCCAGCGAAAGCCCTGCATGGTCAGCGGCGCGTCGTAGGCGGCCAGGACGATGTTGCCGGGCAGCTTTCTTTTGAACAACGCCCAGTAGCGGGAATTGTCGCCCGCCGCCCCAAAAAGTCCATCTGGAAGGTGCCGGGATGATAGCTTTTTTCTCCGAATTCCCTGGTCATTTCCACCCCTTCTTTCAATATTTTACGGGTTTTGAAGAGATAGTATTTTACCATCTCTACGCTGATGCGGAGGTCGTGGGCGATTTCGGCGCAGCTTTGTTGCGGATATAATAGGCGACCGTGGCTTACCCGATATTGGGAGGACAGCAGCGCCAGTTCCCGCCGGAGGAGCTGCAGCTCCTCCCGGTGGATGACCTCGCTTTCCGGCGTGTCCCAATAGACGCCCGTGTAGCCGCTCTCCGATATCCCGTGACTTCGTTTGGAGCGAAGGTGGCTTTTGAAGGCATTGTCGGCGATCCCTCCACATGAATCCGTAAAAGCCTTGTCATCCTTCAAACGATGGGCGGATTTCAGAATTTCATAGGATGTCGTTGGCCAAATCCTCCGCCTCTGTTTTGTCATAGAGCCTTGCCATGGAAAACCGGTGAATGCTCTGCAGGTTTTCCCAGAACCAGCTTTCTCGGTCGCCCGTTGCTGCTCATAATCTCACCTCCCGCCCTCAGGTTTTGAAAGCTTTCAGTTCTATAGTAGCGGAAGGGGGCTCCAGTTAACCCGGAAAACAGGAAAATTTTTTACGGGGTATAAACCAATGGGCGGGACGCCGTCTGGCGTGGCCCATTGGGAAAGGGAATCGGGAAAATGAGCGCGGCATCATTGCCCGGGCCAAAGTTCCGGCGGCGGGTGTTAAAAAGCCACCACGACCCCGCCGTTGTTGGCGTAAACGGTGGAGAGCCCGCCGGTGGGAACCATCAGGACCTCCGCAGCGCTCGCATTTGGAAAGAAAGGCGGCTTTGAGGGAGGCCGCCCGTTCCGGGCAGTTGCAGTAAGCCAGCACCAGCGTCAGGGATTTTTCGCCCGGTCCGCCGTCTGCTCCGCCACCAGATCCACCAGCCGGGTCAGGGCGTTTTGCAGGCCGCGTACCTTGGCGGCCATCTTCACCTCGCCGTGGCCGTCGTCGCTCATGATGGGGCAAAGGGACAGGATGGAGGCTACGATTCCCGTCACCTTGTTCAGCCGGCCGTTTTGACGAAATTCCCCAGATCCTCCAGCACGAACAGGGTGCGCATATTGGCGATGAACGCCTCTGCCTGGGGGATGATCGCCTCAAAGCTCTCCCCGGCGTCGATGCGTTCCTTTGAGGAAGAGCGCGATCTGCAGTTCTCCCTGCCGCCGCGCTTTTGGAGTCGAAAACATAGATTTTCTTTTCGGGGTGGGTTTCCAGCACCATATCCATCGCCACCCGGGCGGCGTTGTAAGAGCCGCTGAGCTTGCTGGAAAGGGTGATTACAAAGCATTCATCGCAGGGGCGCATCCATTCCGCGAATTCCTCCGGAGAGGGGCAGGCGGAGGAGGCGGCCGACTTGGAGGCCTTCATGTCCGCGATCAGCGTGGGGGATATCCACGCCGCCGTCGTCAATGTACGTTTGCCGCCCGGCAATGTTGATTTTCAGCGGCGCTTTGACCAGGCCCAGACGCTGTTGCGAAGCTCCGGCGTGGTGTCGCAGCAGCTATCTGCGATCAGTTGAATGCTCATGATAAGCCTCCTGGTGGAAATTTATTTTGCAGGCGGCGAACTGGCCCGCCGCCATGCGTCGCGGCATACCGTCATCAGACGGTCGATTTCCTCCCGGCGGGGGGCGCTGAGATCAGGGTACACCGGCGGGAGGATCTGCAGGTCAGGGGATGGGCAGCGCCGCAGCAGGCGGCGCAGAGGCAGCGGCTCCCGGTAGGTGATTACAAAGGGAACGATGGGGACGCCGCAGTCATAGGCAAAGAGGAAGGCGCCCCGCTGAAAGGGGGCGGATTTCCCCGGCAATAGGGGCTCAGATATCCCTCGGGGAAGAAGTGGACCGAACCGCCCTTCATTAGTATATCCCGAACCTTGTGGGAAAATTACAAAACGCCCTGGTGGTTTCGGGAATGGGAAAACCGCCGAGATATTTCACCAGATGGCGGATAAAGGGAATTTCCAGATTGGATTTGAGGGTGGGAAAGTGCAGCTTCCGGTCAAAGCAGGCGCAGGCCACCATGGAGCAATCCAGCATATTGACGTGGTTTGCATATGGTGATGATAGCTTTGGGGCAAGCCGCGAAGGTTGTCAAAGCCCACCGTGCGCAGCCCGAAAAACAGGCGGTTGTAGATGGGTGAGCACCACGAGGGCGAACCAGTGGAGAAGCCAGCTTCCCACCCGGAACAGCAGGCTGTCGTCATCCAAAAAGCTGTAGCCGTCGTCGATTTCCAGCGGTACGGAGCCCTC
>VOFI01001960.1_pt1 | contig 15853 bp, 24 predicted proteins | sample 5384131 | NCBI WGS metagenome assembly VOFI01 (sample SAMN12384728, study PRJNA508395) | human gut metagenome | isolation source: healthy gut H | host: Homo sapiens
TGGTACAATACAATCAAGCAGTCGGCCTTTTGCCAATCGAACTTGACCGCACGGCTCGTTCTCTTGGAGGGTGGCTGCAGAGGAGTTCTCTCCAGTTCACCTTGTGAATTGGAACAATTCCATAACGGAGGTACATTGATGAAAAAAAGAAGTGCGCACTTTTTGTTTTGATGAAGAACTGCAAATTGAAGCATATCGCTTTTGAAAAAATTCTGCATCCTTTCCCCAATCACTTCCACGATCACTATGTCGTCGGATTTATCAGGGAAGGAAAGAGAAAAAAATGTCTTGTCGAAACAAGGAATATGAGCTGGAGCCAGGGGATATCACCCTGTTTAATCCAGGACAGAACCACGCCTGTCTTCCCATCAGCAATCTCACTATGAACTATTATGGCCTGAATATCAGTCCGTTAGTCATGGAAAAGCTGGTCGAAGAGATTACGGGCACGGCATATCTGCCCTCTTTACGCAGCCGCTGGTGTCTGACACAGAGCTTCACTGTCACATCTATCACATCAACGAAATGATTATGGAAGGATCAGAGGAATTTGAAAAAGAAGAACTTTGCTCTGTCTGATTTCGCTTTTGATAGAGAAGTACAGTCAGCCTTTTTCCGAAGAGGAGACGGAATGCCTGGACGAAATTGAAAGCGCCTGCCGATTTATCGAAGAAAACTATGCGGCCCACATGACCCTGGACGACATCTGTAAAGCGGCGGCACTGAGCAAGTCCACGTTACTGCGTGCTTTTACTCGCACCAAAGGCATCACCCCTTACCGATACCTAGAAACCATTCGAATCAACCGGGCAAAGGAACTGCTGGAACAAGGCGTCAGCCCTATTGATACCGCAATACAGACAGGTTTCTCCGATCAAAGTCACTTCAACCGGTCTTTCCGTTTGTTCATCGGCGTAACCCCTGGTGTATATCGAGATATATTTGAGAAAAGAGGATAAGAAAATGAACCTGCAAAATGAAAAATGCGTAATGATAATAGATGAAAAACCTTCCACTGGGTAATATTGTTAACACTGCCGCCATCTTCGGCGTAACACTTGGCAAAGTCATGCCTGAGGTTGTAGGCGACGATGTCATAGACGCAGACGGCAATATTCACATGGGAATTATCGCCATCCCAATTCCGATTCTGAGAGGTAATCCGCAGTTAATTAAAAGAAATTCGTCAGAAACTCTACGAGCCTGGATTTGAAGACGTAACCGTCGTCGATTTTTCCGACCTTGCCCAGAGCTGCAACGATTATGACGAGTTTACAGAAAAAGATGGCAAAGAATGCGGAAAGCGATCTCAGCTACTTCGGCATCGCCATGTGCGGGCCAAAAAGAAAAAGGTTAACAAACTGACTGGCAGTCTTCCTTTATTGAGATAGATAAATAAAAGGGCTTCGTACACAGCGTACGAAGCCCTTTTATTGTGCTAACCTCTCAATGTTTTCCTGCACATGCACTTACAGCAAGAAGAACAGAGGAATTTTTTTGCTGCCAAATGGCATATAAGGTGATATTACCATTGACGTCAGTAATCGTCTGTCCTGGTAAATAAGCAAACCCACTGCCGCTGCGCTTCGTATTCCACTCTGTAAAACTGTAGCATTTTCTCTTTGGCTTCATATCGGGCAGCATCACGCTGCCTCCAGCCTCCGTATAGACAGGATCCGGTACATTGCTGGCCGGCGTACAGCAAGTCGCATTACCGTGAAAAGAAATCTCATATTGTATCGGCGCGACCGATGGAATCAGCAGCACCTGCGTTCCGTCAGCATTTGCTTCCACTTTCCAGTTTCGAAATCCCACTGCAGGCTTCAGAAAAGACGCTACGTCGGCGGCAGACAGCGTCGGGTATTCTGGCTGCGATTGTGCCAGCGGTATCGGCGCGCCAGAGCCAGGTGCGACATAATCAGACGCTTCAATCTGAATCTGAGCGGATGTCAAAGCGCCCTCCACCTGTACCAGATGTCTGCCAGAAGGAATGTTGACGCCGTCTGTAATCATCACGGCGCCTTTGACGCCCAAACGCCCGCCGTTATAAACGCCGCTGCCTCCGCGAGGCGATGTTGGCAGAAATCGTACTGTCCGTCACATGGGCAGTGGAAGCGTTGTCGATATAGATACCGCCTCCAAAATTGTTCGCTGTATTCCCTCGATTTTGGTGTTCTGGCTGACAGTCACTTCTGCCCCCAGATTAAGAGCAATGCCGCCGCCCAGCGTCGCACGATTCGAGTGAAGGATACAAGCCGCAAGCGATAAATTCGTCAGCGTGCCGACACCATAGAGGCCCCCCCTCCGCTGACCGCCTGATTGTTGTCAATCTTGCAGTCCGTCGCTGTCAGCCTGGTTTCCGCATTACTAGAGGCGACTCCAATGCCTCCGCCATTGCTGCCTCCTTTATTTCCAAAGAAGGTGCTAGAATCTAAGGTAATCTCAGCTCCATTGTAACCGTAGATACCCCTCCAGAATCTGCAGACGCGTTTTCGCTGACGGTGCTGGCTTCCAGTCTTACTTTGCAGTAGCTGCCTGCCGCATAAATACCGCCGCCCGGCTGCCTGCCGGCGCTGTTCCCGGAAATGAGGCTCGTGTCAATAGACACGGTGCCAATGGCATAGATTCCACCGCCGCCAACGCCTATATTGCCCGTAATGGCGGAGTTTGTCGCGGTCAGTGAACAGCCGTTGGAAATGAAAGCACCGCCGCCCCCTCCGTCTGCCTCGCAGTTTCTGATAGCAGCATTGTTCTCCATCAGACAAGCCGCTCCCCGTGTCAGAGAGATAGAGACCCCCTCCGCCAGAGATGGCTCTGTTCTCTTCCAAAACGGCCTGATTCAAAGTCAGTTTTTCCGCCGCTTACGGAAATCAATTCGTCGACGCCAGCGGTCACAGCCGCTTTGTTGCCGTTGACGGTTTATATTTTGAAGGGTTAAATCCCCATTGCTGTCAATATAAAAAGAGAGAACCTGTATAGCCCTGCTGTCTCTGCAGTGTTATCAAAGCTCCCTCCGCTCCTCGAATCGTAACAGGATAAGAAAGATAGATCTGTCTGTCTACTGCAAAAGATGCAGTCACCTCTATGAGTTCCTCTCTATCTGTTATCCCTTGTAACAAGTCGTTCAGATTTGCTACGCTTATCATATTTACCTACTCCCCTATCAAATTGGTTTCAGTATTATCATATTCTGTGAAAGACGGATTTGTGTTCGTCTCTCCTCTATTCTTTTCTCCGCAGATAATTTTTTGGGTAGTAGGACTCCGCCGTGTACAGGGCTGCCGCCGGATTGTGGCCCGTCACTCTGTCCGTGGCTACCAGGGTGGTCACAAGGGCTTCCGAATATTTAGAACAGACTGTCATGGCCTACGCACAGGCCCATGACGATGTTGAACTGGGTGCCCGCTTCGTTGAGCAGCGTCGCCTGAGTGATCGGATTGCACATGTTCTTCCCCACGGCGTTGCACTTTTCGTCGATGCCTACATCGGTCTTCGGCACTGCACCCCCTTTGCAGACTGCGCTGTAGACGTCAAAATCGTGGCTGCGCAGGATTTTTAGCAAGAATCCTGCTCTCCCTGATCAGACCGGCACAGGTTGCGATGCCAATCTTCTGAAATCCCATCCGCTTTGCAAACTCCACGATTTCCTGCACCCTGGTCCATTTGCAGTAACCCTCGAATTCGACTTCCGCGGCGGTTTTCATAACCTTGTTGTTCTCCTCGTCCTCATAGAGCGCCATGATTTCCGCGCGCTTAGCTTCTGTCATCTTCTCCGTCTGGCAAAATTCCGGATAGCTGGCATTCTGGTAATCACAGTGCAGAACCCCGCAGTCCACACAGGACAAATTCTTATCTTTTTTTTTCATCATCGGTTCCTCTCTCTTCTCTATACGCACAGCTTGCGCAGTTTCCACTGCAGCCATTACAACCACTGAAGCCGCCTTTGCTGCGCCGTATGAACCGGACAGCAAAGAACAACGCAGCCGCAACTGCTGCAACAATCAAAATATCGATTAGTCCCATATTCCATTCCCTTTCATTTAAAAGCCCATCAGACTTCCACCCATATGTACGACAAAGGCCACGATCCAGGCGATTAAGCACTGAGCGATGACGATAATCAGCGCCCATTTTTCCGCCCAGCTCCCGCTTGACTGCCGATACAGCCGCTACACAAGGAGTATAAAGCAGTGTGAACACCAGGAACACGATGGCTGTGAACGGTGTGAACAATGTCTTCAGAAGGGCCGTACTGCCGCCCATCAGAACCGTCATGGTGCTGACCACGCTTTCCTTCGCTGTAAAGCCGGTGATCAGCGCCGTCGAAAAGCCTCCAGTCGCCAAATCCCAGCGGTTCGAAAATCGGAGCGATCCAGCCGCCCACCAGAGCCAGCATGCTGTCCCTGGAATCAGCCACTACGTTGAGATGAATGTCAAAGGTCTGTAAAAACCAGATGATGATGGTCGCCACAAAGATGACCGTAAAAGCTCTGGTAATAAAATCTTTGGCCTTATCCCAGATTAACCGACCTACGCTCTTCATCCCCGGAAATCTGTAATTGGGCAGTTCCATGACAAAAGGCACCGGCTCGCCCCTTGAATTTCGTCTTATCCAGAAATACCGCATACAGGATCGCCACCACGATGCCGGTAAAATACATGATCGTCATCACCAGCGCCCCGTTCTTTGGGAAAAAGGCTGCCGTAAGCAACGCATAGATTGGCAGTTTTGCTGAACAGCTCATGAATGGTGTCAGCATGATGGTCATCTTCCGGTCCCGCTCCGAAGGCAGCGTCCTCGTGGCCATGATGGCAGGCACTGAGCAGCCGAATCCGATGATCATCGGCACAAAGCTTCTCCCCGAAAGGCCGATTTTGCGGAGCATTTTTGTCCATGACAAAGGCCACCCTCGCCATATAGCCACTGTCTTCCAGAAACGACAGGAAGAAAAACAATGTCACGATGATGGGCAGGAAAGCTGGAGGACGCTGCCCACGCCGGCAAAGACGCCGTCGATAATCAGCGAATGGATGACCGGGTTGACGTTTACCGCAGTAAGTCCACTGTCACAGGCTGCCGTAAGCCAGCCGATGCCCTGCTCCATCAGATCCGACAAGAAGGAGCCGATGACGCCGAAGGTCAGCCAGAAAATCAGTGCCATAATCGCCGCGAAGCTGGGGATCGCCGTATATTTTCCAGTCAGAATCTGATCCATGGACTGGCTGCGGATATGCTCCCTTGCTTTCTTTCGGGCGGACGACCGTAGCATTGCAGACCTTGTCGATAAAGGCAAATCTCATATTGGCAAGGGGCCGCATTCCTGTCCATGCCGCTCTCTTTTTCAAGCTGCAGAATAATGTGCTCCAGAAGTTCTCTCTCGTTTTGATCTAACTTGAGCTTTTCCAGAATGATATCGTCGCCTTCAATCAGTTTGCTGGCCGCGAATCTGGCCGGAATGCCGCTTTTCTGGGCATGGTCTTCAATCAGATGCATGATGGAATGCAGACAGCGATGCACTGCGCCGCCGTCCTCTCCCTCCGGTTCACAGAAATCCATGCGGCCTGGACACTCGTGGAACTGAGCCACATGCATGGCGTGGTCGATCAGTTCTTCAATCCCCTCGTTTCTGGAAGCCGAAATCGGAATGACTGGCACACCCAGCGCTTCTTCCATTTCGTTAATTCTGATCGTACCGCCGTTTTCACGAACCTCGTCCATCATGTTAAGCGCCAGCACCATGGGAATATCCAATTCAATGAGCTGCAGGGTCAGATAGAGGTTTCTCTCGATGTTGGTCGCATCGAGAATATTGATGATGCCCTTTGGCTTATCCTGCAGAAAGAATTCTCTCGTCACAATTTCTTCGTTGGTATAGGGAGACATGGAATAAATCCCTGGCAAGTCCGTTACCAAGGTGTTGCAGAACTTGCGGATCTGACCGTCTTTTGCGATCCACCGTCACGCCGGGAAAATTGCCTACGTGCTGGTTGGAACCGGTAAGCTGGTTAAACAAAGTGGTCTTTCCGCAGTTTTGATTTCCCGCCAGACCAAAGGTCAGCAGCTGGTCGTCGGGGGCAGCGCTGCCTTTCTGTTTGACATGGTACTTTGCCCATTTCTCCCAGACCCGGATGCTCTATCTTCTTTTCCTTCGATTCAGCCAGGTGTTCTTTTCCTTCTTCTAAAACCGGCTGTACTTCTATTTTCGCTGCGTCTTCCAATCTCAAGGTCAGCTCATAACCCCGGATTCTATATTCAATCGGATCGCCCATAGGCGCCGCTTTCATAAACTTGATCGTTTTTCCAGGGATCAGTCCCATATCGAGGAAGTGCTGCCGCAGAGAACCACTCCCGCCGACAGAAACAATCCTGGCACTTTCTCCCCTCTTCAGCTCTGACAGTATCATTTTTTTCTCCTTTCCAGAGACTATTTCATCTAACTGGAAATATTATATACCAGCGAGGTGTTAGTGTCAACTAACACCCCTTTATAAGTACCCTCGCTTCTGCTTTGGCAGATTAAAAGGGCAGAAATGATAATAATTAAGCCTTTCCCAATACTATGGCAAAGGCTTTTGGTTTATTTTATCAAAGCGATATGCTCCTTCATTACACTGCAGGTCTTCTGAAATTCTCCCATTTCCTTGTCATCCAGATTTAACTTGATGATTTCATCAACGCCATCCTTTCCCAAGACTACAGGCACGCTGGCATAGAGACCTGCTTCTCCGTATTCTCCGTCCAGATAGGTGGATGCCGGGAAAATCTGTTTCTCATCATGGAAGATGCAGCTAATCATTCTGGCAGCTGTCGAGGCAATGCCGAATTCTGTAGCGCCTTTTCCATTGAGTGTTTTCCAGCCTGCCTTTCTGACTTCTTCTGCCAATACCTCTTTGTCAAAGCCAAAGCGTTCTGGCTCCTCTTCTTCCAGCTGTGCAAGCGGTTTTCCTCCGAAAGCCGTTACAGACCAGGCCGCCATCTGACTGTCCCCGTGTTCTCCCAACATATATGTGGTGATGGATTTATGGTCAAAGCCGGTTTCTCTGGCAAGAACAGCTTTTTAACCTGGAGGTGTCTAAGCCTGTGCCTGTTCCAATCACGCGGGCAGCGGGCAGCCCCGATTCTTTTTTGAATCTGATTAGAAAATGATATCGCAAGGATTTTGTGATATTCAGATAGATCCCCTTGGAACCCGGCTTTTTCGAAGTCTTGGCACAAAAGTTCTGATCATATCGACACTCTGCTGCCTCCGGGAGAGCCTGTTCTTTGTCACTACATCGATCTTTCCCACACTGCTGACAATGATGTCACAGTCTGCCAATTCTTCATATTTACCCAAAGTCACTCGCACTCTATGAGGTAAATAGCATACCGCATCTAGTAAATCCTGTTGTTCGCTGACGATTTTTTTTCTTCATCTATATCACATAATTGAATTTCATCGCAGATTCCCTGCATGGCGAGACTCAGCGCCACATGTGCGCCTACATGTCCCACTCCGATGATGCCTACTTTTCTCATATTCATTTACAATAGCCTCCTTTAATAATAAAATTATTGTACCATGGCGCTGCTACTTTTCAAGTGTACGCCACAATTATTTTATGTTTTTTGGTAATACGAACAAAAGCATAGAAAAAGGCAGCAACTGTTATAGCTGCTGCCTTAGATGGTGCTTATTACAAATACAAATTATTCAAATGGATGGTTAGATCTCGTACTGAAAAACTATATTTAAAATAACAAACTACCTGTTTTGCACAAATTAGCAAGCCTGTACGTTGACCGCTCTCAATTTGCTGCTGTTTCTTGATCGCTTTCGATGTCGAAAGAAACCTTCTGTCCTTCGTCAAGACTTTTTGAATCCGTCAGATACGATGGATGAGAAATGTACAAATACATCTTCTCCGCCATTATCATTCTTGATGAAACCAAATCCTTTATCAGAGTTAAACCATTTTACTGTACCGTTATTCATATCAGTACCTCCATTTTTTATTATTTGTATCAACTTCATAAAAAACTGACCCACATGCAAATTAAGAAAAATAACTCGCACAACTAAGGTCAGGTTCAGATTCTCTATTGATTACTTTCTATAATAGCACATCTTTAATCAAATGTAAAAAGCATAATTTTAAAAATATTTATAAATAATAATTATGTTTTTCTAAATCAATACTGCAGAGCGGTGAGCTTCGCCTCGTATTTCCATAAGGATTCTTCCTAGTAGATTTTGTCCTCTCCACTCTGTAACAGAAAAGCGTCTCTGGTCTTTCATCGAAAGTCCGATTCCCCCAGATAATATCTTTCACGGCGCACTCAGCCAGTATCGCATCGCCCGTATTCACAAGCTGACATGCTAAACCCTCGTTCTGTCTGAACTTTTCAAAGACACCCCTGTATACTACCCGATACCTATGTTTCTCCCCATTTTTCGTCATCAAAAGGAGTGACGACGCGCCCATAGGTTTTTTCATTGCTGCGGCGCTATTCGTCTTCACAATTTTTTCGGCAGTTGCCAAGTCATCAAACAGGATTGCCTTCTGATACATCATGTACTGCTCTACCGACGAGTAATTTATCCCATCAGCATGAAAGTATGCCGGATACCAATTGCTGAGATAGCCATTTGGTTCATCTGGATTATGGAAGCAGATAATTCTTCTTTTCTTCATTCGGTTTTTCTGTACAACTCATCTAATTGTGCTCCTATTTTTTTTTTTACTGCTACCTCTAAATCTAAATCATGAAGACCGGCAAAACAGGCAATTAAAAAGTCTAGCGGAATCTGGCGTGCCACTTCTCTACTTGGTATTTTATAAAACCATTGGAAGTATGCGTAGAACTGCCCAATCCAGTTTGGCAGAAATCCGCCTATCTCTTCCCCTTGTTTGATCTGGTATTTGTCGAACTCCAGAAAATAATGAAAGAGTTCTTCAGAATCCATCGTGCACAAATATGCCTGTCCTTCGTCAATAAGCTCCTCACTTTGCTATTCATATAATGTGTAATAAAATGTCGTACATCAATTCCTGAATATAGTCTTTTACTTTCTGAAAAGTATTCCTTTGCGTTTCCACAACTTCCATCAGGTAACTTCTACTATATGTTTCCACTTTTACACCTTCTCTATAATAATGTACTGAATACCTTCTCCACTTTATTTCTTTCAGAATTAATAAGTTGGTACATGGCTTCTCTTGCCCCTACTGTCACGCCTCGAATACTCAGGATTAATCCTTTGATAGGAAACCTCCTGCAAATCCAAAAATTTTGAGATCAGAACAGTCCAGTATATATTCATGTATCCAACCATTTTTTTTCATTTGGATTGCACACAGACCCCTCCTTTCACCATGGCTGTACTGCTTTTTAATTATTGTACCAAATCGCAGATGAGATAGCCTGCCCTTATAGAAAAAATGCGGCATCCGTTATCACAGATGCCGCATAGATGGTGCTTATTACAAATACAAATTATTCAAATGGATGTTTAGAACCTCGTACTGAAAACTATATTTTTAATAACAAACTACCTATTTTGCAGAAATTAGCAAGCCTGCACGTTTGCTGCTCTTAATTTGCTGCTGTTTCTTGGATCGCTTTCGATATCGAAAGTTACCTTCTGGCCTTCTTCTAAGCTCTTAAAAGCCTTCTGTCTGAATTGCAGAAAAATGCACGAATACATCGTCTCCGCCATTGTCGTTCTTGATAAAGCCGAAGCCCTTTCTCTGCGTTAAACCATTTTACTGTACCTGTGTTCATATCCAGTACCTCCATTTTAATATTCGTATCAATGCTTAGAAATAAAAAACTGACCTCAACGTAAATCCAGAAAAACGACTTACATGTTAGGTCAGGTTCAGATTCTCTATTGATTACGCTATTATTCTATCACAAATTTTGCTGTATGTAAAAGCGGTTTATTCTTCAAAGTATCAGAAAAAAGAAATTTGTTCCGAAGTCTGATCAAATTCGCGCAAATATGCAAATACTTTCCATGCCGAAGATGATATCGTTCTTTCTGCAGGCATCTCTGATTACCTTCATCAATGGAATGTGATTAGGACTTGTAATTTCATAGGCGTTTTTATAGGTCGCCATATACTTTTCCTTCAGACCAGGAAAATGACGTTCCAACTTTTCATAAAAATTCTCGACTGCCGTCACGCAGCGTCAGGCCGATACCATAGCAGATGATGCCTTTTACTTTTGCTTCAAGGCAATATTCCAGCAGGCCGCGGATGTTTTCTTCCGTATCGTTAATGTAAGGAAGCAGCGGGCTGATCCAGACAACAGTGGGAATTCCATTGTCGCGAAAAAACTTTCAATGCCTCAAACCGCTGCCGCGTCGTCGATACGCCAGGCTCTACAATCCTGCACAAATCTTCATCGTAAGTGGTCAACGTCATCTGGACCACACACTTTGATCGTCCATTGATCTGCTTCAACAGATCCAAATCTCGCAGAATATGGGCGGATTTCGTCAAAATACTGAGGCCAAAGCCCATCTGTGCGATGATTTCAATGCATCTGCGAGTCAGCTTCAGTTCCTGTTCCAGGTGAAGATAGGGGTCGGTCATGGACCCAGTGCCAATCATACACTTCTTCCGTTTACGGCTCAGGGCATCTGCAAGCAGTTCCGGTGCGTTTTCCTTCACTTCAATGTCCGTAAAATCGTGGTCCATCTGATAGCACTTGCTTCTGGAGTCGCAGTAAATACAGCCGTGCGTACAGCCTCGATAGATGTTCATTCCGTTGTTGGCGGACAGAATCCCTTTCGCCTTCACTTTGTGCATCTTGCTTCTCCTTATTGTTCCTTCAGCAGAGGAATGACGTTCTCCAAACTGTCTGTCACTTTCAGGCCTTCGCTCTGGTTTCCTCGTCAGGCTGAACGAGATCTGGTACCATAATCACGCGAAGTCCGGCACGTGATGCCGATTCCACCCCCTGAAGGGGCATCTTCAAGGGCCAGAGCCTCTTCCGTCTTGATTCCCACTACTTGGCAGGCTTTTAAATAAATTTCCGGGTCAGGCTTACTCTTTGTCACCATATTGCCAAAGACAAAACCGTCAAAATACTCGTAGATGCCCGCCCTAGTCAGTTCTTCCTTCGCGTAATCACTGGAAGAGGAAGTGGCAAGTCCGATGCGGAGTCTTTTTTCCCTGGCTAAGGACAGTACTTCTTTCGCGCCGGCTTTCATAGGAAGTCCCTCAGAATCTACAATTCTCGTAAAAATTTCTCTCGTTTTATCTACAAAAAAAAGGTCGTGGGGAAATCCTGTCCATAGACGCTTTTAAAATATTCTTCTCTGCGGCGGCGATTAAATCCTACGGTGTGGTAAATCTGGTCTCCCATGTCAGGATAACCGGCCTGTTCACCTATTTCGCTCCAGGCTCTTTGCACCACTCTCTCAGAATCGAAGATCAGCCCATCCATATCAAAGATAATACCTTTTATCATACATTATATCCTTTCTGCTCCTTTGGTATAAGAAGCGATGCCCTTTGCCAGTCTTTCAAGACCGTCTTCCAGGCGCTCTTTCTGGCAAGCTACGTTGAGTCGCGCAAACTTCTTTCCGTTGCCGCCGTAAATCTCGCCTACGTTCATATATAATCCCGTCTCTCTGCGAATCCATGCACAAAGTTCGGTAGAATTTTTTTGTAATTCTGCTGAAGTCCAGCCACATCAAATAAGTCGCATGAGATGAGATTACACCGACTTCTGGTATGTGGTCGGCAATAAATTGGCTGACCAACTGTTTGTTCTGCAAAATATGTCCGCGAAGTTCTTCTAGCCAAAGGGCCACCTTTGGTAAAGGCCGCCACCGCGGCGTCAATGGCAAAAAAGCCCCCGGTTCTGCAGAGTTGCCGACTTCCAGTGCCGCTTTGACCTTTTCTCTCAACCCTTCGTTTGAATAACTACAGCCGCCGTTTGCAGACCAGCGATATTAAAGGCTTTCGTCGGTGCAATGCAAGTGATGCTGTTCTTGGCACAGGCCTCAGATACAGAAGCAAAGGGCGTATAGTCGTATCCCGGATCAGTGAGATCACAGTGAATCTCATCAGAGATGACCGTCACCTGATGCTTACGGCAAAGCTCTCCGATTTTCTCCAGCGTCTCTTTGTCCCAGATATTCCCTGTCGGATTATGGGGATTGCTGAGAATCATCAGCGGTGTCCTCTGATCTGCCAACTTTTCTTCTAAATCCTCGTAATTAATCCAATATTTACTGCCGTCGTACTCCAACCTGCTTTCAACAGGAATTCGCTTATTTTCTTCAATGGAAATAAAGAAGTGATTATAAATTGGCGTCAGCATCAAAATCTTGTCTTCAGGGTTGGTCAGTGCTCTGATGGCGCAGTCGATGGCAGGAATGACGCCTGTACAGAAGCGCAACCACTCCTTTTTTTATTTTGAATCCATGGCGAGTTTTCCACCAGCCAATTATTGCTTCGTGCCATGGGTTCTTGGTATGATAGTATATCCAAAAATTCCGTGACAAACCTTTTCTTTCAGCACTTCTATAATCTCTGGCGCAGTCTGAAAGTCCATGTCAGCGACCCACATCGGCAATTCATTTTCTTTTTACATCCCATTTCAGCGAGTTGGTTCCTCTTCTATCGATCAACGTTTCAAAATCGTATTTCATCCGTTCCCTCCTTCTCAAATCATACATTTTTTAAATTGTACCATAAAAAATTTTATTTCAGCCACCAGATGTCTAATCCCGGAGCACTTTATTGCCCAATACTCAGCAGAGTCTGAAACGTAAATTATACGATCCTCTCCAATATCATCTGCAGTTCTTTCTTTTTTGTTTCTGCAAACTGGGCGGCATCTCCAGATAAAAAGAACTTTCTTTGTTTTTAGATGAATAAGACAAAGTTATAAAATATTCTGCTAAATGTCGGAATATACTTAGATATCATACGATAATATTACCTATTAAAAAGGAGGATTCTAATATGTGCACCGCAATCAACATGCAGTCACTGCACGGAGATATTTATTTTGGACGGACAATGGATTTTTCCTACCCGCTTGATCCGGAGCTGTTCGTCGTGCCAAAGGGATTTGAATGGAATAATCTCCTAGAAACCCATACAATTCGCACCCAGTACAGCTTTATGGGCATCGGCCAGGATATTTCCCCTATTATCTTTGCCGACGGCGTCAATGAAATGGGCTTTGCTGCCGCTACGCTTTATTTCCCCGGCTACGCCCATTACGATGATGCTGACTCACGAGATCCGTCAAAGGTGACAATGGCGGCTTTGGAGTTAGTCAACTTCTTATTGAGCGAGTGTAAGCCTTGTTGAGGAGGCTGCCGCCATGCTGCCGTCAATTCAGATTGTTGGAGTAAAAGACGCCGTGACTAGTTCTATAGCGCCTCTGCACTGGATCATGGCAGATAGGAGCGGAAAGTGCATGGTGGTGGAAAAGATGGCAGACGGCTTACATATCATGGATAATCCAATCGGCGTTCTAGCCAATAGTCCCGACTTCAAGTGGCAGATGACAAATCTGCGTAATTACATCGGTACCGCAGTCACCCAGCAGCAAGAGGCGGAATGGGATTCTGTTAAGCTCACCCCCTTTGGACAGGGCGCCGGGACGGCAGGCCTGCCTGGTGATTTTGCACCTCCAGCCAGATTTGTCAGAACGGCCTTTCAAAAAGTCATACGCCCCTTCCGTCAAACCGAGAAGAGGCGATTGTCACTTGCTTTCATATTATGGAAAATGTGAGCATTCCAAAGGGTACTGTCATTACCAATCGCGATACTGCCGATTACACACAATACACAGCATTTATCGATCTAAACGCGCAGGAGTACTTTTTCAAGACCTATTACAATAATCAAATCGTATCGGCAAAGCTGCCAGAAACCCTTGACTCCACAAAGGAAATCCTCACTTTTGGCAAATTGGTAAGGCCGATTACCTTTGACAGTTGGAACAGCTAATATAGCCGTTCCGACTAGCTTTGCGCCAGCATGAATTCTTCCATCTCTGCTTCCGGCATCGGTTTCGCATAATAAAAACCTTGAATCTGATCCACGCCGAAGTCTACTACCAGCTTTTCTCTGCGCTTCCAGTTTCTACCCCTTCCGCTATCACTTTCATGCCTAATTCCTTGAACGTACGTGTCAAATTTTTACAGCCAGTGCAGAATTCTCATTTTTTCATGGACACCCATACTAAACTCTTGTCCAGCTTTACTGTGCCGAATGGAATGTTAATTACCGTAGCAATGTTGGAATAGCCTGTCCCGAAGTCATCCAGTCCCATTTTAATGCCATGTTCTTTTCATTTTCATCGTAAAATCAGTAACTACCTGCGGACTCTCGGCTAAAGTGCTTTCTGTAAATTCTATTTTAATCGCCGACATAGGCGTACCGTTGGAGCGAATGATTTCCAAAAACACGCTCCTGACAGATTGGGCTGGGGAAAACTGTAAAGCGGAAAAATTCACATGGATAGACCCCATAGATGCCTTTGCTCATCAAATGATTGATAAACTTGCAGACTTTATCTAAAAATGATATAGGTTATATTTACAATCAGCCCGGTCTCCTCGGCAACAGGGATAAACTCAGATGGGTAAATCGGGCCGATCGGCGAATCTGGAATTCTCATCAAAGACTCCGCATAAAAAAAGCGTCCACTTTTAACTGAATAAATCGGCTGGTAATACATTTGAAAACTCTCATCGTCCAACTTTTTTTTAAAACTTGAATGACCTTGCGTCTGCGCTCCAGCTTCTCCAGCATCTCTTTGTCACAGTAACAGATCTGGCCATATTTCCCTGATTTCGCCTGTGAGACGGCATATTCGATGGAGTTAACCAAGCGCCAAGTGACTCCCCCCTTCACCAGAATACTGAACAACGCCTATGACCATGTTCAACATGAAGTGATATTCATCAACTTGCCACGGTTGTTCCATGCGTGCTTGTATATCATTCATGCATTGCCTGATCTGGGCCTCGTCCTCATGGGTAAAGAGCAGTAAATTCATCGCCGCCAAAGCGATACACATTTTCTCGGGCGATTTTTTTTAGGAACTGGCATATTATTTTTTAAAAGTTCGTCTCCTTTTGCTGCCCACATGCATTATTGATCTGTCTAAAGTCACGGAGCGATGCGACTGCTAAAAACAAACTTTTTGGCACTTTTTTTCAACAAGCCTCCAACATGTCCAATAGTTCCTGACGATTGGGCACATTAGTCAAATAATCCATAGAATTTGTCTATTCTGCAAGTGCAGATAGATAATCACAGCGCACAGGTTGCCGCTGAACCAGAAAGAATCACGTTGGGATAAGCCTGCTGCACGATAATAACGGCTACAGCGAGAACTGGAAACGCTGCCAAAAATTCTATAAATCTCTCGGTCGATCCGTTTATGGTTGACCAGTGTAACAACAATACTAGCGAGGCAGTGCATAAAATATGAGATATGTAACAGATATGAAAGGACCTCTGGTGTAACCATCACTCATGTTGAGGCCAAAAAAATCCATTATTGAAGGGATTACTCAAAAAATCAAAAATATAAATCGCTCCAGGGATAACTCCAACAGCAGCAATTCTTTGATTTGGCCGCTGTCCGCATAGATAACAGAAAGCGTATAGAGAAAAATATGCCAGCCCCATAAGAGGCGTTAATACAAAGTAGACCATCGTAACAGTCCAGGTCATCCACATGGGGAATCTGAGCATAGTTATAAATCATGATGGTAGACAAAAATATTAGTGAAAATTGCACTAAAAGTCACCATTACACACCATTGAAATATTCTATTCTTTTAAAGATGGAAGACGGTTGCCCTTGCGGGCATAGACCCAG
>VOFI01002008.1_pt1 | contig 15845 bp, 22 predicted proteins | sample 5384131 | NCBI WGS metagenome assembly VOFI01 (sample SAMN12384728, study PRJNA508395) | human gut metagenome | isolation source: healthy gut H | host: Homo sapiens
CTTAGTAGGAACCTCATTAGCGGCCTATTTATATGTCCATGCACCTTCCTTTGTCGAAAACGAAGGCGGTTGGTTGAATAACCCGGGATTCCACGGACTAAGCGAAATGCTTTATGAATTTACTTCCTGTGCCGCCAATAATGGTTCCGGTTTCGAGGATTGGGTGATAATACATGGTTCTGGAACTACTCTTGCGGTATAGTATTGATACTCAGCCGATACCTTCCCATCGTAGGACAAGTTGCCATTGCAGGATTATTAGCCAATAAAAATATGTACCAGAAAGTGCAGGAACCTTAAAAACCGATACAGTTACTTTCGGTGTCATGACCTTCGCTGTCATCTTTATCGTTGCAGCTCTGTCATTCTTCCCGGTTCAAGCATTAAGTACTATTGCAGAACATTTCAGCTTATAATAACAGAACGATAGATATGAAAAATAATAAATCAGCTTCTTTATTTGAAAAAAGAGCAAGTTTTAACGAGCTTAAAACAATCATTCGTTAAATTGAATCCTCGAATCATGGTGAAAAACCCCATCATGTTCACGGTAGAAGTTTGTACAGCCATTATGTTCCTTGTGATGATTTATTCCATCTTTGACAACGCTCAAGGTTCATTCGTGTACAATGCATGGGTTTTTGTTATCTTGTTTATCACACTATTATTCGCCAACTTCGCCGAAGCTATCGCTGAGGCCCGAGGTCAAAGCACAGGCTGATAGTTTGAGAAAAACCCGCGAAGAAACTCCGGCAAAACTACTTGTCAATGGACAAATAAAAACGACAAGTAGCTCTCAACTGAAAAAAAGGTGATGTATTTATCTGTGAAGCAGGTGATACCATACCTGCCGATGGTGAAATCATAAACGGATTGGCTTCTATCGACGAAAGTGCGATTACCGGAGAAAGTGCTCCTGTAATTCGAGAAGCCGGTGGTGACAAAAGTTCAGTGACCGGTGGAACAAAAGTCCTTTCGGATCGCATCGAAGTGCTTGTCACACAACAACCGGGAGAAAGTTTCTTGGACAAAATGATTGCTCTCGTCGAAGGCGCTTCCAGACAAAAAACTCCTAACGAAATTGCGCTGACAATCCTTTTTAGCCGGCTTCACATTGGTATTCTAATCGTATGTGTAACCCTTAAACCGTTTGCCGACTATACAGGAACCGTTATTACAATAGCATCTTTCTTATCGTTGTTTGTCTGCCTTATCCCGACGACAATCGGAGGTTTGCTTTCAGCTATCGGTATAGCAGGAATGGATAGAGCTCTGAGAGCAAATGTAATTACCAAATCGGGAAAAGCAGTAGAAACTGCCGGAGATATCGATACTCTCCTTTTGGATAAAACAGGAACTATTACAATCGGAAACCGTAAAAGCTACCCATTTCTATCCCGCCAACGGTTTGGAAAATCATGCTTTTTGCCGAAATTTGTATGATGTCGTCTCTATCCGATGAAACTCCCGAAGGTAAATCTATCGTAGAACTGGCTCGTGAATCGGGTTTAAGAGTACACAACTTGAATACAACCGGTAGCAAGCTTATCAAATTCAGTGCCGAAACAAAAATGTTCCGGTGTAGATTTAGCAGACGGTACTCGGATTAGAAAAGGGGCAGCAGAAGCTATTCGAAAAATTGCTCAAAAACGCAAGCTACGAAATTCCACAAGATTTGGAAAATCGTATCACAGAGATTTCAAAAATGGAGGAACCCCTCTTGTAGTTAGCGTCAATGAAAAACCTGCCGGTGTCATAGAATTACAAGATGTTATCAAACCGGGAATACAGGAACGGTTCGAACGGTTGCGTAAAATGGGAGTTAAAACAGTCATGGTTACCGGGGATAATCCATTAACGGCCAAATACATTGCAGAAAAAGCCGGTGTAGATGACTTCATCGCAGAAGCCAAACCCGAAGACAAAATGAACTACATCAAGAAAGAACAAAGTGCCGGTAAACTGGTAGCCATGATGGGCGACGGAACCAACGATGCTCCTGCTTTGGCCCAAGCGAATGTTGGTGTAGCTATGAATAGTGGAACTCAGGCAGCCAAAGAAGCTGGAAACATGGTAGACTTGGACAACGATCCGACGAAATTAATCGAAATCGTGGAAATCGGGAAACAATTATTAATGACTCGCGGGACCCTTACCACATTCTCCATCGCCAATGATGTCGCAAAATACTTTGCCATTATTCCGGCTCTATTCATGATAGCCGTACCAGAATTAGCTTCACTGAACATTATGGGATTACATAGCCCCGAAAGTGCTATTCTATCGGCCATTATTTTCAATGCAATCATTATTCCCATATTGATTCCATTGGCTTTAAGAGGTGTTCAATACAAGCCTATGGACTTCGGCTTTACTCCGCCGCAACCTGCTCATTTACGGATTAGGTGGTATAATAGCTCCATTCGTCGGCATTAAACTCATAGATTTAGTAATAGGATTATTCTTTTAATAAAAGCAACAATGAAAAATTTCATAAAATCAATCAGGCTAACATTAGTTTTCTGCCTTTTCTTCTCGGTATTTTATATACTGATATTATGGATATTCGCCCAATTCGCAGGGCCAAACTCTGGAAACGCCGAGGTTGCGACCTTAGATGGGAAAGTAGTGGGTGCAGCCAATGTAGGGCAAGTCTTCACCGAAGACATCTATTTCTGGGGCCGTCCCTCTTGTGCCGGAGATGGATATGATGCCAGTAGTTCTGCCGGTAGCAACAAAGGACCTACGAACGAAGAATACTTGGCAGAAGTAGAAACTCGTATCGACACCTTCTTGGTACACCACCCTTATTTGGAACGTAAAGATGTACCGGCAGAAATGGTCACAGCCAGTGGTTCTGGTCTCGACCCTGACATCACGCCAGAAAGTGCATACGTACAAGTAAAGCGTGTTGCCGCAGCCAGAAATATGGACGAAACTACCGTAAAAGAAATAGTAGACCAAACAATTGAAAAACCATTTTTAGGATTATTCGGAACAGAGAAAGTAAACGTATTAAAATTGAACATTAATTTAGAAAATTATGAAAACAAATAAAAACATTTCAGCAATAGCTACCATGAAAAGAAACAATTAATCGATAAAGAAGGCGCTAGCCTTATCAGAGCATTGATAATCATTTCGATTATAGGACTCCTTGCCATGTTTACCAATAAAGCATATCTGCTCAAGTACGATTCAATGTACAAGGAGATTTAGTTAGCTCCTATGTGTGGAGAGGTATGTATCAAACAGGTGCCAGTATTCAACCGACGTTGAGTTTCAGTGTTGAAAACCTATCGTTGACGGCATGGGGATCCACCGACTTCGATGGTTATCGGAATGGTAATATTCCCTCTGCGAATAAAGAACTTGACTTGACTCTGGCTTATACCTTCCCCAAATTGGGACTAACAGTTTCAGTTGCCGATATGTGGTGGGCCGGACAGGGAGCTGGAAAATATTTCGATTTCAATAACAAGACGACAGCTCATCATTTCGAAGCAAGTCTTGCTTATGTACTTCCGGTAGAAAAATTTCCTCTTTCGATCGCATGGTACACCATGTTTGCCGGTATGGATAAAAATGAAAAAGGCGATAAAAACAACTACTCGTCTTATGTAGAACTCAATTATCCGTTCAGTGTAAAATCGGTCGATCTCAATGTAACATGTGGTATAGTACCTTATAAAGCACCTCAATACTATACCAACGGATTTGCCGTTACTAATGTAGCATTGAAAGGAAGCTACGCAATTAAAATCACAGATTCGTTCTCCCTTCCGATATTTTCACAAGTAATATGGAACCCTCGTATGGAAGATGCTCATATCGTATTCGGAATCACTCTTAAACCATAACAGGGAGAATGGATATAATTGAAAACGAAAAAAATGTACAATATTTTCTCGACTTGATAAAAAAATCGAGGAGAGGTAAGTTTAAACTCTACATCGGCATGATTGCCGGTGTAGGGAAATCTTATAGAATGCTACAAGAAGCCCACGAACTCTTAGAAAACGGCGTAGATGTGAAAGTGGGTTTCATAGAGACACACGGACGTACCGGTACAGAAGCTATCCTACAAGGGATTCCCGTTATCCCAAGAAAAAAAAATTTTCTACAAAGGGAAAGAATTGGAAGAGATGGATTTGGATGCTATCCTTCAAATGCGTCCCGAATTGGTTATTGTTGATGAATTGGCTCATACCAACGTCGAAGGTAGTCGGAATGAAAAGCGATGGCAAGACGTCATGGAGTTACTCGATGCCGGTATCAATGTTATATCGGCAGTAAATATCCAACATATCGAAAGCCTGAACGAAGAGGTGCAGGAAATATCAGGAATCGAAGTTCGAGAACGAATTCCCCGATCGTGTTTTGGAAGAGGCCGATGAAGTCGTAAATATAGACCTCACAGCAGAAGAATTGATCGAACGGTTAAAAGCCGGGAAAATATATAGGCCGGAAAAATAGAATTGGCATTGAATAATTTTTTCAAGGCCGAGAATATTTTACAACTACGAGAACTCGCACTCAAAGAAGTTGCTTTACGGGTCGAAAAAAAAGTAGAAAACGAACTCCCCTTAGATACATCTCACGTACGTCATGAAAAATTCATGGCGTGTATCAGTTCCCAAAAAACGCCCCGCAAAATCATTCGACGCTGCGCTCGATTGGCTACACGATATAACACAAAATTTTTCGTACTATATGTACAAACGCCCAAAGAGGATCCCCGATCGCATCTCGCTGGCAGATCAGCGACATCTGTTAAACCATTTCAAATTAGCCACTGAATTAGGTGGAGAAGTCATACAGGTACATTCCCCGCACATTCTCGAAAGCATTATAAAGGTCGCAATCGAAAAACAAATTACAACAATATGTACAGGAATTCCAGCACTGAAATTGCCCCAAACCATATTTACGGTGTCCAAATATAAAAATTTCATGAAATCTTTATCCGAGAACAATATAGATTTAATTATCTTAGCCTAATAAAAATACCCATCATGAATATAAAAACAAAGTTGCTTTTAAGTATAGGGCTCCTGACCGGAATGATTATTTTGCTGGTCTCCTTATCAGTTATCTATTTACAGATGCTGACGGCTGCCGAACCAGACAGCCCGATAGCTTCGACAGGCTTAAAACAAGCCGTTGTATGGGTGGCAATTATCGGAGGCATCTGCATAGTCTGCGGTATCACATTAGCTATCTGGCTTCCTCAATCGATAAATAGACCTATCAAGGAGCTAACCGACGGTATCCTCGAAATAGCGAATCGCAACTATGAAAAAAGGCTGAATATATCGGATAAAAACGAAGAATTTAAAAAATGTGGTCGATAGTTTCAATAGAATGGCTCAACATTTGGCTGAATACAGATCTACCACCCTATCGACACTACTGGCACATAAAAAATTTCTCGAAGCAATTATCAATAGCATCAGCGATCCCATAATAGGATTAGATCCAGACCGCAAAATACTTTTCATAAATAGTGAAGCTCTGAACATACTGAATCTGAAAAAAGAAAACACAATCTTCAAATCGGCCGAAGAGATTTCTTTGAAGAATGATTTATTAAGGAAATTAATACGAGAATTGGTTTCTCCCAATCCTCAGAAAGAGCCTATCAAAATATATGCCGACAATAAAGAAAGTTACTTCAAAGCCTCCTATATAGAAATAGACAACACGAATCACGACAGTGAAGAACCCGAAAAACTGGGGCACGTAATTATATTGAAAAACATCACGGAGTTTAAAGAGCTGGATTCTGCGAAAACAACATTTATCTCGACGATATCTCATGAATTGAAGACTCCCATATCAGCCATTATGATGAGTTTGCAATTATTGGAAGACAGACGTATCGGGTCTCTTAACAAAGAACAAGAACAACTCTCCCAAAGTATTAAGGAAAACGGAGAACGGTTGCTCAATATCACCGGAGAATTGCTGAACATGACCCAAGTAGAAGCCGGAAAACTACAACTGATGCCCAAGATAACCCGGCCCATAGAATTGATCGAATATGCTATCAAGGCCAATCAGGTACAAGCCGACAAATTCAACATACACATCGAAGTCGATTATGACGAAAATACAAAGAAACTATTCGTCGACAGCGAAAAAATAGCATGGGTACTTACCAATCTTGTAAGCAATGCCATACGTTATTCCAAAGAAAACGGTCGCGTCATTATCGGCACTCACCAAGACGGCAATATGGTCGAAATCTACGTACAAGACTTTGGGAAGGGAATCGACCCGCGTTATCATCAGAGCATTTTTGACCGTTATTTCCGAGTGCCGGGAACAAAAAGTACAAGGCAGCGGATTAGGATTGTCTATATCCAAAGATTTTGTAGAAGCACATGGGGGACTCTTTCCGTAGAAAGCGAATTAGGAAAAAGGGAGCCGTTTTATACTAAGATTGAAATCATAATAAACGGGGACTAAAAATCTCACCAATCGATTTCCCGTATTCCCTTACTCCGTAAAAATGCATTCGCTCTACTGAAATGCCGACATCCGAAAAGCCACGATCAGCCGATCGTGGCGACGGGTGCGCGGCTGTTAAAACCAAATGCTTGCGAGCATCAATAAGCGCAATCTTCTCCTTAGCATAACTCCCCACAGCATAAACACGAGATTTTTCTCTCTCATCGCTCAACTTTCGAATGACCGCATCGGTAAAAACCTCCCAGCCCATGTTTCGGTGCGATCCTGTTTCATGAGCTCGCACGGTAAGCACAGAATTCAAAGGAAATACACCTTGCCTCACCCACCGATCCAAATTACCCGAAGCGGGAATAGGCTTGCCCAAATCATCATGTATCTCCTTAAACATATTAAACAAAGAACCGGGAATAGCCACCCCCTCGGGCACAGAAAAACAAACACCGTAATACTGTCCGGGATTGGGATAGGGATCCTGGCCTAAAATAACAACTCTCACAGACTCGAAAGGACATGCATCGAATACATGAGATATCAAATGTCCCGGAGGCAAAGCATGCGCACGGCCATATTCGCTCCGCACAATAAAAAGAAACCAATCGCTCGAAATAGGGCTTATCGAACTCGTCTTGCAGCCTCTTTCGCCAACTTTCCTCTATCCTCACATTCATATCTTATAAATTATTTCTCCAATGACAGCGCCGCTTCGGACAACAATAAATACACTCGTACCGAAATCTCACTTGTCGCATTGCCTCTTGCAAAGTTACACAAACAATGCACTAAAAGATTCATACGGCCTACCTTTTTATTTTTAGAGTCATTACAACAACCAATAAACACTCGCCGATATACAAACAGACTTCTATTCGAACACAGAAAATCACATATTCCCAGCAGAGATTAATAATAAGTTATGACTGCGTTTTAAACCTTTTTTTCGTTAACTTCGTCAAATGAAAAAAGATTGCACATGAAACCACTACTTATCCTTATTTCGATTTTATTCGGATTCCTATCCATACAAGCCCAATATGATTATCCTTATGATAACGGCAATCATTACTACGATAATGCCCCACGTCTTATTATTCAGAAAAGCCGAATCATGGGTTGGTACGTTTCCGACATAAACGGAAACCGCATTAGCGACTATTACGAACAAATCCGACCTTATAGGCAAGGTCGGGCAGCAGCATTAGACAAAATCATGGGTTGGTGTTTCATTTCCCTCGACGGTAAACGATGCACCGATTATTACCTTCTCGTCGACGACTTCCACGAAGGGTATGCACTTGTCAAAGATAAAATCATGGGCTATTGTTTCATCAATAGGGACGGTCATCGACTCGGCGACTATTACGAAGAAGCCTATCCGTTTCACCGGGGCGTCGCTTTGGTGAAAGACAAAATCATGGGTTGGTACTTACTGAACACTGCCGGAAAGCGAATAAGCGACTATCACGATTCGCCTCGCGATTTTCAAACCGACAAGACCACCGCACCGTCCGTGGTGAAAGCCGAATTTTCTATAATAGACAAAAAGTAAAGAAAAAAAGAGAGTTACAAAAGGTAACTCTCTTTTTTTCAAGTGGTGCCAACGGGAATCGAACCAGTGACACAAGGATTTTCAGTCCTTTGCTCTACCAACTGAGCTATGGCACCATCATTTTTGCGTGTGCAAAGATAATAGGTTTATTCCAATTCACCAAATATATTGTCGAATTTTTCTGTTCAAAAATATAAATATGCAAACGACGCAAGGGACGAATAAATTTTATTCTTCGGCAAGAGAATTCCACCCCTGTGCCCGAAGGGTTATCTCGGTATCGTCACGGGTTATCATGCAACAACCCAATTCTGGTTTTGTAATATGTCCTATCACTCGCACTCCGGGGATAGCAGCGACAATGTCGTGCTTTTCGAGAGGTACGGTAAAAAGCAATTCATAATCCTCGCCTCCATTCAATGCAGCAGTCACCAGATTCATATTAAATTCCTCCGCCATAGCTGCCGTCTGGTAATCGATCGGTATCCGGTCTTCATATATACGGCAGCCCACATGACTCTGCGAACAGATGTGCAATAATTCGGAGGAGAGCCCATCAGAAATATCCATCATGGCTGTCGGAACGATCCCGGCTTTATCTAACTCGGCAACAATATCCTTACGGGCTTCTGGTTTCAATTGGCGTTCGAGCAGGTATTCATGCCCTTCGAACGCAGGCTTGAATTCGGCCTCTCCGGCAAACACCCGCTTCTCCCGTTCCAATAGTTGCAATCCCATATAGGCTGCTCCTAAATCGCCGCTGACACAAATCAAATCGTTTTCTTTCGCTCCGTTACGATAGACGACCTTCCCGGGTTCTCCTTCTCCGATACAGGTAATGCTGATAGTCAGCCCCGTCATCGAAGCCGATGTATCTCCCCGACCAAATCCACCCCGTAGATATCGCAAGCGAGCTGTATGCCGGCATAAAGTTCTTCGAGATTTTCTACCGAAAAACGTTTGGAGACACCCAACGAAACAGTTATCTGACGCGGTGTCCCATTCATGGCATATATGTCGGAAAAATTAACCACCGCCGATTTATACCCCAAATGTTTCAACGGGACATAGGTAAGGTCGAAATGAACACCTTCGAGCAATAAATCGGTTGTAATCAACGTCTGTTTTCCTTGATAGTCGAGCACGGCCGAATCATCTCCCACCCCTTTTAGAGTAGAAGTGTTCTTCAACTGTATATGCCCGGTCAAACGCTCTATCAAACCAAATTCGCCTAACGAGGCAATTTCTGTACGTTTTATTTCTTCCATAAATTATAACAAAGTCCACAAGCTCATGGCTCATGGACTTCTTCTATTTCATATTAAAATTGTTCTACCAGTTCTTTCATAATAAAGCTCATTCTGGGCTGAGCTTCTGCCGCTGCCTTTTGCACCTCTTCGTGAGAACATTTCTCCACAATACCTTCTTTACCCCCAAATCGGTAATCACCGAAACGGCAAAGACTTCGATACCGGCATGACGCGCGACAATGACTTCGGGAACCGTACTCATGCCCACGGCATCACCGCCTATGATATGAAAGTAACGATACTCGGCCGGGGTTTCGAAAGTAGGTCCCTGTGTACCCACATACACACCTTGCTGTACTTTTATATGATTTTTTCAGCTATTTCAAGAGCCTTTGCAATCAAACGGCGAGAATACGCCTCGCTCATATCGGGGAATCGTACACCCAATTCCTTATAATTGCGTCCATGCAACGGATGTTCGGGAAAGAGATTGATGTGGTCACGGATAATCATAATATCGCCGATGGCAAAATCGGGATTCATACCTCCGGCTGCATTCGAAACGAAGAGATGCTCTATTCCTAGTTCTTTCATGACACGCACCGGGAAGGTAACTTGTTTCATATCGTATCCCTCGTAATAGTGAAAACGCCCCTGCATAGCCATGACATCTTTCTTTCCCAATTTTCCGAATATCAACTTCCCCTGATGCCCTTCTACTGTCGACACCGGGAAATTGGGAATCTCGGTATAAGGAATTTCAGTCTTGTCTGTAATGTGGTCTACCAACTCGCCCAACCCAGTTCCCAATATAATGGCGGTCTTAGGCATCACCTGAACTTTGCTGCGATATAGGCGGCTGTTTCTTTAATCTTTTCAATCATCACGTAATTATTTTGGTGAATAATATTCTACAAAAATAGAGTAACCCGAAAGCAAATACAATATCCCTATCGATTCTAATGAGCTACAATCTATTTCCGTTCGTTTTACAAATATAGCACAACCTCCGGTATTTCGGCTCTCCTCCAAAACATTTTTCTTAAATTTTCAGTAAATAATTCTTTCCAATATCTACTTTTTCTCTACCTTTGAATAATAATACCTGAAAAATGAAACAGTTTTTATTTTGTCTAACTATCTCTCTATATGGCAGCATATTGGCTGTGGGACAAACCACCGGGACACTAACCTCTCATAAATTTCAATCAGGAGGAATCGAGCGTAGTTATAAATACTATCAGCCGGCCAATCTCTCATCTGGGGCTCCTCTTGTCTTTGTACTTCATGGCTATGGTGGCACAGCCGATCCAAAAAGATTCGGTATGAATCCTATCGCCGATAAATACGGATTCGCCGTGTGTTATCCGCAAGGCGAACAAGATAAAAAAGGGAAAAACTGCTGGAATGTCGGCTATCCATTTCAGGCCGATATGACTATCGACGATATAAACTTTTTATGCGATCTTGCCTTATACCTTCAAAAGAATTACCGACTAAGCCCGCACACTACATTTTGCACGGGTTACCCAATGGGGGAGAAATGTGCTATCTTTTTAGCGTACAAACGTCCCGATATATTTACAGCAGTAGCTCCTGTTGCCGGGCTTACGCTAGAATGGATGTATCGGGAATTAGAAACAAAACCGCCCTATCCCTCTATTCGAAATACACGGAACCGAAGACAAAACCTCTATGTGGAACGGAGACCCGAATAATGAAGGAGGCTGGGGAAATATATAGCAGTACCTATCGCTGTAAACTATTGGGCTATTCAAAACAGATGCACTCATGAAATTACCGATACGATTGCCTCTATTGATTCTTTATCCAATCATACTATTATCAGCCATAAATACGTCAATGGTATAAACAGAAACGAAGTTTGGTTATACGAAATAAAAGGGGGTAAACATTCATGGGGGAAAAAGACTTGAATACAAGCGAGCATATTTGGCTATTTTTCAGCAAATTCGTCCGTTAGGATACACAAAAACAATATAATAATTACATCAAAACAAATTCATCATGTTCACACAAATCAAAAATTTTTTAGTGCTTCTAATGGTTATTACCATTGCGTTCCCTTCGGCATGTAAAACAAAGTATCCTCCACTCCGAATTGGGAACTCCATCGGTATCAAAGACATGAACTACGAACGTCTCAAAGCGATGAAAGATGCCGGTATCGACTGCATAGAAATTACAACAGGTGGATTCATATCCACGAAGAAACCCAAAACAGATGCCGAAATTACGGAGTTGTTGACTCGTACCAAATTAGCAGCCGACTCTGCCGGTATTGAAATTTGGTCTATACACATGCCTTTCGGAAAAAGACATCGATATTTCGCAAACCGACGAAAAATACGGAAAAACAGCGTCGCTCTACACATGAAAGTACTCGAATTTTGTAAAATCATACAACCTAAAATCATTCTTTTTCCACCCAAGCTGGTATCTGGGCCACAACGAGCGGAATGAACGTATTGCTCAGTTAGTACGCTCGGTAAATGAGCTCAATCCCAAAGTTAAAGAACTGGGAGCCAAAATGGTTATAGAAAATATGTTAGGATACGAACTCGTGAGAAACGAACAACATGAACGTCCCTTAGGTCGTACAGTAGAAGAAGTCAAACTCATCATGAAACAACTTCCTAAAAATGTATATTCTGCCATCGACATGAATCACATCGATAACCCAGAACTGCTCATACAGGCTATGGGCAAACGATTAAAATCTGTTCACATTGCCGACGGTGACGGACGACACGAGTGTCATTACATGCCTAACCCTTGTAGCGGAAAAAGGAGACAACGATTGGATAAAAATACTGAAAGAGCTCTACAAAGCCGGATATACAGGGCCTTTTATGTATGAAGTAAAAACATCGGAATACAAAGAGTTCAAAGACCTCTATAACTGTTATCAAAACCTCTATCAAAAATTTTATCGACTCAAACAAATAAAAACACATATAATATTATGAAAGATTTGAAAGACATATTATCGCATTTTTCTCTTGCCGGAAAAATTCTCGAAATTAAGCCATTAGGAGCAGGACTCATCAACGATTCTTATAAAGTAACCACCGCCGCCCCGATACCCCCTGACTATGTTTTACAGAGAATCAATCACTCGATCTTTCAAAGATGTGGATATGCTGCAAAATAATTTTTACCAAGTCACGACTCATATCCGCCACAAATTAGAAACCAAAGGAGAAACCGATATAGACCGCAAGGTTTTAACCTTAATACCGACAACCGATGGTAAATTATACTATTTCGATGGAGAAAGTTATTGGAGAATACTCATCTTCATTCCAAACGCAAAAAGCTACGAAGCCGTAACCCCGGAATTCTCATATTATGCCGGACAAGCATTCGGTAATTTCCAAGCTATGCTGTCGGATATTCCGGTGGAACTGGGTGAAACGATTCCAGATTTTCACAATATGGAATTCCGATTAAAAAACAACTGCAAGAAGCCATAACAGCCGATCCTGTCGGTCGTGTGGCCTCCGTCAAACCCATCATCGACGAGCTAGACAAACGAGCCGACGCCATGTGTTTGGCCGAAAGATTGCATCGAGAAGGGAAATTGCCCAAACGCATTTGCCACTGCGACACCAAAGTGAATAACATGATGTTCGATGAAAACGGTCATGTATTATGCGTGATCGATCTCGATACAGTCATGCCCAGCTACATATTTTCCGACTTCGGCGATTTCATGCGAACGGCAGCCAATACCGGAGAAGAGGACGACAAGAATTTGGACAACGTCAATTTCAATATGGAAATATTTAAAGCATTTACCAAAGGATACTTAGAAACTGCTAAATCGTTTCTCACCGACATCGAAATCGACAATCTGCCCTATGCTGTTACCTTGTTTCCTTTATATGCAAACCGTACGTTTCCTGACAGACTATATCAACGGCGACACCTATTACAAGATAAAATACCCCGAACACAATTTAGTTCGTACAAAGGCTCAATTCAAACTTCTACAAAGTGCCGAAGCCGCTATCCCCAAAATGAAGGCTTACATCAAAGAATGTTTGAGTAAATAAATTCATACTGCCCAATGAAAGAAAAAAGAGCTCCCGAATAATTCGGGAGCTCTTTTTCTTTCATTGAAAACTCCTTAAAAAAAATTCAAAACCCACTCTTTCTCCTCTTGGTTTTGGTTACCTTTGCACACTCAAATTCGAAAACCAAGAATCATGAACTCCCCAAAGGACTCTTCTACGCTATCATTTTTTCATCGACATTCGGGCTTGTACCCTATTTGCCATACCTGCTTTACAAGCCGGTATCCCCCTCAACTCAGTAGTATTTTATCGATTCCTATTTTCCTCAATCTTGCTCGGCATTATACTCTGTATACGAAAAACGAACTTCAAAATCTCAGGGAAACAAGCCCCTCATCATTTTCGGGTTGGCATTTTATATGCGGCCACTTCCCTTCTTTTGACAAAATCGTATCTGTACATACCTAGCGGATTGGCTACTACCCCTACACTTCCTTTATCCTGTACTCGTAACCTTACTGATGGTTACTTTTTTCAAAGACAAAGTTTCCGTCTCCATCATCATTGCAACAATAATGGCTATCGGCGGTGTCTACTTATTAAGCGGAAGCGAAGGTGGTACACTTAATTCCACAGGATTGGCATTAGCTCACAACCGTATTGACCTATGCCTCTTATATCGTCGGAATAAACAAATCGAGCGTAAGCGATATCCTGGATTTGTTTAAAACCTCACGTTTTACGTTTTGTTATCGGGTGCATTCATTTTCTTGTTGAACTTAATCGTAAATCGGGAAATGCTTACTCCCCATACCCTCTTGGGAAATCGGCGTTGATCTTATCTTTTTTCTAGCCTTAGTGCCTAAGCACTTATATCTCGATTCAACCCTTATTCTTGCCGTCCAGCATGTCGGTTCGACGACAACGGCTGTATTAGGTTACATGGAACCTTTAACAGCAGTCATTATGGTGTATTATTTCTGGGTGAAAGTTGTAACTTCATACAAAGTATCGGTATTTGTATCATACTCATCGCTGTAACCACTGTTATCATAGCTCGTAATCCCCACGAAATAAAAAAGGGTCTGCAACTTATCCCCAAACTACTGCATAAATCAAGAGTCAAGGGATAGATGGCGAATGGGGCCGTTTTCTCTCACGACCGTTGTTTTCAGCTATCTCTACCCAATAAACACCCACACACAAATAAGAAGCATAGCACCCAACTGTTCCCAAGAGAATCTATCCTGTCCTACCAGAAATGAAACAATCGAAGCGACGACCAAAATTAAATACCCCATATAGCCACGACTGTCGTACTCAGATATTTGAGACCTGTCGGTATTAGTAAATAACTGATAACAGTTGGAAATATCAACACAAACAGCAATAAGGGCAATAGGCCAAAAAATGTAGCGGAGGTGTAGTTAAAGACTTCATATCCAACAAAAGCCATAACGATAAGACTCGATACAGCCGCTCCTGAAAACGTATAACGCATAAGTGTATAAGGGCCTGTTCGTTTCAAAAACCGATTACTCAATATCAGATATACGGCATAAATCACAGAACTCACCAAACAAAAAAGATTACCGGAAAAGCATCCGAAGCCAAATCATCGCTCTTGTGCTCTGGCTGCATATAAAATAGCCGCCGATACCGGAGAGCTGTTTTACTAAGGAAAACATATAACCATGCCGACAGCCCCCAACAAAAACATCAATGATAAGTATCTTTATCAGGCTGGTTTTGCCCAATACCCTATGATCCAAAGCCACGGCTGCAAAAAAACACAACGAAAAGTCACACCGGTTAGCGGGGCGATCCAATAGCAACAAATATCGTAACGACGCCGCTTAATCCGCCAAACGTTTTTTGAAACGACCATAGCCAAATTGGCTCTTCTGAATTTTATTTGTCATAACTTTTCCGCAGATTTATCACTACTAAATCATCATTAAAAAACGCGGCGAAGATACAAGGCTATTCCCTAAACGACAAGTGTTATAACCAAATTAACAAAGTAAACTGGGTTGAGTAAGAATATGATTGTAATGTATCGATAACGTAGACAAAGTAAGATAGCCAAATAATTCATAGACATGACAAATGCGAGCTAAAGTCACTTTATCGGTGTAGCTCCTGTCGTTGTCTGATCATGCAAATAACAGGTTGCACCCCATACCGAAACCCGATAAATATGGCTCCAAGTCCCAATATCCATTCATTGCCCAACAACAATATCAGAACCATACCTCCTGCTGCATTGGGACAATAGACTCACTACCATTTTGTAAACGACCCGTCGATAACACCTTCGGATTCAATATGAAACCGGTGCCATAATAGCTAAATAAAACAAAGAAATAATACTCCGAGGCTCCCGTGTCGTAAAACATACCCTTCATCAAAATGGTAAAATTGAAGCTAACGATAACAGCTAAATAAGTTACCAGGCCATAAAAACAACACGATGAGAAACCAACCCATCTTTCACTTCTAGTTTTAAATTGATACAGTCGTCTTTTGATTGGG
>VOFI01002704.1_pt1 | contig 15836 bp, 26 predicted proteins | sample 5384131 | NCBI WGS metagenome assembly VOFI01 (sample SAMN12384728, study PRJNA508395) | human gut metagenome | isolation source: healthy gut H | host: Homo sapiens
GGGGTTCTGGCTCTGGTGATCTTTTGGCCTGTATTTTCCTGGGAAGCCGGGGGCTTAAGGAGATGGTGCTGTTCGTGCGGGCCCTTCCGGGGCTTTATGCGGAGGTCCAGGAGGATGTGGCCGAAGCCTATGCGGAGCTGGAGCAGGTCCTTACGTTCCTGCCTCCGGAGGTGAAGGACTCCTTCGGTCAGGTCATCGAGCAGCTGGGAGCGTACATCGGCGGCTTTCTCCAGGACCTGGCGGCCTCTGCCGGAGGAGCTGTGGCCAGGACCCTGCCGGATGTGCTGGTCCATACCATTGTGGTCCTTCTGTCCTCCTATCTGTTCCTGGCGGAGCATGATGTGATTGTCCAGAGGATAAAGGAAGTGATGCCGGGGGCGGTGAAGCGGTATGCGGGACTTATAAAGAAGGACGTCAGGAAGGTCATCGGCGGCTACTTCATGGCCCAGTTCAAGATCATGTTCGTGGTGGCCCTGGTGCTCATGGGAGGTCTTATGCTCCTGGGCGTCCATTACTGGGCGGTCCTGGCGGTGGCCATTGCCATTCTGGATTTCCTGCCCATGTTCGGCACAGGAACGGTGCTGATCCCCTGGGCTGCGGTGAAGCTGTTTACCGGGGATTTTGCCTATGCGGCCGGCCTGGGACTGCTTTACGTCCTGTCCCAGGCGGTCCGGCAGATCATCCAGCCCAAGATCGTGGGGGGACAGCATGGGGCTTCCGCCTCTGACCACCCTGTTTTTCCTGTTCCTGGGATACAGGCTCCGGGGACTGGCCGGTATGATCCTGGCCGTTCCGGTGGGACTGATCTTTATTAAATTTTATGAATACGGCGCCTTCGATTCCCTGATAAACAGCGTAAAGGGGCTGGCCAGGGAGATCGAGGAGATCCGTCATGGAGATGGGAAGGAGCCATAGGCCCCTTCCCGTTTTTTTTTCCATAAAAAGTAAGGCAAAAAGTGGGCAAAAGTATGGTATGATGGTACATATATTACGGACAGAGGAGGATTTTCATGGATCAGATCAATATTCTCGTTGTGGATGATGAAAAAGAGATTGCTGAGCTGGTAGAAATCTATCTGGTCAGCGACGGATATAAAGTATTTAAGGCCAACAATGCCCTGGACGGACTGGAGATCCTGGAAAAGGAGGAGATCCATCTGGTGCTGCTCGATATCATGATGCCGGGCATGAACGGCATTGAGATGTGTAAAAAGATCAGTGAAACGAACAACATTCCGATTATTATGCTCAGCGCCCGCTCAGCCGACCTTGACAAGATACTGGGACTGGGAACGGGGGCCGACGACTATGTGGTGAAGCCCTTTAACCCGCTGGAACTGACGGCCAGGGTAAAATCCCAGCTGAGACGGTATACCCAGCTAAATCCCAACCGGAATACCGGTCAGGCTGCCAAAAACGAGATCAATATCAAGGGTCTCTCCATCAATAAGGACAACCACAAGGTGGTGGTATACGGAGAGGAGATCAAGCTGACCCCGATTGAATTTGACATCCTCTATCTTCTGGCGTCCAATCCGGGGCGTGTCTTCAGCACGGATGAAATATTCGAGAAGGTGTGGAATGAAAAAGTCTACGAGGCCAATAATACGGTCATGGTACATATCCGCCGTCTCCGCGGAAAAATGAAGGAGGATACCAGACAGAATAAGATCATCACCACAGTCTGGGGGTGGGTTATAAAATTGAAAAGTGATTTCAGCAGACGGTTTTACGGACAGGTCCTGGTCAATATCCTGTACAGCACCCTGGTGACATGTCTGGTGGAGATCTTTCTGATCGCCAACGTGGATATGATCGTCAATTATCTGGAAAAGACCCAGGGAAGCCTTTCCCCTGCCCTTAAGATCTTCCGGATGGGGACTGCCACCACGATCCTTTATGTGATCGCCGGCATCGGGATCTTTTCCCCGACCTTCCTGCTTTTGCAGAGAAAGTCCATCCGGTACATAGGAAAGATCGCAGCAGCCATCCAGAACATCTCCGAGGGAGATCTGAATATCCAGGTGGAGGTGGAGGGAGACGATGAGTTTGCCATGATGGCGGCCAGCTTAAACCGGATGGAGGCCGATATCCGGGAGCTGATGGATAAGGAACGGGAATCGGAGCGGACGAAAAATGAGCTGATCACCAACGTGGCCCATGACCTCCGGACGCCGCTGACCTCCATCATCGGCTACCTGGAGCTGCTTTCCGGGGCATGCCCATGGAGGAGGAGATGCGGCAGAAATACATTGACATCGCCTATACAAAGGCCAAGCGCCTGGAAAAGCTCATCGAGGACTTATTCGGCTTTACGAAGATGAACTGCGGCAAGATTGCCATGCACGTGGGCCGGGTGGACATCGTAAAGCTCCTGGGACAGCTTCTGGAGGAGTTTTATCCCAGCTTTGCCGATAAAGGGGCTTACCTATGAGCTGACCAGCAATGTGCCGTCCCTGGAGATCACCGCCGATGGAAATCTCCTGGCCCGGCTGTTTGACAACTGATCAACAATGCCATCAAATACGGGGCCGAGGGAAAGAAGGTACTGGTAAAGGTTGAGGCGGAGGAAGAAGTGGTATCCGTTTCTGTGGTAAACTTCGGCTATGTGATCCCGGAGGGAGAGCTGCATCTGATCTTCAATAAATTTTATCGGGTGGAGCAGTCCCGGTCCACAGCCACAGGAGGAACGGGCCTGGGGCTGGCCATTGTAAAAAAATATCGTGGATATGCATGGAGGGACCATTTCCGTCACCAGCGACTTAAACGGTACGGTGTTCCAGGTAAAGCTGAAGATCGATTTTGATGTGAACAGAGAAAATTTCAGAGCGATAGGATGAATCATATGGGAAAAAAAGAAGCGTCGGTGTTCCTTGCACTGGTTTTTTGCGCTCCTGCTTCCAGGAAGCCCGGCATGGGCGGGAGACGGAGCGCCGGTATCCATGGAGGTTTCCACAGTCTATGGGGATATGGGAAAGTTTGGGAGCCATATCCCCCTTGTTATTACTTTTTACGGCCAGTCGGAGACGCCCTTTAACGGTACGGTGAACGTAAAGACCCTGGAGAGCACGCCGGATAACAGCGATGAGGTCTATCAGTACAGCTTCCCGGTTTCTGTGAAGCTGGCGGAGACGGAAAAAAAGGAGATCTATATCCCCCTGGGGCAGAAGAGCAGCGGGATCCATGTGGCCCTCTGCGACCAGGGGGAAGAGAGGTGGATTCCTGTTCTCTTTCCTTTGATGTGTCCCGGGACATGGGAAGGCTGCTGATCGGAGGCCTGGCAGGAGAGGAAGAGGAGCTCTCATACTTTGACGGCGTCCACCTGGAATACGGCATGGTGGATTCCCGGCTGATCCTCCTGGACCAGAAGGCCCTGCCCTCCGACGCCAGGGGACTGGAGCTTCTGGATATCCTTCTGATCAACGGCTTTTCTACGGAAAGTCTCACCGAGGACCAGAGGACAGCCATCCTTCAGTGGGTGGAACGGGGCGGGACCCTCCTGCTGGGCACAGGCCAGGAAGCAGAGAAGGTCCTGGGGGGATTTTCCGAAGATCTGGGCGGAGTCCGGATCCGGGGATATGAAAAAAAGAAAGTGGGCCTGGGGGTGGAATACGCCCAGGATTCCCCGGAGGATGCCCAGGTGGAGCTGATGTGCGCTGAGCTTTCTGTGCCCGGCGGAAGAGTGGTCATGGACGGAGACGATACCCCTCTTTTAACGGTGATCCGGCGCGGGAAGGGAAAAGTGGGATTTTTTTCTTATGAGCTGGGGGAGATCCGCGGGTTTGCAGAAAAGACCCCTGGCAATGTGGCGGAGATCCGACAAAGACCCCTGGGCCAGGAGGCTGTCTCCCAGCTTTACTATTACAGCTCCTATGGAAGGAACGACGACTACTGGAGCGCCCAGAGCCTGGTGAGCACCGGCAGTGTGGACCGGCTGCCCAGGATCCCGCTTTATATGGCAGTGACAGCCGTCTATATCCTGGCGGCAGGGCCGGGGCTTTACCTGTATCTGAAAAGAAGGACCTGAGCCGGTACTACGGAATTTCTGTGGTCATAGCTTCGGCGGCGGCCTCAGCGGTCATCTATCTGCTGGGAACGGGGACCCGGTTCACGTCGGAATTTTATACTCTGGCTACGGTACTGGATACCTCCGGGGACACGGTGGAGGAGACCACCTTTTTTAGATGTGCGGACGCCGGACAGCCGTCCTTCCCTGCGGGTGCCTGCGGAGTATTCCATTACCCCCTGACCAGATCCAGCCAGTATGAGGAGCAGCCGGTCCAGGCCTTTGACGGAAAACAGGCGGCAGATGTGAGGATCGCCCGGGAGGAGGATGCGGCAGTCCTTTCAGCCAGCCGGTCCAGGGCCTTCGATCCCAGGTATTTTAAGCTGGAATCCAGGGGAGAACGGACGTTTCCCGGAAGGATCGAAGGAGATCTGAGGCTGTTCGAGGGAAAGCTTTCCGGCTATATCAGAAATGGCTATGATTTTCCCCGACCGACAGCGCCGTCTTCTTTTACGGACAGGTCTGCCCGCTGGGAGATCTGGAGCCCGGGGAGGTACGGGAGCTTAAAGAGGAGCCTGTGTTAAACTGGCCGGTGAACATGACCTATCTGGCTGCCCAGTGGCTGGTGGAGAGGGATTCGGCCGGGAAGGAGCTGGACGATGAAGAGCTTCTGCGGAATACGGACCGGCGGAGCCTTTACGGCTGGTATCTGGATCAGACCTACGGCGGCGCTACGTTTCCGGCGCGCGGTTTTTCTGCCCTGGGCCCGGGCAGGGGCTCTGGGAGTGGGTCTCACCCGACGGCCAGGCGGCAGACGGCCAGGTCCTTTATACGCAGGAGCTGGAGATGACCACAGAAAAAGGGCGGGAGCGTTTGGAGGAGCGGTCTTTATAATCCCCAGCAGGTGGTCTCCGGGAACATGGGATACGGCAGCGACGGCCTCTCCCTTTATGGAACAGAGCCAGTGACGGTGGAATACTTCCTGGGAACAGACCTGGACGTGGAAAAGGTGGCCTTCACCTTTATCTCTCCGGAATTTTTCAGCGGCGAGGATTTTTATTATATCCGGCCGTTTGAGGGCGAGGCTTGTTTTTACAATAATGAAACGAAGAATTACGACCCGGTAGACCTTTCCGGCGGCGGATTTACGGAAAGCGTGCTGGCGCCTTACCTGTCTGCGGAGAACAGCCTGGTGGTAAAATATACGGCGGAGGAAGGGGGACACTTCGGGAGTTACCTCGATGCTGCCGGTGCCGGTGGTGACAGGGAGGAAACGCTGATGTTAAAGATCCATGGCTTAAAAAAGAAATTTGGGAATTTTGAAGCCCCGAGGGGATTGGATATGGAAGTGGAGGAGGGGGCCCTTTACGGCTTTGTGGGGCCCAACGGAGCCGGAAAGACCACAGCCATCAAGATCATGGCGGGGCTTTTAAAGCCGGACGAGGGATCGGTGGAGATCTGCGGAAAGGACGCTTTAAGGTTCGGGAGGAGGCAAAGGATCAGTTTGGCTATGTGCCCGATGAGTTTGGCATGTATGACAATCTGAAGGTGCGGGAATATATGGAGTTTTTGCCTCCTGCTACGGCCTCTCCGGCCTCATGGGAAGAAAGCGGTGCGAGGAGCTTTTTAGACCAGGTGAAGCTTTCTGACCGGGCGGACTTTTTGTGGACAGCCTTTCCCGGGGAATGAAGCAGAGACTCTGCCTGGCCAGGGCCCTGATCCACGATCCCGGTCTTCTGATCCTGGACGAGCCCACCTCAGGCATGGATCCCAGGACCCGGATGGAATTTAAGGAGATGTTAAAGGAGCTGTGCGCCGAGGGGAAGACCATTCTGGTCAGCTCCCACATCCTTTCGGAGCTGTCCCAGATGTGTACAGACATCGGGATCATCGACGCCGGAAAGATCGTCCTTTCCGGCAACATGGCGGAGATCCTCCAGAAGGTCAATGATTCCAACCCGCTGCTGATCCGGATCTGCGGCGAGAGCCGGACAGCCATCGGGATCTTAAAAAGGATCCCAGGGTCCAGACCATCGCCATCCGGGACGAGGACATCATCGTCAATTTCCACGGAAACCGGCAGGCAGAGGCAGAACTTTTATACAGCCTCATGGAGGCGGGGGATCCCAGTCAGCGGATTCATCAGAGAGCAGGGGAGACCTGGAAAGTATCTTTATGCAGATCACAAGCCATGATAAAGGGAAAGGTGGTGCTCAGCAGTGAAGAGTAATCCCGTTTATAAAAAAGAGAGGTGACGGTCCGGGCACGGAGCTTCCGGATGCCCCCTGATCATCCTGGTGTTCAACGGGATCCTGGCGGTGGTGGCGCTGCTAAATATGTATTCGGCAGTGGCCCAGGTGCGGATCTCAGCCTCCGTCCAGTATTCCAGCTTCCTTCAGCTTTACGCCTTTGTGGCGACCCTGGAATTCCTGCTTTTAATGTTTATCATGCCGGCGCTGACCTCCGGCAGCATCAGCGGAGAGCGGGAGCGGCAGACACTGGAGCTTCTGTTTACCACCAGGATGACGCCGAAGGATATTGTGATGGGAAAACTGTTTTCTGCTTTGAGCCAGCTGATGGTGCTGATCGTATCCAGCTTCCCCATCCTTTTGCTGACCTTTGTATACGGCAGTATGGATCTGATGGACCTGGCGTTTTTAATGGTATGTTTTCTGGTGACGGCGGTCTTCTGCGGCGGTATCGGGATTTTTTCTTCATCGCTGATGCGCCGGTCCACCTTTTTCCAATGTGTGTACCTACGGGATCCTTCTGCTGGTGGTGGTGGGCACATATATGTTAAATATTTTTCTTCTTAATATGTCCCAGATGCAGATCGCAGAGGAGATCTACCAGCTGGGAGAGACGCGGCCGGCGGCTTCGTCCGGCAGCGCAGTCTACCTTCTTCTGCTGAACCCCCTGGCTACCTTTGGGGGAGATCATGGAAAAGCAGGTGACGGGAGGGATCGCGGACCTGTCCATCCGCCGGTTCCTTGGAAACGGACCGGATAATTTTGTGATCCGTCACTGGATCCCGGTCAGCATACTGGTCCAGACCGTGTTTTCTGCCGGGCTGGTACGGGGAGCCGTGTATTTTTTAAATCCTCTGAAAAAATGAGAAGAAATAGGAGGGCGCTATGTTTTATATCGGATGCCATTTATCCTGCTCCAAGGGCTTTACAGCCATGGAAAGGGATGCGGAACGGATCGGAGCCACCACGTTCCAGTTTTTCACAAGAAATCCCAGGGGCAGCAGCGTAAAGGCCCTGGACCTGGAGGATATCCGGGAATTTTTAAAGAGAAAGGAAGAAAAGGGCTGGGGACCCTGGTGGCCCACGCGCCCTATACCTTAAACGCCTGCTCGGCCGATGAAAAGGTCCGGGAGTTTGCCAGGAATACCATGGCCGACGATCTGGCAAGACTGGAGCATACGCCTGGGAACGTTTACAATTTCCATCCGGGAAGCCATGTGAAGCAGGGAACGGAAACCGGGATCCGGCTGATCGCCGAAACGCTGAACGCGATCTTAAAGCCGAACAGTCCACCATAGTCCTGCTGGAGACCATGTCCGGCAAGGGAACGGAGGTGGGCAGCCGCTTCGAGGAGCTGCGGGAGATTCTGGACCGGGTAACGCTGACGGAGCAGATGGGGGTCTGTCTGGATACCTGCCATGTCTGGGACGGCGGCTATGATATCGCAGGCGATCTGGACGGGGTCTTAACAGAATTTGACCGGATCGTGGGCTTATCCAGATTAAAGGCTGTCCATTTAAACGACAGCATGAACCCTCTGGGGGCCAGAAAGGACCGCCATGCAAGGATCGGGGAGGGGCACATCGGCCTGGATGCCCTGGTGCGGGTGGTGAACCATCCGGCGCTCCGTGAGCTCCCCCTTCTGTCTGGGAACGCCCAATGACCTGGAGGGATATAAAGAGATCGGGCTTCTGCGTTCGCTGAGAACGGAAGGCTGACGGCAGAAAATCCATTGGAAGGAGAAAATAGATCTATGGGAATCATCAAAGCAGCGGCGGATGCCGTAAGAGGCGCTTTGCAGACCAGTGGCTGGAGGTCATCGAGCCGGGAAACATGGGGGACCAGACTGTTTTTTCTGCTGGAGTTCCCACCCGCAGGGGCCAGAATACAAAGGGGACGCCGGGGTGGTATCCAACGGCTCCAGGATCCGGGTATACCCCAACCAGTTCATGATGCTGGTGGACGGCGGCCGGGTCGTGGATTACACGGCAGAAGAGGGCTATTACACGGTCAACAATTCCATGGCCCCGTCCCTGTTCAACGGCCAGTTTGGAGAGGCTTTAAAGGAATCCTTTGACCGGATCCGTTTCGGCGGCCAGACCTATGGGGGGAGCAGAGGGTCTATTATATCAACCTCCAGGAGATCAAGGGCCTGAAGTTCGGTACCAGGACGCCGGTGAACTATTTCGACAGCTTTTATAATGCAGAGCTGTTCCTCGAGGGCCCATGGGACGTATTCTGTGAAGATCATAGATCCCTTGAAATTTTACGGGGAAGTGATCCCGAAGAATACGGATCATGTGGAGATGGATGAGATCAACGAGCAGTATCTCAACGAATATATGGAGCTTTCCAGACGGCCATCAACCAGATGTCCGCAGACGGGATCCGGATCTCCTTTGTGGCCTCCAGGGGCCGGGAGCTGGGCCGGTACATGGCCAATGTCCTGGACGAGGAATGGAACCAGCTGCGCGGCATGGAGATCCAGGCCGTGGGTATCGGAAGCATCTCCTACGACGAGGAATCCCAGAACCTGATTAACCTGAGGAACCGGGGCGCTATGATGAGTGATCCGTCAATCAGGGAGGGGTACGTCCAGGGACAGATCGCTGAGGGCTTAAATGCGGCCGGTTCCAATCCCAACGGCAGCCTGGCCGGATTCATGGGCATGGGGATCGGAATGCAGAGCGGGGGAAGCTTCATGGGCGCAGCCTCGGCAGCCAACACAAGACAGATGGAGATGATGAACCAGGCAAGAAACGGGATGTACGGCCAGAACGCCGGGAATTTCAGGGAGGAATGCCGGGAGCCGGACCCAATGCAGGAGGAGGCCAGAACGGACCTGCCGGGCAGACCTGGACCTGCGCCTGCGGCAGCGTGAATACGGGAAAGTTCTGTCCCGAATGCGGTTCTCCCAGACCTGCGCCCGCAGCCTGGACCTGTGCCTGCGGCGCTGTGAACACGGGGAAATTCTGCTCTGAGTGCGGAAGACCAAGACAGTAGAGACGGAGGATGAGAGCATATGGCGCTGATGTCTTATAAATGTCCCAACTGTGGCGGCGGCCTGGTCTTTGATCCGGATTCCCAGAAATTCCAATGTGAATACTGCCTTTCAGAGTTCACAGAGGAGGAAATGAAGCGGATGGAGGAGGCGTCCGCTTCTCCCGCAGAGGAAGAGAAGGCTGTTTTGGAAGAGGAAGGGACGGCTCCCCAGGAAGGGGACTCGTCCCAGTCTCCGGAAACCGGGGAGGCGGCCGTTTACACCTGTCCCAGCTGCGGGGCCCAGATCGTCACGGACGCCACCACGGCAGCCTCCTTCTGCTATTACTGCCATAACCCGGTGGTCTTTTCCGGCCGCCTTTCGGGAGACCATATGCCGGACTTTGTCATCCCCTTTGCCATTGATAAAAAGGAGGCCACATCCCGCTTTTTAAGCTGGATCGGAAAAAAAGAAGTTTGTGCCGGGGGATTTTTTTCTCCAGGGACCAGATCGAAAGCTGTCGGGGATCTACTTCCCTTACCTCATATACAGCTGCCAGGTGGACGGCCAGGCAGAGGCGGAAGCGGAAGAACAGCGCACCTGGGTCTCCGGCAGGACCCGGTACACAGAGCATAAAAAGGTACCAGGTGGAACGGGCGGGCACACTGGAAGTTAAAAATTTAACAAGAAATGCTTTAAAAAGAGCAATAAGGAGCTGGTGGAGGGAGTCCTGCCCTTTGATATGGAAAAGCTCCTGCCCTTCCAGATGGGGTATCTCTCCGGTTTCCAGGCGGAAAGGCGGGACATGGACGGGGAGAGCTTTGCAGGCGAGGCGGAGCAGGAGGTAAAACAGTATACCCTGGACCGGCTCCGGTCCTCCATGGATACATACAGCAGCGTGCGTATAAAAGATTCCTCCATGGAGATCCGGGATCCCCGGTGGCAGTACGCCCTTCTGCCGGTATGGGTCATGACCTATGGCCATAGGGCCGGAGGAAAAACGTACTATTTTGCCATGAACGGCCAGACCGGAAAGATCTGGGGACGGCTGCCGGTGGATAAAAGGAAGCTGGCGGGGCTGTTCTTCGGCGTATTTTTCCCGGTGTTTGCAGCGCTTATGATCGGAGGATGGTTTCTGTGAGGATGAAAAAATGGATGGGAGTCCTGGGCATGGCGGCGTTTATGGCCGTTGGGATCCCTGGGAATGCCGGGAGCGGACTGAGTATGACCGCCCAGGCCGCGGGCTCCGGGGAGATGGCAGGAAACGTCGGGGTCTTTGACCAGGCGGATCTTTTTCTGGAGGAAGAGGAAAAAGAGCTCCAGCAGGCCATCGACGCCCTCCGGGAAAAAGATGGATATGGATGCGGCGGTGGTGACCGCAGAGGAAAATCCCGGTTCTGCCCAGGCCTATGCGGACGATTTTTTATGAGGCCCACGGCTTTGGTACGGGAAGCGGCCGCGACAGGGCGCTTCTCCCGATCGACATGGACAACCGGGAGCTGTGTATCTCCACGGAAGGGAAGATGGTGCGGTATCTGACGGACAGCCGGATCGAAGCGGTGCTGGACGACATGTACGGCTATGCCGCAGCCGGAGACTATTACCAGGCAGCCGGAGCGTTTGTGGAGGATCTGGAGGTCTGCTACGACAACGGGATCGCCGCGGACCAGTATAATTACGACCCGGAGACCGGAAAGATCAGCCGCTACCGGTCGGTGCGCTGGTATGAGGCCCTGTTTGCCCTGGCGGCTGCGGCTGCCTGCGGCGGCTTTGCCGTCCTGGGCGTTGTGAGAGAGTATAATATGCGGGATGAGGAAAGCCGGATGGAGGCCAATTTTAAGCTTTTCCTACCGGAAGGACAGCGCCTTCCGTATGGGGGAGCCGGGTGACGGATCTTCTGATCGGAAGCTATGTGACCCAGCAGGTCATCGCCTCCCAGGACCACCGCAGCAGCGGAAGGGCGGCGGAGGCAGGAGTCTTTTCCTCCGGCGGCCGCAGCACCACCCACCGGTCCTCCAGCGGAAGAAGCCATGGAGGCGGGAGCAGAAAAATTTTAAAAGCAGGAAAGAGAGGAACAGGGATATGACGATCATGGTAATGGACGGCCAGGGCGGCCGCATGGGAAAAAGCGTGGTGGAGCAGATCCGGAAACGGTTTCCGGAGGACGAGATCCTGGCCATCGGAACCAACAGCATCGCTACTGCCGCCATGCTGAAGGCCGGGCCGGACGCCGGAGCCACAGGAGAGAACCCGGCCATTGTGGGGGAGCCGGAGGGCGGATATCATCATCGGGCCCATGGGCATCGTCATCGCCGATTCCCGATGGGGGAGATCACGCCGAACATGGCAGTGGCCCTGGGCCAGAGCCAGGCGAAAAAGGTGCTGATCCCGGTGAACCGGTGCCAGCATTTTGTGGTGGGCTGCCAGGATCTGCCCCTGGGCGATTATGTAAAGCTGGTGGTAGAGCAGGTGGAGGCCATTAAGCGGGGAGACTGCTAAGGGGCTTTATCCCTCCGGCTCCCGCTGGTCATAGACCCGTTCCCATTCCTTTGTCCCCTCCACCTTTGCCACCTGGCTCTGGTTCATCCGCAGGAATTTTACCAGCTCATAGCAATCGATCCAGATCTCGTTGTTCCCTTCCTTCTGGGACTCGTCGAAGATCAGCTGGAGGCCGAAATGGAGATGGGGCGTGTCGATGTTGTTGGTGTTTTCCGTGGAGCTGTATCCGGTGCGGCCCAGATAGCCGATCACATCTCCGGCAGTGACCACGCTGCCTTCTGAGAGACAGCTCTGGTAGGGATAATTTTTTCTCAGATGGGCGTAGTAATAATACCGTTTTTTATCAAAGCTCCGGATGCCCATGCGCCAGCCTCCGTACTGGTTCCAGCCCATGGCTTCCACACGGCCGGACTCCACTGCGATCACGGGCGTACCGACCTGCCCCATCATATCGTGGCCCAGATGCTGGCGCTTGTAGCCGTAGGAACGGGAGACGCCGAAGTCGTCATAGTCGCTGTATGGGAAGTCTCTGGCGATGGGGGAAAAGGCCTTGAGCCCGTATTTTTGTGACCCAGGTCCCGGATCCAGTCTCTTCCGTGGAAGCCTGCTCCGGTCCGGCTGTTTCTGACGCGGCCTCTTCCGGTCCTGCCTCGATCAAAATATCCCACCATGCCGCCCAGGACTGCGCCGTAGGCTTCTTTATAATAGGGATAATATTTCGGGCCCTCTGCCAGCGTATCCATGGATGTGCCGTTTTTAAGGCTTCGGTCGGGGAATCCAGATCGGCCTGGCGGAACCTGGAAAAATCGCCGCCGTACCGCGCGCCTAAAAATGCCAGGAGCTGGATCCAGTCCAGGTGGACCGGAGCGACAGGTGTTGATATCCAGGCGGAAGGCCTTTTCCATGACCTCTGCCGGGACGGTGAAATCCACCCAGCGGATGAAGTCCTTTTCCTTTTTCTTCCCCAGGGGCGCGCTGTCGTCCTGTTCTGAAAGGAAATACGTCTCCGAGGCTGCTTCCCGGCTTTTTAAGCCCAGGGAAAGGGGGGTGAGAAAGGACAGGACCAGAAGCTGTATCACGATGATGACAGACGCTTTTGTTATATGGAACGGTTTCATGGCATACACTCTCCTCCAGGGATTTGCGGGGCAGAGTTCCCGGCCCCGATGCAGAACGGGAGGGAACGCCCCGCAGACATTATATGGGGACAGGCCGGAGAATATGCCGGTTGTCAGGAAAAATGAATTGTGCTATGATAGGGCGTAGCAGGAGGAACCGGCGGCAGGAACGCGGGACTCCCGGAAAGGACGGAAGGAACAATGAAAAAACTGGAAGATTATGTGATCAGCATCCCGGATTTTCCCAGTCCCGGGATCATTTTGGGGATGTGACATCCATTTTACAGGATGGAGAGGGCCTTCATCTGGCCATTGACCAGCTCCTGGAAATGGTAAAGGATGTGGATTTTGATGTGATCGTGGGAGCCGAGTCCCGTGGCTTTATTTTCGGGATGCCCGTGGCTTATGAGCTCCACAAGCCCTTTATCCTGGCAAGAAAGCCGGGAAAGCTGCCGCGGGAGACGGTTTCTATGGATTATGAGCTGGAATACGGCAAAGCCACCATCGAGATGCACGCAGATTCCATTAAACCCGGCCAGAAGGTGGTCATCATCGACGATCTGATCGCCACCGGAGGCACAGTGGAGGCCATTGCAAAGCTGGTGGAAAAGCTGGGCGGCCAGGTGGTGAAGATCTGCTTCATCATGGAGTTAGCGGGCCTCAAGGGCCGGGAAAAAGCTGGCTGGCTATGATGTGGAATCAGCCATTATCTATGAAGGAAAATAACGTGTAAAAAGCAGCGGGACGGGCTGGAGGAGCGCAGGAGGAAAGCGCCCCTGGCCCGTATTCTGTACCCATAAGGGACATCGTGGAAAGGAAGGATAAGGATGCGGGAGATCGTTTTTAAAATGGAACGGCCCGGCCTGGTGGAGGAGGGCCAGACCGTGGAGGTGAGCGAGTCGGTGTCGCCGGTGAACGTCAACTATATGATCGAGCCGGCGGTGGCCATGTCGGGGCTTTTTAAGTTCAATGAGCGGTTAAAAAGCCGCCAGGGCGTGGTAAAAAAGATCGTGGAAAACGACCGCGGCTTCTATGTGACTGTGGAATTTGACGAGTGATCCGGCCTTTTTGTGGAACAGCAGCAAAAATAGAAGATATCCGGTGCAGACCAGCCCGATCTGGAGGACGGTGCCGAAAAAGGGAGGCAGGCTGCCGGGAAGGGGCAGCGGATCCGGGAACAGGGAGAAGATCCCCAGGGCTGACGCCAGGCAGAACGAGGGCTTTACGATCACCGCCCAGGCGTTGGGAGCATACCGGACCAGCCTTCTTAAGGAGTACAGATGAAGGAGGGAGAGGACCAGCTCTCCGGCCAGCATCCCCCAGAGGCAGGCCCGGATCCCGGCCCGGGGATCCCTGAAAAACACAAAGGCCAGGCGTACCAGCAGGGAGACCAGGTTGTGGAGAAAGGTAACGGAGGTCTTTCCCAGGCCGTTTAATACGCTCCCCCATGGTGGTGGACAGATAAAGGAAGGGACAGAGCCAGGCCAGGATGGAGATGAAGCCCGGCCTCGGCGCTCTTAAACACCTGGAGTCCCAGGGAATCTCCAAAGGATGTGAAGATCCCGATGCACAGGATCCCCATATAGGAGCTGTACCGGAAGGACAGGGCGATATTTTTCAGATCCCGGAGCGGTTTCCCCAGGGACTGGTGACGGGCCACCGAAGGCAGGAGGACCACTGCCAGAGAGTTTATGATGGCCGAGGGGAACATGACAAAGGGCAGGGCCATTCCTGTGAGGACACCATAGACGCTTAAGGCCTGGGACTGGGAAAGGCCGGAAAGCTCCAGGCGGACGGGGGATCAGAATGGCCTCCAGGCTCTGGAGAAGGTTCATGACCAGCCGGTTGCCCATGAGGGGCAGGGCCATGGCCAGGAGCGGGGCTGCGGCTGTGAGGACAGAAGAGGGGCGGGCGTCTGGAAACGGATGGCCCGTCTTTTTTCCTGTTTCCAAAAAGAAGAAAGGAAAGCAGCGAAAAAGGGCGGGAGCCGGCCTCCCTGGCCACCAGGCCGGCCACAGCCGCCAGGACCGTCACCGGCCTCCCCCTGTTCCTCCCAGATCCTGGCAATGAGAAAGACGGTGAAGATGCGGATGCACTGCTCCACCATCTGGGAAAGGGCCGGGACCTGTACCTTTTTTTCCGTAATACCAGCCGCATAAGCAGGCATGGACGGACGTGCACGGAATGGCCAGGGCCATGGCCGGGAAGCAGGGGCGCGCACCGGGGCTCCATCAGCACCTGGGACGCCAGGAAGCCGGAGAAGCGGATGATGACGGCAGCCAGTCCCAGGGCCAGTGAAAAGGAGATGATAAATCCGGCAAGGAGAGTCCTTCCAGCCCGGTCCCGGTCGGCAGCGGTGAAACAGGGAGATGGCCGTCTGGATGGAACCGGCGCAGATGGAAAAACAGATGCCGTAGATGGGAAAGACCATCTGGTAAACGCCCAGGCCCTCGGCTCCGATGGTGCGGGACAGGAAGATACGGTAAAAAGAATCCCAGGATCCTGGAGGCAATGCCGGTCGAGGGTAAGGAGGAGGGCTCCGGCCGCCAGGGTATGGTTTTTGAAATAAGAGTGCATGGGGCGCTCCGAGGAGAAGATTTGCCACAGTATATGTGAAAATGATTCTCGATATTATTATTTTTTCTTAAATCTGCCAATATCAGTTGAAAAAACCAGAGAGTATCATATATAATGTAGGATAGCCTCCGGAAACGGGGCAGAAATAAAAATATAGAGTAGATGAGGCTTTAACCTGTATTTACGGAAAGGCGGATTTATGAAGAAGGTAATTTATCTTGACAACGCAGCCACCACCCGGTGCGCCCGGAGGTCGTGGAGGCGATGCTCCGTATTTTACGGAGCACTATGGAAATCCCTCTTCGGTGTACGATTTTTCCACACCGTGCAAAAGGCAATGGCCCACACAAAGAGAAGTGATCGCAGGATCCCTGGGTGCCAGTGAAAATGAGATCTATTTCACCAAC